>JAAUXU010086230.1_pt1 | contig 16835 bp, 24 predicted proteins | sample 7278151 | NCBI WGS metagenome assembly JAAUXU01 (sample SAMN14350113, study PRJNA611818) | marine sediment metagenome | isolation source: surface marine sediment (1.8m) | place: French Polynesia: Moorea | collected 2018-08 | reverse complement strand
ATGAAGTCCTACACCACAGGCTGAAAAGTTCTGACACGTACTCGAGCTCTATGATTGAACACACACTATGTGCACACGTGTGGCAAAAAGTAGTCTGAGCATGACCAAGAATACGCAGGCAGGCCCATCACAAGTAAACAGCATCGGTCTCATCAAATGAACTTAGCACTGCGTCGCCTCGCCGGCCCTAAGATGGTCCTCTCGGAGAAGACTTAATTTCACCTCTGCTGGATCAGTCTTCTCCGATGGTCCCTGAGATTAGGATCCCCCGTAATGTACTGGTAGAAGTGGCGGAAAGACTCACTGACTGAATGCAGTACATAACTGGCAACAGGATCGGCGACTTCAGCGACTAGTGGAACTCCTGAGACGTGCTTGCTCACTCACCCATCAGACTCACTACTATTACGCAGTCATTTGGAGCAACCATGGCCATCACTGTCGTGGCGCAGCCATCAATTACGTCATTCTCCTCAAATCCTCCTCGTGGGACCCCTTCCAACGTGTCTGCCGTTGACAGACAAGGTACTCTCGAGAACTCCTGGACCATAACTCCTACGTAGAAGAAGTTCTAATAGTACGTACCTCTCCTTTGCAGACGTGCTCTCTCTGTTCTGTCACTTGCGCAGCTGCGACCAGGCCATCAGCGGGCGGAACCTCATTTACGAGAGGGCCCTGGAGATCGTCCAGGACGAGGAGTACCTCGAAGCGGCAGACCTGGGCGTCATAAGAAGGAAAAAGAGAGAGGTATTCGAGGTGCGTGGTGTCTTGGCACGCTCTGAGCATCGAACGATCGAGATATTCTTGCACACTGTAACCATCACATCCAATATGAAATGGTCGTCACATTTGTAACTATCCAGTAGTTGGGGGTATAATTGCTCGGAGAAAGTCGACTTTGAGCGTGCTCATACGTTTATTGACCTTGTGGGTTAGAAAGTAGAATATGGAACATGTCTGAGAGTGGGAGCAACGTGACAATCTCAGTGATGATTACAGCTCCTCATTGACATCTTCCAGCTTGGGGATATCAGACTCGACTATGCGATTTCATTGAGAATGGTGAAGTCTTTGTTACGATGTTCCACACTTTACTCATGGAATGACTTTAACAGAGCAGGGCAGGAGGGAGGAAACCCAGTTTCATTGAAGTCCTCTCGACCTTGCAAATAGCAGTCGGGACGGAAGAAAATGAGCGCGCAGTGAATCCTGCCCAGACGATGGGTCAGATCCTGTTCGCCGGCGGGCTCATGACCCTCCTGGGGTTCGTTTTGACTGGGTCGTCGTCATCCACCCCGCTCCCAGGAACGCCAGGAGGAGGGCAACGTCCAATCGGCAACTCGCCCATAGTTTTGGAGGCGTTGGAGCTCGTACCACCCGGATTGCAAGCCGTCGCTGTGTTTCCGCCCTACAGCACACCAAGGACCAGGTCTAGAATGACTCACTTTTAAATATTATAGAGTTTTTCTGCTTTGCTCCGTTCCGTTTTAAAAGAATGAAAAGATTATGGCCCTTTACTGCCTCTATCTGGGGTCGAGGAAGCTTCGGACTTGGCTGACCGGCGTCACCGTGAAGGTGAAACAAGAGGCCTTAACTGATGTCTCACGTACTTCAGAAAAGGAGGAAAGGCACAGAAAGTCGTCAAACTTATATTTTCTTTGAGCGTCCATCTTCGCAAATGCAAAAAAGTCCATAAATGGAGGACAAAGGGTCCCCCGGCCCTAAACGGCCGTAAGAGTTGGGCACTAATCACCCAAAAGTTAGATGTCCGGACGGAAACTTTGGTCCTTAAGCCCCAAATGTTTCTTTGTGTCCGAGTACCTAACTTTTTGGCTTTTTAGCGTCCGGGTGCTCAACTTTTAGTGCATGACTCAAGTACCTAGCTTTCTGTCCTGGTACCTAACGTTCGGGAATCATTACCAAATTTTTTCGGGCTTTTAGAGTTCGGGTACCCAACTTTTGATACCTAAGCCAAATACGGGTGCCTACCTAACTTTCTGCCTGGGTACCTGACATTTCTGGGGGATTCCTAGCTAACTTTTACTGATGGACCTAACGGAAGTGTAAACATAGAGTTCCACGAGAAGGAAGTGCCATGGAAAAGCCATTCTCTTCCTGGCAGGTAAGAAAATGTTCTTTTTATGTAGGAACGCGGTTTCAGTCATCTTTCGAGAGTCTGGCAGGGCCCGAAATATCCGCCCGGACGTTTTCTTCCGCTCATTTCGCCAACGAACCTTTGTTCGGAGACCTAGAAGGTTCTTACGAAAGGCGACCTCAAGAAGGGACAGAAGGCGGATCTGGGGCCAAACAATCAAGTTAAAGGTCAACCGAGGCAAGGACAGATTCAAGGAAGGCCTCTTCGGCTTCAGGACAAGGGTCAGACTGGTCGAGAATGAAGTATGACATGCAAAGGCTCCATTGACTGACCCATGTTGAGAACCTATTTTCTTGTTTGATCGTCGTGTTTAACAGCCCTGTGCTCTGGGAGTCACCTGCGACGATCGTGGCAACACCGTTGTCGGACGATACTTCGACTCCATCTACAGAAAGGTCGACAGACAAACCGGCGAGGAGTTCTCCTCTGACGGCCCCCCGGAGTGCCGCGTGTTCCTAAACCCCAACGGATGCCTGGCGCTATGACATTATCTCTTGCATTGTCCTCACTGATGGGCCATGCGTGCAGAACAGATGTACTCGTATTCATCATGGTTAGTCATTACATAAAGTACCCAATTCAGAACAGCGGACTCGCGATATGACGATATCTCTGCGCAGTAAGTAAGTTCTTCACGTGCTGCGAAGCGAATTGCTGTTCATGCACTGTCATTTATTCCTTATAACGATAACTCTCGATATGAAAGTTAATTTTCTCTAACGTATTATTGAAAATGTACTACTGTGCGCATTCAACCTGTGGTCATTAGACGTAATTCAGTGGTGTCTCTTGCACAATACAGCCTGACCTATCATAGTCGCTTTACGACTGTACGAGAGAAATACCAAAATGTAAAGCCACAAGACCACTGCGCCAAAGAGCTCCAACTTGTGATCTCTCAACTTCTGATCGTTTTTGTCCTTGGTGGTGGAGGGAGGGGGAAGAGGAGACCTTCAACCTCCCCTAGAGCCTCCTCTGGACAAAACTTTCCGGCTGGCAAGGGAAAATCGCCTTCACTAAAGGAGAACAACGACAAGACGAGATAAAACCACTTTCGTGCTTTACTACACTAGGCTAAGACGTCGAAAGTAGCCAGGGGATGTTGCGCATGCATTTCCTGTAGACCTTCCTCTTGACCACGACTCGCTAGAAGAAAAAACTTAAAGTTCGTTAGAAGTTACTGCGGCTCTGGAGTGTGGAAGAACCAGAATACCGAACCATGATTAGGCTCGAGGAGAACACGTTAGAGAAGAAGACAATCAGTCACTCCGGGCGTGGGGTTCAAGATCTCCACGTTTCCAATTGGACATGTACAGGTGTATAGCATATAATTCTGGTATTCTTCACTGAAGCAATAAGTAATACTTTTTTTACCAACAGCTACAGTTGTCCATCTTCTCTTTCTGTTATCTTGTACACTTGTTCACCACTCGTTGATTGCTCTTACGGTTCTACTCTTGGGCACGAACTTGGCGAGATTGACTTTGTGGATCTGAGCGGCGTGCGTGCGCAGCACGTGCTTCACCATCCGGGAGTGTCTGGTGAAGCTTCGTCGGCACAGATCGCACTGCCTCGCATTGTTGTCCTCCGACAGTGAGGAGGGGTTGTTGCGGTGCAAGGCGGACACCAGACCTCTCAGGCACCCGCGAAGTCTGAAAGTGATGCCATGGGTATCAGAGCTGACGGTGGGTCAAGTTCGCCCCAAACTTGGCGAAGCAGAAGATCGCCGTTATTGGTTACGAACCCAGTCAAGTGTCCACCTCTTGTGGAACGAGGAAATAACTCGTACGCATTCTCATGCAAAGCAGACAGGACAGTCGACAGTGTTCAAGAAGATTAGTGATCACCAACCTAGAAGAGTGCGTGTGAGTGGGAAAGGCACTACAGCGTTAGTGATGACATTCTGTTATCACAAGGGCGAATCAAATTTATCCATGACAAGTGCTGGCTGCAACTCAATCGCTTCTGTCAGTTCACGTGAGTCATGGCCCTTTCCCCAGGGTTTCGCTTGAACTGCTCATCTAATCACCTGGCCACAAGTTGACAAGGACATGAAAGTGAACTGAAACGAACTCTGCAAAGCAGTGCAGCAGGTCACAAGTACAGAAAGACTGCATGGCCCAAAAGCTCACAATCAGGACAACAATCAACGTTCTTTGGCTTCCCGAGGAGCTGCTTTCCCTCCTCGGTCAAGCCAAAATCCTTGTCCCACGGTACTTGTTACCCATGGAAAGGTGCACAGGGGACAACTCCCCCGGCAGCATGTGCAGACATACAGGTATTCAAAATTTACGAATGTATATCGAAAATCAACTGCACGTCTCTGCAGCGTTGGCAAGCGTCTTCCCGCTCTGTCTAACATCGACAGTTTTCATTAGGAGCAGCCCCACCGGTCCTAGTTAAACTTGATTCGTCCTTGTATTAGTCGTGAGCTATATTAAAATTCTTTAAACTCTATGAAGTATTAATCACGACGTCTTGATGCTTTGTACGGTATTGTCATTCTCTACCTGACGACGCATGCATCACAGGAATTTGCAGTCACTGTAGTGCCACCATTGTTCCTGGCCGGTAGCGATGAAAAGTCTCTCGCAGGCAACTGAGGAGTCTTCTTAGTGTTGTTCCCGCCACATCTGGTGCATGGCGAAGAAGACGAGGACAATGACGACGCCGACACCAAGTAGTCGATCCTGTTGAAGAAGAACCTTGTGTGTCATGTGTCCCAAATAAGTGAAATAAGACTGTAGGGTGGGGGGAGGATTAATGCAATTTTTGCCTGAGTTGCATTTAGCCTTCCCCAACCTGCACACGTACAAGCAGAATCAAAACTCTACAGAAACATCAAGGCGTCCGCTTATTGCCGGTTACAAACGGGAATCACACATGAACCCCAGGAACTCTCAAGTGAAAACATCGCCACGTGCTGCACGTATACGTACATGTTTCATAGATTTCCTTGCACCGAGATGCATCAGTTACTTGCTTACTTTTTTCGCAGAAAACGCTTTTAACGTTCTTAGCATAAATTATGTACAACTGATAAAGCAGTTTACATCTTAATTTACATTCGATCAACTTCTGGAGGCTGAGCAATGCATCCACATCAGCTGGGTTGCAGTGGGGATCCTTTGCGCCAAGGTTGCCAGTCACATGGCAGATAAGCAATCGCCAGTCCATTTTGGTTGCATTGCATCATGTCACATCATTTCATATTCTGCTGCTTAAATTGCGGTGATTCTACCTGGTGCTGAGATAGCATCATGCAACAACAATAATAATGTGACTAACAGCAGATTGAAGTAATTCAAAGTTAGAGTGATTATATGCAGCTTTGAAATGTGAGAATTAAATGCAGAAATTTAATGCTTGATCTGCTAAAATGTAGAACTTTTAGCTCAGCTCACAAGTGTTACTTCACATACTGCATGTGGGCATCACTGTATGTACGTTCACCTTATGTGAACACGTTGTAGCAAACTCTTCTATGCGACCAGCATGTGTCTGCAAAAATTATTCTAGTGCAAAAGCAACTTTAGTCTGATAAAACACTACTGCAACGGCCATTGCGGCCAAGGCTGAAGACTGAGTCGGTATGAAAGTAGCTAAATCGGGTCTGGTCAAGAAACTGGAACCTGGGGGACCGGTGGTTGAATCGGGATTTGGAAGCCGGCCAAGGCCCCCAGTCAGCGGAGGAAGGAATAGAGCTGCATTCCGTGTAAAATCTCGCTCAAAGGGTGAGCCCATTGGCTGGCAAAATGTCATTCCTGCATGGTAAACGGCACCACTCTCCTAGTCGCAAAAACCCTGATTACTCACGTTTTTGAGGTAGCCGAGTTCTTGGGGGAGGATAGAAGTCTTGATTTCAGCTTGAGGTGCCGAGGCGGTGACGTCACGATCTTCGCTCTCATTTTTGCCTTGACCGACAAGAGCCTTCGCTGAAAGTGCAGCTCCTTGAGTCTTGGTGGAGCATAAGCCCGGTCCTCGCGCCTCTTCCTTTCCGCCTCTATCCGGGATAGCTGAGGCCGGACAGAACACATGTAACTGGTTTTCGTTGACGGTGGCGGCGACGACGATGAAAACGAGGAAGTTGAGCATGAGAGTCTTTCCGGAACGCAACTGACGTAAACTCTTCTCTCCAGAATGCCCGCCGGAAACCGCTCTCTGAGTCCCGGCTCGCCACCACCATTGTGCAACCGCTCGAACTTCTCCAAGTCTCTTCGGGCGCCCGGGTGCAGGTAGAGGTGGGCGTGTCGAAGCAAGGGCGCCAGTGACGACCGACTAGACCTGGCGAGGCGAGACGAGCCCAGTGGATCCACAGCAGCCCGGAATGCGTCCCTGAGACTGAGAAACGTGTCCTGAGGGGCGAGAGAAAGAGAGACCTTACTCAAGGTCAGAACAGGACGACTTCATCCAGATGGTGAAGTCTGAAAATTGGATGATTCGAGAAAACCTTTTGAATCCATGCCTTTGACTACGAGTAGTCGATGAAACGCTGAATTTCAAATGAATCATCGAAGAAACGTTTAAAGGCAGATTCCACGATACGCCGGTTCTACTAGCTGTTCCAGACCACACTCTCACCGAACTGGGGACAGAACTCCTGGACTTGAAGATTCTCCTGCAGGAAGACTTCGTGGGGAACGGCCAGCCGGCCCCGGTCGTGTTGATGGGTGCGCTGGCTTGCGTCGATGGAAAGCGCTTCCCTCCGGGCTTGGGGAGATTGAGGCTGCCCTAGACAGTCGAAAAGAAAAAAAGTAGTCAGCCTCGACAGAGTTCACTACAGCAGAAACGCGATCCCACCTGCTTCGTTGTGGCCCGAAGTCTCTCTTTGAGCGCCTGCCTGTACACGAACCTGACGCAGTGGACCGACTGCAGCTCCAAGTGGCGGAAGAATTCGTCCTGCGACATGATGGACGACGGTGGTTGGGGGCCGGTGGAGCTCAGACCGCCGTCGACGGCACAAGAAGGCGGAGGCAATGACATGGGAGCCTCCGGAGTCACCGAGAGTCGCACATGATCCTCAGAGGTCAGCAGGTAGGACACGAAACTCTCGCCAGGAGTCAGTCGTCTTGCTCAACGCCTCTGGCTCGAGTAACGTTAACAGTCCAAGCTTCAAGTTGTCCTTCTTGTCCTTCTCCTTCGTTCTCCCTCTCTTGAATCTCTTCCCTTCTCTTTCTCTACCTGGCGTGACTTCCTTTCTCCGCCTTTGCTGCCAATTTGGCCGCTTCTTGGCTCCGATGCGCAAGTGACCACAAGAAGTAGCAATAAAATCACCCAACTCTCGCGGCACTCGGCCCTGACTCTTCCATACCGGCGACCAGGCTGGTCACGCTGAGGTCACCGCTCACTGCTTGGAAGTTTGTTCAGTGCAGTCACACTCGGAACGGCAAGTCAACAATCAACATTGAGGAAGGAGGAGGAAACGTCGCCTCCGCGCGCTATGTCTGGCTCCGGCGACGATTCCGATGACTCCGACCACTTCCGCGACGACGACCTCGACCATGATCTAGAAGAGGGACGGAAGGCCGCCAATATCGGCGTCGATGATGACGACGGTGGCGGCGGCGGAGGCGGCCTCGATTTGACGGGCTTCCTCTTCGGCAACATCGACGTCGACGGTCGCCTGAGCGAAGAGAGCGCCCCCTTCTTGGATCGCACCTCCAAAAACAAGCTGGGTGGTCTGGCCAGGCTCTTGGGAGGCGCCGGAGTTGGCGCCGACAGTCTCGTCCGTGATGAAGTAAGTCATGGTCGTTTCTCCGGTTTGTTCCATTTCTTTCCTTACTTACAATTCCTCTGAACATTTTGACTGTTTGTGCCTCATCAAGTAGTAATACAAGGGCGTCTTTTGACAGGGCGAACAGGATGAGGAAGAAGAGGATTCAAAATCTGTCGAATTTGATGGGACAAAAGATCCGCAGGCCCGGGTGAGTGTCCGACGAACGAGTCGCAGCTGAACAGCGAATCTTCATCTTTCCGTCTTTTAGGATTTCTCAACCATAGACGAGGCCATGTCCGACGACAGTAGCAGTATGAGTAGCAGCAGAAGTGACGAAGAAACTGAGGTTGACTCTGTGAAGGAAGAACCAAAAGCTCTTGAAGATATAATTAAACAAGAGAAGACCGAGGAAAATGAGACATTGGATCAAAGCTCTAAGAGTCAAAGTGCGACCATTCCAAAGACGAAAGAAGAGCCCCTTGAAGATGACGTTAAGGTACAAACGTGCACCGTATAAAAAGCAAACGTACCTACCCTGCCAGAAATGCTTGGTTACGGTTACTGCAAAGGACCGATAGATGTATCTAATCCCTTCTGCTTCAGTCCCCTCCATCGGATGAGAAACTGATGCCTCCGCCATCGACCGTGCCACCGCGGTCCAATCCAAGCAAGCTGAGAAAACCACTGGCGGCCATGTTGCCTGAAAAATACAAAGGTTTTTTCCCCTTTTTGCTGCTGTGACCTTGTTTTAAGACGTTCTTTGCAGAAGTGGATGTTCGCGAACTCTTTCCTGAGTTCCGACAGAACTCGGTCCTTCGCTTCTCGCGGCTTTTCCCCATAAAACCTTCTCACAGGCCGAGGTTCTGGAAGAATGTGAAAAAGAAGAAACCCGACTCGGAAGAGCAAACAAACGAAGTTAAACGTAAGGTTTTTTGAACTCTGTACACATTTTGGACTTCATTGACATTTTACATTTTCGTAGTGGACTTGGACTGGAAGCTGGATATTCCCGACCTGCCCGACGACCCCGCTGCCTTCCTTCCGGACGATATGGAAAGGTTCATGCAACCAAAGGAGACCAAAGTCGACGAGAAGGAGGAGGAAAAAGAGGAGGAAAGACGAGGTCCAAAGCCAACGGACTGGAGATGGGGACCTGCACAATATTGGTAGAGTACATCTATGATTTTTGCTATATCGTTCATAAGCGGCAAAGACATCATAAAATTGAGTAATGGGGGATTGAACGGACGCTTGCTGTGAAGTTGGAGAATTTCAGTTGGAGAAATGCTGTAAAAGCTCGAATCCTCTGTAGGACTTATCTTGAATTCTGTTTCTTACGTTTCTTCAAGGTACGACATGCTTGGATTACCAGAGAGCGTGGACAGTTACGATTACGGTCTCAAGACGGCTCTCGAGCACATGGACGACGAGGTCGGCTGGAAAAACGAAAAGCCGGAGTCGGGCAACGTGAAGAAGGAAATCCCCAAAGGGGAGGAGGAAGACAAGTCGAGCAAGTTGACTGAAAAGATAGAGTTCCCTCCTGATGCCTTCCTTATGGTGACGCAGGTAAGTCACGTGTAACTGCCATTCGCTTGTGTGTGGCGCAGACGCCGATGGGGTCCTCGTAACTTCCTGAGCACATTTTTGTCTGCCTTTAGGCCAACTGGGAGGAGGAAGTAGTGTGGAACGGCGATGACATCCGTCACAAGGTTCTGCAAAAGCTCAGCTCGAAAACAAATGCGGCCGGCTGGGTACCATCAAGTTTCAACCGTACCGCGGGCTGTGCCTTCTCGGCTGGAGGGGCAGCCGGCGGTCAGACTCCGGGATCGATACCGGGCTCCTCCGGGTCCGTTAAGGCCATGCCCGGTATCAAGCTGCAGACTCTGCAGCACAGAAGGCCGGAGAACGGAGACGATACTTTCTACTCTATTTTTCCTGTGGAGAATGAAGAGCTAGCCTATGGTGAGTTGAGGAGACATAGAAATTATGTTTAACCAGCATGATTCATCATTTCTTTCCTTAAGGCCGCTGGGAAGATGAGGTGATCTGGGACACTGAAAGCATGCCGACGTCGTTGAGACCCAAAATGGTATCGCTAGACCCCAATGACGACAACATCATTCTGGTAAAGAAAATGAAGACAGAGTTGACGGAAGTGAAATTCAATTCCTCCTTATTCAATAATCAGGGTATCCCGGACGACATTGACCCCTCCACCTTGCCTTCTGACCAGCCTGTCAGAAAAGTCAAGGTCATCCAGAAGCACGTGAAGAAGTCCAGGATGTTGCTCAACAGATCAGGTGGGTAAAAATGATTCAATGTCTGTTGCTTTGTTTTCCTGGCTTTTTTCTCGTGCACCGGTCAACGTCTCCTCCGTTGCGTGATGTAAACCCCAGGAATAAAAATTTGACGTAGTTCTTGCAAAGGCAGAGCAACTTCGTCGACCTCTGCCGATACGAATGCTTCGTCAAACATGTACCAGCTCATACGTACTTAGCTAGCATAGATCTGATTTGCAAATCCCTCCCTGGCATACAATGAGTGAGCTGCTGTACACACAGTTCCTAAATTCTCATTACAGGAATCATAAGTGTTGTCGAGGAGGAAAGCCCGCCACCTCCGCCAAAGAATGACAACAAGGACCCCTTCAACATCTCTAACGATGAGTACTACGTCCCCAAAGCTCAGGTAGGAAAACCATGACAACATACAGCGACTGGGTGTCTCGATTACCTTCTCCCGTATGTCCTTACAGGAGTCCCTGATCAAAGTGGCTACAGGAGGCACTCTCCTACAACACGCCACGCCCGTCGTCGAGCTACGAGCACCATTTGTCCCCACACACATAGGGCCAATGAAGTTGAGACAGTTTCACAGGTGAGCTATTGGACATACGTCATGCTGTGCTTACTACATCACCTTTTGAAGGCATCATACTTACGGCGCTGGTGACTGTCTTCTTTTCCAGATGGCCACTGAAGCGTTTCTCGCATGGTCCACTTTCTAATTACACGCAAGCCCACGGCGTCAATCCCCTTCTCAAGCACATGAAAAAGAAGGCCAAGGTTCGTATGACGTTACGAAATAGCCCAGGGGACGTCCTCTTGAGTGCACGTGTACTTCTTAGGCTCGTGAGATGGAGAGGGAGGCAGCCGGGGGTGGTGAGATCTTCTTTATGCGAACACCAGAGGATGTTTCTGGTCGCGACGGAGAGTTGGTGCTTTTCGAATTCTCTGAGGAGCATCCGCCTCTCCTCAGCTTGATTGGCATGGCCAGCAAGGTCAAGAATTACTACAAGGTGGGTCCGCAGGTTGAGTTGTTTCTCGTTCCAAACGTTCATCTTCGAACTTGCACTCTTCTAGCGCAAGCCCGGCAGCGACACCAAGAGCAACCCCTTCCGCTATGGCGAGTTGAACGTAGCTCACACCAGTCCGTTTCTCGGCCAGATGGCGCCTGGACAATTGATCCAAACACTGGAGAACAACTTGTTCAGGTCCCCAATCTATGAACACAAGCCGCCAACGTCCGATTTTGTCGTTATAAGGACGAGGTGAGAAATAGCGGCCTTTCTCTTTCTCCTGGTATTTTTCCCATGTCTCAGTCTACTCCACGTTCGAGATGTGGTGTATATCCAGGAAGAGTAACGAATGGCTTGGGGAAAGTCTCCCTAGGAGATTCTACTTTCATCCTTAGGGAGTGACAAGCCATTCTACAACTACCTCATATTTTTCGAGAATGCTTTGAAATTATCGGAATCTTTGCTCGTTGCAGATACGACTACTCCATTCGTGAGATCGATGGTCTTTTCGTGAGCGGTCAAGAATGCCCTCTATATGAAGTTCCGGGCCCCAACTCCAAACGCTCCAATAACTTCACGCGTGACTTTTTGCAAGTGTTCATCTATAGGCTCTTCTGGCGCTCAAGGGATAATCCCAGAAGGATCAAGATGGATGAAATAAAGAAGGCGTTCCCCGCACACTCGGAAAGTAGCATCAGGAAAAGGTGTGCTTTCTTGCCAAATATCTCTTCACCTTTGTACTTGAGTATCTCACGAACGTACTTACCTACCCTAGACTGAAGCCATGCGCCGAGTTCCACCGCACGGGTCACGACTCCAATTGGTGGGTGATCAAGCCGAACTTCCGGCTACCGACTGAAGAGGAGATGCGCGCTATGGTCACCCCAGAACAGTGCTGCGCATACTTCTCCATGATCGCTGCGGAGCAGAGACTCCGGGATGCTGGCTACGGCGAAAAGTTCCTCTTGGCTCAGCAGGTACAGGGTAGAATGTTGGTATTGTACGCTATCTGAAGTAACTGATAAATTGGTTATGTACGTAATCGCCAGGATGACGACGATGAGGAGACAGCCATGAAGATGGACGACGAAGTGAAAGTGGCACCGTGGAACACAACGAGAGCCTATATTCTTGCCATGAAGGGTAGGTGAAGTTGTGTTGGCGTGCGATGCATGACATACCACGTATGGGTTGTTTTAGGCAAGTGCCTACTTCAACTCACTGGTCCTGCCGATCCCACCGGTCCCGCCGGGGAGGGTTTTTCGTACGTGCGCATTCCCAATAAGCCGACCAACAAGGAAGACCAAGAGCAGCAGCCCAAGCGGACAGTCACTGGTACTGACGCAGGTGAGACTTTTCGTACAGGGTTTTATATTTCTGATGACTGGAACCTTGGCATGCCTTTGTTCTTTCGCTGCAGATTTGCGTAAGCTTCCCCTAAAGGATGCCCGCGCTATCCTTCGCAAGAACGGAGTGCCTGAGGAAGAGATCAAGAAGCTCAGTCGCTGGGAGGTCATTGACGTTGTCAGGTAAAGATCAGCCCCCTCTAGAACTTTATGCTAGAAACCTGACTCGCGCACGTTTGACTTGACTTCACAAACAATCTTGAACACAGAACCCTCTCGACCGAGAAAGTGAAGGCGGGCGAAGACGGCGATCACAAGTTTAGTCGTGGAAATCGCTTTTCCATAGCTGAGCACCAAGAAAGATACCGTGAGGACTGCCAGAGGATCTTTGAGGTCCAGAATAAGGCAAGTTTGTTATCGATATGTAACTGCAAGAGGACAGAAGAGATTACTCGCATTTGCTTGGCAACGTGCAGGTACTCGCGTCCGATGAAGTTCTCTCGTCTGACGAAGCTGAGTCCTCTGAGGACGAAGACGTCAACGACGAAGATCTGGACGAAATGGGGAAGAACATAGAGAACATGCTCTCCAACAAGAAGACAAGCATGCAGTTCCAGCGAGAGAGGGAGGAGGCAGAAAGGAGGAAATTGCAGAAGATGATAATGGGTGACACAGCAGAAGGTCCAGAGCAGAGTCAGCAATCTCAGCAACACGGGGCCACCAAGAGGAAGAAGGAGGATGGAGGAGACGAAGAAGAGGGCGCCAACACTGCCAACAAAGTGCTCATGTGAGACAGACAATCTGGCCCATGGTTGTACGTGTGATGCCCGTATGCTTGAGCTTTTCAGTATCACTCGCACCTTTCGCAATCCTTCTGGCAAGGAGTACACTCGCGTGGAGAAAGTTCGCAAGCCATTGGTCATCGAGACTTACGTCAAAGTCAGAGAGACAAAGGTTCGGGATCTTGAACACATCTGTGACTTTCTCATGTTGATTAACTCTTCCACTTTCAATTAAGGACGAGGCTTTCATCAGACAGTTTGCTACTCTCGACGACACCGCCAAGGAGGAAATGAAGAAAGAAAAACGAAGACTGCAAGAGCAGCTCAGACGTATAAAGCGGAATCAGGTAGGATACAACTTCCTCGTCTTGATTCTTGAAGCTACCATCCCAAATTACCACGCCATAATCTTTTCAACAGCAATTGATCAAGGAGAAGGAGCTGAAGGCGGCCGCAGCTGCCGCAGCGGCTGCAGAGGCTGAAGCTGACGCGGCCAGTTCAGCGGCCTCAAAGCGCCGCGCAGCTAAGTCCAAGCCTGATCTGAAGCTGAAGTGCGGAGCATGCGGAGCCAAGGGACACATGAGGACGAACAAGGCTTGTCCGAAGTTTGTGGCCAGTGAGTTCGACGGGCCGCTCAACGTCGCCCTGACTGAAAAGGAGGAGGAGGAGATGGAGAAAAAGGTGAGATTCGTTTGGCCAAATCATTATATGTGCATGCAACTTGCTGTAACATCTGAAAACCATCCTTCATAGCTTGAAGATGAAGAGGAGCTCATAAATGTAGAGGGTACCAAGATGACTCTGTCGGCTAAGCTGCTCCAGCATGCAGACGAGGTGCGGAAAAAGACCATGGTCGTGAAAGTGCCCAAGAAAATCCTGCAGAAGACGGCTGGGATGTCGCCTGCTGCCGCTGCTGCTGCCGCTGCGGCGAAACGACGGCGAGCTGGCACTGTCGAGCACTGCGACTACCTCAGTAACAAGAATTATCGGCCCGTCAAGAGGAGGAGGACGGACCCTGTTGTCTCTCTCGCTTCGTTCCTGGAGGGTCTTCACGGAGAGTAAGTACACCATAACTGGGTATCCTTCATGCAATTATATCGAATCCGAAGTGTTCACTTCCCGCTATTTATCGCAGACTTCGGGTCATGGACGAGGCGTTGCAGTTCTTGCAACCTGTGAACACCAAGAAGGTTCCAGATTATTTGGAAAAAGTCAAAACCCCGATGGACTTGCAAACAGTCCGGGAGAACATCCAGGTTAGATACCATAGCGTCCTGAGTACTTTTACACCAGCACACATCCTCTGACGTCTTTTGCAGAAAAAGAAATACCGCAGCAGAGAGGACTTCCTGTCGGACATTAATCAGATTGTACAAAACTCCGTGGTCTACAATGGCGAAAATGACGTCTACACTATGAACGCCAAAGAGCTACTGAGGTACGTTGTATGTCTGGGTTGTGTGAAGTTTGTTGCCAGTGGTTCGGTACTTACGTATGTCTGTACGAATCCATCCTTTTCGTAGGGTGGTAATCAACAAGTTCTCCGAAAACGAGGACACCCTCATGCGCATTGAGAAGGCCATCAATCCTCTGCTGGACGATAACAGCCAGGTGAGATTCAGCATTCCAATCTCAGCAGAAACGAAACAATTGTGCCCTATAACACACTCGTCTTTCAGGTCTCCTGGTCTTACGTGATCAAGACCATTCTGGAGGAAAAGGTCGCTATTCTGCAAGAGTATCGCATCTTTGAGAAGCCCGTGGACCGCAAGAAGGTGAAGGGCTATTATGATGTGATCAAGCAACCAATGGACCTGGAGACCATTGGTAAGAAGCTCGACAAGCATGCATATCACAGCAGGCAGGAGTTCCTCGCAGACGTAGAGCTCATCTACAGCAATAGGTAAGAGGATGGTTATGAATAAAAAAATGCCAGGGCCTACGACCTCCTCTCTTGAATTTCAGCATGGAATTCAATGGCGAGTCTAGCGACATTACACACAAGGCTCGCTCGCTGCTGGAGTTCGTCCGTTCGGCCATGGCTCCCTATGACGAAGAGCTGAACAAGTACGAGGAAAAGATCCGCGAAGTTCAGCAGCGAGCGCTGGAGCAGGCAGAGATGGACTCGTTAGGTACCTCCCTGGGGGAGGAGGGGGCTTCTTCGCAAGGCCTAGAACAGCAACCCATCAAGAGAAAGCGAGGAAGGCCAAGGAAGAAGAAGGTAAGAGCTGCTAACATTCCAGTCTTGTCGTGACCAAGCCCTATACGTGCTTCCAAATACACAGCTTCCGGAGACTCCCGAGGAGGAGGACGATTCCATTTCTTCGGCTCGAGGACTAAATGCGCCCAGAGCAAAGAAGACGGCTGCAACAGTGGCTATGGCCGAGCAGGCAGCTGGAAATCTCGAAGACGACTTACAAGTAGGACGATAGCTTCCTTTGTGCGTATAGAGTGCGCTAAATTGATTCACTTTGCATTATCAGTACTCGAGCGAGGAGGATCCCGACGACGAGGATTGGGAGCAGGTGGAAGAAGAGGAAGGCCTGACAGTCACTATTGAACCCATGGAAGGGCCGCAAGAGTCTGTTGTCATTGAAGAAGGACAGGTCGTCGATATTAGTAAGTGTCGATTTCGTGACTTGGTTTGCGCTTGTTGTACTATGTTCTTGCTGGTTCTCACTCAACAGGCGACATGGGTTACTATCAAGATAACGCCTCCGATGGCATGATGTTCGCCGCTGCCGCCGCTGCCCACCAAGACGAGCAAGAAGGTGTGGACGAGGATTATGACCCCACAGACTTCTTGCACTCCATAGGCAAAGGAGGAGGAGCAACTGGAGGGTCGCAGTCGCAGCCAGAAATGGTGAGAATGCTGTACATGCGCTATCGATTGAAAAGAAGAACAGTCAGATATGACCTTTTTTTTAAAAAAAAAAAAACAGGCTCCCGAAGTACAGGCCGCATCCTCTGACTTGATGGTGCAAGGCACCATGGCCATGCCAGACATATTGTCGCAGGCCATGTCCGAGACGACGACTGGTGAGGAACAACCTGTACTTCAGGTACAAGCCGCGACGGGTCAGCCTTCATCTCGCCCAATTGACGTCATCAATGAAGACTTGGACATCTCAGATGATTCTGATGAAGAGGAGAGCTTTGATGACAAGACTGTAGTAGCTCCCCCGGCGCCGCCGCTGGTGCCCAAACCTCCGGAAGATGACTATGATGATGGAGCCATTTATTTCTAATGGGCTCTTTTAATGTGATACGATCAAAATACGAGAGAGTAACCAGTACATCTAAGTAGAATATACGTACAACACGTGTCCACGCGCAAAGGCCCACAAAAGCGAAAGAACTCTATTTCATAGAATTACAACGTACAATTACATTGTAACAATAGAACAGCTCGGGTGCATGGGGTGTTTTCTTGCTGACATAGTGACAAGTCCAGAAGGATCTTGTTACCAGAAACAAGATTTTGGATCTTTACAGCACTTGTGGGGCAAACGTTGGTCGCCCTTTCACTACTGCGAGT
>JAAUXU010027720.1_pt1 | contig 16853 bp, 10 predicted proteins | sample 7278151 | NCBI WGS metagenome assembly JAAUXU01 (sample SAMN14350113, study PRJNA611818) | marine sediment metagenome | isolation source: surface marine sediment (1.8m) | place: French Polynesia: Moorea | collected 2018-08 | reverse complement strand
TTCATCTTTGGGAATTCAGAAAAACCAAAAACATGCAACACAATTGGGGGTCCCTGACTACACATTGATGACTGAGCAAGGTCATCACAAAAATTTTGGCCACCCTAATGCATAATCTACTAGCGCATCGCACTGGGTGGGAAAAGCGCCCTTGCCCTGTTGTGGAAGGAAAATCTGCAGCATCTTTCGTCTGATAGACTTCTCTGCCCCCTTGGACCTCTCCAGAATCTCTCCCAGTACTGGTTGGAGTTCTCTCTGCTCACCATCAGGATCATGGCATAGGCCTGCCAAGCCATTCTTAAGGCTACCGTTCCTGTCTGATCTCTTTTATCCCTGCCCTGTTGCTGGCTGAGCCAGAGAAATCTGCTCCCCTTCAGGGTAGAAGGCTAGGTACAAGTCTGTCATCTTAACTCCTTTGTTTTTGGTAAGACATCTTCGATATTCCCCTCCCAGTAGAAAAATAAGGTTTTGTGTTACTACTAAAACCTCTGTGGTAGTCTCAAGTCATTACTCATTGCGTAATCTTAAAAGAATCCCAGTCATTGCCTCTTAGTCATAACTAGCCTGGTCTATGTTCAGTATTTTATAGTAATGAAGCATTTTTTGAATGTAGCAAAAACCAAAATTTCTAAGTATTTTTGTTATGTTTAGTAATTTTTAGTACCAAGTAAGAAGTAAATAGTAGCACATCAGTCTGAAAAAGTAAAACTTGGAATAATACCTTATTTAGTGAAGTTTTGTCTCCTATTAAATCCGATCCTTAACTTAATGGTTCATTGCAGGATGCATCTTGTGGCTAGACCTGCATTGGGATCAATGCAATGTACTGGCAGTTCTCGGTCGCCCCCCTCCCCCGACCGCATTTGCACTGTAGCTCTCCCTTTATCCCTTCAGCTGTCTGGCCTCCTCCATTCAGCATCTGACTGCCTGTTTTCGTCTCTGCTCAACACAATAGAGGGAGGAACCGTATCGGATGAGTTGTCGAGTACAGTGTAGCGTTGTGATAACATCTCCTTTGTTAACTCCTTTTGGAGTCCAATCCACTTTAATTCTTTTACAATTTCTCGTACTTCTGTTTCACGGGGGAGCAAATGTAAAAACTGAAGGCAGTTAAAAAGTGAGGAGCACAGACATCATCTTCATCCATGGCCTCTGCTCCCTCACCTACAGAGCTAACACCAGCCTTGCACCCTGTTGAGATAATAAATTTTCTCAACTCTTGCAGATCAGATTTAAAATCTCTATTATAGCGACATATGGTCACCCTCTGCGGATTGATGAATTCTTCTGCCCCTAAAAGTTACCCTCTATTTCAAGTCTTCCTGCATTGATGTAGACTTGAATCTACTTTCTCCAGAAATGCCTTCCAGCCTGTTCATGAACGAATTTCCTAAAAAACTTATCCTATCCCTCTTGTCATAAAAAATTTGGCTCGAACATAAATGTACTACCCAATTAATGACAGGGGAACTGCATAATCTTGGGGATGTAGGTGTGATATGACACAAGTTTATATCTCTAGCTCGTTCTTGGGATTCATACATTGTTATAAACAAAGTATTAGTCTGGAGGTCCATTGGTTATACAGGGTGACCATGAAGTCCTTTTATGCTTTTTGATGTTAATATATGAGCAATGGAACGAGCTAGAGATATAAACCTGTGTCATATCACACCTACATCCCCAAGATTATGCAGTTGGTTTGCCTGCCCCCAGGGGCAGGAACCAGCCGTTGTTGTTTTGCTGCCATTGTTGTCCCTGCTGGCTGCTTGGCCCTCATAATCTGATTCTCGCTCTGATTCTTGCAAGACCATCGCCCTTACACAATCTATGACATGCCACATTGAGGTTATTTTGGGGCCTTGGACTGCAGCTGAGCAACTCATGCAACTGGTTGTCAACAATAGGCATATTATGATTTTGGGTCAATGATGATGCCATATTACATGTAGGTGGAGAAGTCAACAGGCATAACTGTCAAATTTGGGGCTGAGAAAATACACGAGACCATGGAGCATGTGGTGAACTCTCCCAATGCACAGTCTGGGCAGCCATGAGTAGAAAGGTATCACTGGTCCTTTTCTGAAAGCATAAATCCATATCAAGAAATTCCACCAAAGAAAAAAGTTAGTGCTCATGTTGAAGTTTTCAGGTCTTTCCTAGTTTAAAGTAAATCTTGTTGAAAATCTTGTAAAAAAATGCTGTTGATTTCAGGTCTGTACCTCATCCCAGTGCCGAGGTATTAGAACAGGGAATCGTAAATGGAGCTTATGTTCACCCTGTACATCTCTCAGGTGTAGGCAAAAGGAAATCACGATCAGCTACATTGATAGGGCCGAGAATATCCTTATACATGTTAATGAGATGTCTCTTGGTAGATAAAAAGGTCCTTAAGCTTTTCTAATGGTATATATGAGGTACGCTTCCACTTCATATAGTTCATGTCCCTGGATGGATGTGTGGAGAGAGACACTAAATCCTAGAGCGGCAATTGAACTATTTGCGGCAACTCTGTAATGCACTTTTTGGGGGATCATGTAACTGGAAATTTGCAAATTTACCTGCATCTTCCAAACCCTCCAAAACAAGCAAGGCTCCATTCTACAGACACAAAAAGGTCCTAATACAGAAATAGCATGGCCATTTTCCTTCCTTCAGTCAAAGTTTTAATTTTTTATGAGTTAAGAGGAGGAGGATTGCCTTAGTCCTCTTCAAGGTCTTTCTATTCCAGGTAGACATGCAATCACATTCTTGCAAAATCTCTGTGGAGGCACCTGAAGGACCCTCCTCCACACATAGCATCAAGTAAATCTATGAAAGCACTATTAGAAACCAAGGAGCCACTCAAAAAAGCACCCAGTTCCAACACGTAACCCAAAGGAAAGAAACAAGTGCCTTTTTTAGCTTTTGCACCCTTGCTGGTATAAATAGACCTTTTCCTCAACTCCTCCAAATTTGTGAATATGGCCATAGTTTCTCTCAGTCATTGTTGTCGATGGTTGCACTGTTGATTTAACAGGACCCCTGGGTAGTTACATAGGTTTTAAATTTTTCATCAAATGCAAATTTGGCTGAATTAGGAATGCTATCAACAGCTGTCCCAGTTATCCTCTAGTGGATTTCTCTGAAATCATCCAATGTTTGACTAAAAATGATGATGACAAAAGCCTTACTGTATTTTAGCCTGCATTGTATGTACAGTACCCAGTTTTTTCGACAGAGATCTGTGGGGAAAATAGAATCCTTCTTGATGTCACCTGCCTTTTGTAGTGCACACCCAACTATTTAGACCGAAAATTGTTGGAAAAACTGTGTATCATTTACGCTCAAATATGATGTATAACCTGGTTAAGTTTCCTTCAAACATCAACATGAAAACTACCCACCGTTCTGCCTATGTGGGAAAAATGCTCATCTGAATAGCCAAAATTGAGGGATAGTAGTAGAAGTGGGGAGAGGAGATAGAGAGCCTTCGCCCCCACCTGCAAATAAATAAACTAAATAAGGAAGCTGAACCAATCAATACTTAAAAAAATGAGTTTGAACAAAGTAGAAAACTTACATTTGGCAAACATGACGATAAAAAACTGATGCTCATTTCCAAGTTAGCAGAGACAAGTGAATCAACGGAAATACGAAATGCATCTTGATGCATGGTACCCTCATGCATGATGCACTGATGCCAACAGCCTTCTCATTGTGTACTTTAGTGAGCAGCCCATCCACCCACAACATTGTTCTCGTCATGCTTCAACTAACTTTACACCTTTTCAGGCAGACTCATATTGCTCTACAAATCTTCCTCTTTAAGGAACTTCCACTTCTTTTCTTTGTCTAAGAGCATTATCTGTGATGACACCACTAACTCAGCAAGAAGCATCTTGTTGCAAAGAGAGAAAAAGAGGACCATGAATTCTGCTGCTATATGTGTTGCGCCACAGGTAAAAGTATGGTTTAGGAGCATATGATGAAAAATACCTGGTCCTGGTTGACCATAAGATCCCGTTTGCCACGTGAATTGGATTGCATTTTCTGGTTGTTAACCAGACAAAGGAGTAGAACAGTGTTGCCCTTAGCCAGGAAGGCGTGCCCAGGCCTTAGCTGGGACAATCCCACATGAAGAAGAATGAATATCAGCCAGAAATCACTCTGAGATCATACCTGGATCGTACTCAAATCCGATGAGTCAATACTGCCCTTCCAAAACACGTACAGTATGGGCCAAAATTGTCACAGAGTAGCCTTACTTTAAAAGTGTTGGAAAGTGGTCAGAAGAGCCCAAGGAGGATCGTCATATGTTAAACAAAAAAGTGCTGATAGTGGCACTGATAACACGTCCGTAATCGCCATGGTCAGGGGAAACTCAGCCCACAGAACGTCATCAGAATTAATGGATTTAATTGTCTGTACTTGTGACGTTGCACAGTTCGCGTCGGGCTACGTATGCGTGAGTGAGTGTGAGAGTAACTCAGTCAAAGTGACCCGGAGTAACTCACTCAAAAATGACCCAGAGTAACTCAACTCGGAGTAGCAACGATCGTAGCGGCGGAGCGATGGATGAGGAGTAAGGATATTGAGACAGCGAAGTCTGAGTTCAGACTGGGGATAAAATGTATTGTGCACAGAGTGTTTATATACAGCTAAATGAGGAAGTGTAACTTGGGTGTGTCCTGGCCTGGGCAACAGCAACAAGGAAGCCTTTACTTAGTCTAGACACTACTACAGTGTCTGCTTCCTCATGCCCATGACCTTACACATGTGCACATAGCAGCACGCTACAGTACTGTATCCTACTTGTGCCCGATGTTAATAGGCCTTTATTTTTTAAAATTACGCTTTTGGGGAGTAGTTCTTCACAAGCTTAAGAAGCGAGTGTGAGTCATTCAAATAAATGTTGTGCATCACTGATAGAAAGTCTCATTCGTTACGTACCTGTAAGCAATAGTGGTGATTCCTCACATACTCCTGGTATATGCTCAACATCGGCAAAAGCATGTCAAAGAGATCCCCTGCAAGGACAGCACATGTGTTAGTCTCTGTAAATTCCGTCACTTGGCAAAAATGTAGGTTTCTGGTTGGATACAGGAGAGCTACTTGGGGCATACTGTGAGACAGCCATAGCAATGAGCAGCGGCAATAGAGGCAGCACTGACAGCCACAACTTCTGCCTCTGAAGCTACTACGACGATTAGGCAGTAGCATGTCCAGGTCCTATGCTTAGGCCTCGGCCACACTGTGCAATATGTCCTTACTCATTAAGTATTCAACAGACGACCTCACTCTCCCTGCTTGACTGCAAGAGTTTTCACGGCTGAAATTACTGAAACCCTGTACAGTACGGAAAGCTAGACTGCGTGTGACCGTGCCCAGACTCTAAGGGTGCCGAAAAATCAAACTTGTGTAAAAAATTGGATGAAAGAGGCACGTTTACTAGTACATATGCTCTTTGTGCCTAGCGAGACAAAAGCGTTAAGCAGCAAAAGGTAGGTTATGCAAGATGCCCACCGTCATATGTAAGGTGCACTTGGTTTGTGTACCTACGTCATATATGGCAGCTAGTGCACTTCCTTCGGTTTGCTCGGGACAGAGGAAGAGTTTAAGCTCACAATTACTCTCTATGCACAATAGCACTGGATGTGTGTCTATTTACAGAGGTGCCGGTTTTGGGACGGTATACCTACACTGTACTTCCATGTGCAGTATATTGACTGTACATTAGTGTATCCACATTGCACTGTCAGCTGCTGTAAATGTGGTATTAATCCCCCTCTCATTCATAGTCCTTGTCACCACCATCGCTAGAGTTAAAGTTGTCTTTCCTCCCAATGCTTTTGCCCCCGCCCAATCCCAAAAGGAACTGACATAGTTCTTTCCCAGCCCCCTGACTTTTACTGATCGAGTGCTGTCAGTCCTTTCGTTGTTTTTTCGGAATTGGTGCCCTTCTTGGTCGGCCCCAGCGGCCCCGGCTGTCACACACTGACAAGAATATGAAAAAATTATCCACCCTTTCTGTATTGCATCTCTAGTTATCCCCCTGCACCCGAAGGGGTTGAAAAACAATCCCCGGGGGATTAATACAGCATTTACGGAGACACAAAATAAGTCGTCCCCGTGATGAAGAAGCCTCTGCACTATCTTAACATACCACGAATACATACACACTGTACATAATGATGGTTCACATCAGGCAAGGTTGGATCTTGGGCCTAATTATTTACATGATCGTGTACATCACACGGCGTATTTCGTACGAGGGCATGTCAGACGTATAGTACATCAGCAGGTACGAGTACGTAAAACATATCAAGGAACAAGGGATACCGGGTTCACACCATTGTCCACTCGGACTATCATTACAGTGTTGCTCCGCTGACGTTTCGTGAAGATTTGATAATGTCCTATTTCTACCTAGATGCTGAAGTCTTGGTCAACGTACGTACGTTCTGTACTGTACAAGAAGGTTTCTACGTACACGCCTCCGTATGCAATGCGACATCACACGTGTACGGGACAGCAAAATGTACACAGATCTGTAAACCGCACGCTCCAGCAGCAAAAAAAATTCGCCGGTTCACTGACAAACCTCAGGATGCACTACCACTACAATGTGCACTGCTATCTTCGGTCAGTAAAATGTGATACATCTTGGTGAGGAAAAGTCATATTTGACTGAAGCGTTTCTCAAGTAAGTGCAGAATCATCAACAATCCAATTTGTTGACTCAGAGGCTCACATGGTTCAGCCCTACTCTCCATTTAGCACAGACATGAGCATACTGCGTACAGTACAAAATGCCCTTTTTTCGACAGGCGGTTACAGCCTCCCCAGTCAACAGCACAGCGATGTTTATTAGCAAAGAGTGGACTTCTCATTAACCTCCTGAAATGGTAGGGGGTCAAACTAGACTTACCACTAATGATTAAAAAAAAGTTTCATAACATAACCAACCAAGTACTTAATATTGTATTGCTTTGGGTCTCACACCCATGTAGAAGTTTACTTTGCAAATGTTGTAGTCCTGTAAGTGCTGAATACAGGTACGCCTGTGACTTGGCGATCGATATTACTATAGTTAAGGGAGATATTAAGAATTCAATATTGAATCACATAAAACTACTAATGCTGCACATACAGCCATGAGAAGAAAACAAAGCCCTTCTAAAATCAATGCTCGTCTCATTGCCACTGTTAAATGCAATTCTGAGTGCATGTTTGACTTACCACCATTTCTTAGGAGAGTAAAGATTATACACTCACTTAAGACTAACTCCTTGGCACCAAGAGGGATAGAATTTGCAAAAATAGGTGTGACATATAGTTCTAAGGATGTCTTCGTGACCAATTTAACAACTGATCGTATATCACTTTTTTCGACCGGAGGTAGTTTGTGATGTAACAGTGGACACCGCTTTGGGCAGCAACTTTAAGCTGAGAAAAACCTTCTGTACTAAGCAACGTGCTACAAAAACCGTGACCCATTTTCCAAACCTCCTCTTCTTCCCCAACCCCAAGGGCATTGTTGACGATGCCTTTGCCAGCGAGGGGCTACAAGGCAGGGAAACCTTGATCTACTCTAAGCAGCCAATCCTTTAAGTCTCCAGAGTGACAGAGAGTGAACACCTCTCAGGAGCTGTTTGAACGCATCCACAGACGTGTGCTGTTGTGTTGTCATAATATTTTTTTATCTAGGCTCAAGTGAGCTATATTGGACCAATGACGAAGGTAGATGCCATGGGAAGTCCCATCATCATTCACCAGTTTTCCAGTGACTGAACGTTTTAAAAGAAAAGGAAACATGCAGAAAAACAGAGAGACTCTGAGGACTCTGGCAAAGGCTCATGGTCTAGGACATTCTCCATGATTTGGGTGAGTCTGGTGCAGTTGTGTCATGGTCAATGCTCTAAAGAACTCTTCACGAGAGCAGTCTTCATGGCTGTTGGCCAAAGAGGCCAATAAACTGACTAGTTTTTGGGCTTAACTGCAAAAGATGTGTACGGTTAAGAATATCTGGATGATTGGTTCTTTGAGATGCGTTGATGTTCATTGGATGTATAAAAGAAATATGTGTATTTTCCATTGATGCAACCAATCACTAAAGGACAGTTAGTTACCTCATGATTATGGTTTTAGAGTTACTTGTATAAATTCAGAATTCGAGGGGGTGTCAACTATTTCGGGCCCCAAGTCCAAGTTGCACAAATTACCTGAGGGATTGTAAATGCTTGGACTTATGGTCCGACAAAACTTATGTTTTGAAAAGTCCCATCTATAGTCCTCTAATGTCTTGTGCTTTGTATATATAAAATCTCGTTCCCTGGCCATTTGGCCAATGGATATGTCTGTCTGACTAAACCGTGTCCATCCTGCCTGCACTGTACTAGAAGTCATATCCAGCTCTGTTTTCTGCTTCATGTCAATGTTGTGTCAAAGTACCGGAGTCACACACTATGAGTAAAAAAGGTTATTTTAGTAAAAACCGTTAGTACCCTCAATTCCATGCAGCGTGTGTGTGTGCATGTGTGACACTAAGTCAGGTTATTTCAGGCAGCCTGCCACAATATTAGCAGTTATGTGTTGTTACCAGTGATGTACTAGTCATATTGCAACCCTGAATTTTGGCAACTCTGAATCTGTCTTGGTCAAAATGGCAACCCTAAAATTTTGTCGTGAAAAGTCAAGTCCGATATTGCTCCCTCGTCCTAATCTTTTCATCAAATAGCGCAGAAAGGGATCAGTCAGCTCCTTTGGTGCTGGACGCCTCAACATGAATTGATGTGGATGCTACAAAAAGCGGTGGAAATACAATGTCATTTTTGGCAGTGAAGTGGAGCCCTGAAAATCTGCTGCGTTATCCGGTGTCCACTGTACAGTACAGTCTGTACTACACCTACGTATGTACATAATGTACGTACAGTACATATGCGGCTACTGTAGTACAGGTGCGTAGTTCATCCTTGCCATTCGTGGTTAAAAGTTGTGACGTAAAAACATTCCACACTGTAACTGGAATGCTATTTACACGGTTGCAGGCGGGTGTCGATGTTGGGTTGGTCAGACGATCAATAAGCTCGGTGTACGAATTCGCATCATGTCAAAGAATCCACCCAAAAGAGAGGTGAAGCTGCGCAACGCATACACCGAGCTTTCAAGGGAAATCCCATCCAGCAAGGCGGTGGTCAAGGTGATGGTGGCAAGTAGTAGACGGACACAGGTTGGTTGCCTAGAAAAGAATGCTCTCGTGTCTGCTTTCCCCACCTAGCGACGTACCCAAGACGAGCGTGGGCCAAGATTCCATCCTGGCAGTGAGACCCTTCAGGAAGATCTGGTGCAGGAAGAGCACGGTCTCGGCGTTCAGGAAGATCGAATTGACGTCCTCGTGGGTGCAAGGGGGACTCTTACTGCTCGCAGCCATCTTGAAGGGCCTCAAGAAGCAAGACACCAATGTCTCCAGTTGATCTACATATTCCTCCTCTGACTCCACCATGTTGAAGACCAGGCTGTTGAGGACAGATATAGTTCATTATGTAGACAAAATCAGTCACAATTTTTTGGTGAGGGACACAACTCTCTCGATTTGGAAAATTTTGACAGAACGTTCTATAAGCATAAATAGTACTTTAGCATAATGAGTGGTCAACACAAAATACTCAAAAAGTTGAACCTTGACATTGAAGTTTTCTGAGGCGCCGCCCTCCCCCCCCCCGCAGCCACCGATATTATTGAAGCGACAGGATTCATCTATTTTATATTGTTATAATGACGGACTTACTGCATCATCGTCACCATGGTGACTTTGCGACAAAGACTTAATCGAAGGGCCAGAAAAACTGTGCACTTGCCCTCGAAGATGTGTTTCCCTCTTGTCTCTTCCCCTTAAGTGTTAAATCTGACTAAATAGGGCCACCGCATCGACTTATTCACAAGTACCTGCAATAACATATACTGCTAGCATGGTCAAAGAAAAGTAGCAGTTTTGCCTTTTTTTATTTTCATTGTTGCGATGGGATCGCAACAACGGGTGCTACAACCACTCTACAACAGATCAATAAACGTTTAGAGCTCATTCCGTTCATTTCAATGGTATGAGAACCACCTCCATTGGGTAAATGTTGGTCAAGATATTCCCATTCAATGGTGGCAGCCGGAAGTTCTTGTGTGAACTTTCTTATCTAATGTTATCTGTCTACGTAAGGCGCGACATCCATCCGTGTGTCTGGAAGTTGGGTTAGGTGGGCGCGTCAACCTCTGCACCGACCGTCTCCTGGCTGGGTCAGCAGACCCTGTGTGGGTGGGTGGGTGGGGGGGTGAGCGAGTGTGCACGCGTTTGCGTGCTATGACTGCGTCTCTCACCTGTGGACCGAATGAATCCACCATTTTGACATTACAAAAATTAGCCGAAACTCCTGCTGCTATGACATGGAGGTACAACGTAACTCCTAAACCTTCAGTCACTATCTACGTACGATTCAGAGTTAGTGCATCCGACGCAACACAGCACGCAGTGAAATGCATGCTTCTAACTTTAAAGACTGTGGGATTGGCATTAAAGCACTTTACACTTTCATTTGAATGCAAAGTTTTAATGTGACGTCTAGTAATTAATCTATATCTGTAAAAAAAACTATTGGTACTGACTTAGAAAAGCCCGACTTTTTCCTACTCTAGTAGGAAACCGCATTGAGCTTATCTTAAAAAAAACTTTTAAGGCCACGGAGAAAAGCCTTTCTTTCCACCTTCATCCGACCACAGGATATTATTATAACAGAATTGTTTCAATATAACAGAACAACTTTTAGATGTCGACGTCACGGCCGTATTTGATTCCTACACATCACCGACACCACTTTTTTTTAGTGTCCCGATGGCTTCTCTTTTGAGAGCCGTACAAGAACAGGGTGCAATTGATTTATCTTTAGTTAGCCCAGCATTGATGCTCTTCATACCGTATGAGGGAACCCACTGAAGCAGAGCTCCCAAATGTTTGTAAGAACTCTGAATGAAGCTGCGGCAGGTGCTGACATTGCGCACACCACTTCAAGCCCTTTGGCACCCTGCCCTTGTCCAAAACAAGACAGGGGACACGCACAGGTCTGACCTTGGAGAGTCTTGATGACAATAAACGTGGCGTTAGCAGCAATATTTGCTGCTTCGATACAGTTCTGAAAGGTTGAAGGTAGCTTTTGCAACCTTTTGAATGTGGATTCAGGAGCCAAATGACCTATTTGTCGCAAAAACAACTGACTGAAGCTACAAGAGTGACGCTTTGTACTCACGGATGAAAATACTTTTGGTTATGCTACTCTTGAGTGTACGGGGGGAGAGAGAGAGCGAGTACTTCACAAAGCCACTCACCAGTTTCTCTTGCGCATGCTTTCGGCATGAGGGCTACGAATATACTCCTCCACAATTTGCTTCCAACGCCTTCGACAGAGCCATCCCCTGAAGAAGCTCTGGACCTTCTTGATCTTGGTGAGGTCAGCTTCTTCTTCTATTATGTCACCATCGCCTGGCGCGTGCGCTCCTCCGAGGTCAGGTTGGCTGCCCAAATTTTGTTGTTGCTGCTGTGAGGGCATCAGCCGCCACTCCTTCTTGAGCGCAAATAACTGAAATGCGTGGTGCAAGTCATGTTGGCAGCCATCAGCGCGTGTGGCACCTACAGGGTGGGGCGGAACCCCATTGACACTTTTGAAGAGCAGATTTCGCCTCTCCCTGTGCGTACGTCGTCATACAGTACTCCCGTATGTACTTGGCAACAGTGACAAAGATTCATACCATGCATGGACTGTGTAGTGCTCACCTCTGTCCTCAACTTTTTTATCTCTTCGGTGAGCTCATCACAGTGCTGCGTATACTGCCACTTGGCAGTCTTCTCGCTCTCCACCACTTGCAGGAGATGCAAGTGCTTGTGCTCGAGCTCTTCCATTTGCAGGTGCAACTTGTTGAAGCTAATAGAAATGAGAACAGTATTTATGACGCCAACGATCCTTGAGCGTGAGTAATTCAATTGTTTTTTTATTTCTACCTTACCTTGCCGCTTTGATGTCTTCAATCCAGGACAAGCAGTCAGACAACTGGTCAGCTCGCATCTCGTATTGACGCTGATTCTCTCGGCGATACATGATGGCGAAGCAGTACTAGTATCGACAGAAGTTAAAGAGGAGAAACTTAAACGCAGACACTGGAGTAGTTCGAAACGCTACTTTTGGGCCAAATGATAACTTGGGGGCCAGGATTTTGGGCCTTTGACCAAACTGTTTACGTTTTACTAAAGACAATTTGGTTTTCAAGGGCTACTTACTTCGGCCACTTTTACCTCAAACTTTTGTAACGTACTGCATGGAATGGGTGTAGTGCACACTCCTTTTTCAGCCATAACTTTTGATTCCATTGAGATATTGAAGTGGTTCTCCCCTCTATGGAAAGCTGAGAAGCTCCTCTGAAGCTGAAGTGATATGCACTTTTGCTCCAGGACCACTCATTTATCCACCATATGGGATCAAAGTTATGCACTGTAGCAGAGCTTACTGCATAAAAAATTTGACTGCATCGTAAGCAAATGAGTAGTCAAAGTAGCAGAGAGAAAAAGTGCATGTCATTTCAGCTTCAGAGGAGCTTCTTACCTTTCCATAGAGAGGTCAAACATTTCAGTATCTCAATACAGTCAAAACTTATGACCGAAAAAAGGAAATGTGAGCTGTCCTGGCTGCTTACGATTTGTTATAAAACTTGGAGATGAAAGTGCCACAATATGCGATTTTTTTTTCCAAGGAATGATACTTGCTCCTGCTTTATCAGTGTGTAACCGCAATTTTTCACCCCAAAAACCTAAAATTGACATTTTCGTACCAGCCGGGGGGACACCGATCACTTTTGTGAGCTTCCATGCCTGCAGGTAGTACAATGTACGTACGTAAGATTGTTCTAAGAATGGTGAAGAAGTTTTTATTCGGATTAGTGGCATCTAAAAGGTCTAATTAATTTAATTTATGTAGCATGAGAGTAGAGCACACATCATTACTCACTATCTTCTCTATGACCTCATCCTTGCACGCCGGTGGGTTGAGAAGTCGCTCGCAGTAGCAACCCTCCAGGAATATGATCCCGATGGGACGTGCAGAGTGCTCATTCTCGTAATAGAACAGGAGGTTCTGCAACAATAGTTCCCAAATGAATTGCATACTTAAGGAAAACAACCGTTGCGCAAGTGAATACTGCAGTCTCTGCAAGGGCATGCGCACGTCACCATATCAAAGATCCTGAAGTGGGGTAAATATAACACAATGAATGGGGGCGGGGATCAAACTAAAATGTTCAATAGCTCATACGCAGAAAAAATTAGGGATACAGACGTGACATTGACAGTTTGGGACTGATGACGCCATGGAGTCTAGTCAATAATATTTCTACACTACAGTGAAAAAGACGTTGATCACAAACTGTGAGATCCTCATTCAATTCACTTGGTTCAGCCCCCCCTACACAGGTGACAAAAATGATGATGCCTCGACACTTATTTTAAACTGAAGGGCGAGTGCCGACACCAAATGTAAAGCCCACTCATCTTTTTGCTGGAATTTAGTTGTCTAAAGGTTTGCCTTTTTCAGCAATCACTTCCTCAGCTGGACCACAAAAACCAGAAACGCACTGTCAATGACCTGTGGGGAGGCATCACGCCCCTACACAAAATTTGAAGCAGTTTCTATTGAGTTGCAAGAGTCGTGATGTGCCTGATTGGTCATCACAACTTGATTCCAGACGCAATGAGAGAAGAGATCTAGATGAGGAGACAGTACACAGGATATTTTGCTCCTGGATCAGTTGGGGCCATGATTCCCAAAAAGCCAAGCTTCACCCCCTCATTTGAAAGAACATGAAGAGCTTTATCTTTAACTTTTTAGAAGATCACTTGTTATGGGGAAAAATTGTAGTCTCTACATTCCTCCTCTACCCCGGTAGTGTCACGCTGTGATGACCAACCAGATCACCTCACAGAACTCACCTAACATGTTATTGACCGTGTGTGGTGGCATCAGCCATCAACCACAAAGTACATCGCACATGAAGTTAATCTAATGTTTCTATCTTAACTTAAAGTTTTCTGCGTGTGAAATTTTGATTAATTTGCTCCTATTTTTTCTGCCCCACCCGGTACGGTACCATGGCGCACGAATATTCATTGGCACTCGACACCTCCTTGGCAAAGTTTCCGCATGGTTACTGCAAATAATGTGTGACGTCATTGTTGGAGAATATTGCTCACTGCTAATCACTTGGCAGACAACTTTTGGCCACCCAAATAATTAGTCATGATATGGACGACGAGGCCTGGTGGGGCCACAAGTTACACGCCCCACATTGGAGCACAGACTTACCTGATACAGCCTGAACCAGCGTGGCAGCCACTTGGAGCTGTCCGTGCACCTCTTGTACAGGTATCCAGAGTGCCTGGAATCGTATCTGGCTTTTTCCGCCAAGCCAAGCAACTGGCCGTCATTAATACGAATGGAACGCTGCATGCGCTGCATCTTGGGACTTAGCATCATTCTCAGTCATGAAGTCGCTAGAAAGACAGCATGAAGCATTCTTCAGCTTCTGGAGTCTTGCAGGGAGATGCAGACTTAGGTGGAAACTTTTCATACGATTGTTATCGAGTAAAAGTCAGTGGTCTGAGGAATCAACACATGTTATTTGTTAGTCCCAGTGGTGTCTTCTATACCCCAATGTGCTTGTGAGAATGCACTGTGCGACTACCCCACTCCTCTTTGGGAATAAGTGTACAGCTCAAACATATAGACAAGTGAGCTTTAACAGAAGCTCTGTACGGAAACTTCTGCCCCCATCATTTTGGATTTCTGCTGATTAGGCTCTAACAACTGTGGTGGGGAGAGTACATGCTTGAGTTGTCTTCGCTGCAATAAAAAGGAGGACTTGTTGAAGTACTTGTTGAAGCTGAATTGGGACCTGAAGAGGCAAGCGGTTTTTACTCCAGGCACAAGCCTCCACACTGATGCCAAACGAAACGAGGCTGATGTAAAGGTTCACAGCTTCACTTATTTCAACTTTAGCATTTTATTGTTAACAATTGAGCCAAATAGGATTTTGAAGTGCTTTTATTCAGCTTTGTGACACTTCCTTTCAACAGACAGACATTTAAAGGGTGGGAAAGACGATACACAACCTCCTCACAACATCTATGAACAGATAGTTCTGTCAGAGTTGTTGGCTCGCTGGAAACGATGCATAAAGCAATGACCTTGGCAAAATTTGGCAAAACGGGTGCCCAAAATGTCTGAAAACAGTAGACTTTCTCTCATTTTTTGCATATGCGGTACTTCTTCCCTGGGAGGTGCAGCATGAGCAATACTGACCTGTTTTATTTTTTCCCCTAATGTCATGGGCAGGGACTGTTCGAGCAATTTTCATGTCATCCATGCATGTAGACTTTCACTTCAACAATATTTCCTTTTGGCTGATGGAGAAGTTCCTTCACTTAGTGCACTGGCAGTACACATTTAACTTATAAAGTCAATTTCTTTTAAAACTATGTTGCACATGCCCAGTACAAAAAAGTACTGGCAAGTGCATAACGTCATGTTTGGATACGTACTGGAGGGGTCCACATCAACCTTTACACTGAAGTGGAGTTTTCGATGCACATCGCGTGGTTGTAAGGAGGCTTCAGGTGATTTTAAGTGGTGTGATCACTTATAGCTATCGATTGACGCCAGTGTTTACTTTTGGTGCCAATCTGGTCTGATTTCTGCACCGATTCCTAGCTTGAGAGTACAATTTGCTGTGGACCTCCTGACATGATCACTAGGTGAAAAGTCCCAGGCAACATTGAAGAAAGAAATCTTGGTGATCCATAAGGTGGGGCTGTACGTGACAGTGTGGTACAGTCGATGTGAGATCTCACACGGTGCGCGTTCTGCACACCGAGGAAAGTTAAGCTGCATACGCACTGCTTTACTGCTTTGAAGAGTGTGCACCCTTTATTTTCAATGGACCAATCTAAAACTTCCGAAGCCCGAGCCAGACTAAGTCAAATGTAGGAACCAGATCTCACCTGATAAGATGAAGACGTTTTGAACCACTGGGAAAGGTAATGGGGAATCAGGTGAGCACACGAGTCGACGCTAGCAAGAAGAGCTTCAATGTCATGTAATCTACTATACACATGAGTACATACATCTAGCTACGCACATGTGTCTGTCCGAAATCCTGTTACGTAAAAGTTCACCTTTTTAACTTCTCCCCCTTCCCCTCCCCCACTGGGCACGGGTTATTGGCCATAATAGACGGGTGAAAGTCCGCCTGCATAAGCTTATTGCAGCAAAGAACGCCAGAGCTGATGCATTTTTCTCATCTCCGCTGCACGGAGGGAGCTGGGTGCAAGAAAAATGTTATATTACAACGATTCTACCTGGCGGCCCCATTAAGCTGCCTCTCTTTCCCTACTTGCGGCACTCTCTTCTTCGTCACAAGGTAGTATCAGTTGTTCTATCACTGTCTGTCCTTGAACTAGGAGCATTCTATCGCTCTCTACTGTTTCTCACACCTCAGAGACGACTGAGCAGCAGGGGGCTCAGGCGGCGGCGGTGGCGCCGCCGCCGCCGTCGAGGCATGATTCCCTTTCTTGCCCAGGCCTCTTACAAGGTCTAGGCCACGAGGCTCTTTGCTTCCAAGGTAGCAGCAAGGAAGCTCTCTCGCTCCCTCACACACGAGAGGCAAACAGAGGGCAAGAGAGAGAGGTTTGCCGCAACAGGTACCTACTGCACTACTGGTGGTCTCTCTTCTCTCTCTCTCTCTCTCTCTCTCTCTCTCTCTCAAGCTCTCTTCTCTTTACCTACTAC
>JAAUXU010059640.1_pt1 | contig 16855 bp, 19 predicted proteins | sample 7278151 | NCBI WGS metagenome assembly JAAUXU01 (sample SAMN14350113, study PRJNA611818) | marine sediment metagenome | isolation source: surface marine sediment (1.8m) | place: French Polynesia: Moorea | collected 2018-08 | reverse complement strand
CGGCGCCGTCTTCCTCGGCGCCGTCTTCCTCGGCGCCGTCTTCCTCGGCGCCGTCTTCCTCGGCGCCGTCTTCCTCGGCGCCGTCTTCCTCGGCGCCGTCTTCCTCCATGCCTTCGTTGAAGTAATCGAGATCCATTTAGAGTAGATCCAAGTCAATGGCGCAATTCCAATTGTTCTCCAGTTTCCCGGTTCTTTGGATTAACTAGGAATTAAGACAGAGTAACTAGGAATAGGATTAACCAGGCAGCGACGACAGGAAGGACCCAAGCCTGATGTAACTCACTTTGAGGTCTACTCTTAAGTCTACTTGTCATACGAATGAACTCAGTTAATATTGGGTGTTTTAAGTGGGTACAGATGCAGTTGTTTAGTTTAGTTGCAAAATTTAAATTTTCCATTTTTTTAATCCCAGTTTAAATTAGAAGTCCCGTTTTAGGGTGAATTATGAGCAGGTTCAGCTATCTGACCATCTCGGGGTTGACGTTATTGCTCTAGTTTTGTATGTTCTTCGTGTTTCTCAGAGCTTTCCGATCAAAAGTTCCTGGCATTTTCCCTATTCCACCACGTATCACACCAAATAGACCTAAAAGTCAGTCTAGAACCAGTTGCCGATGTCCCTGCAGTGCGAGCTCCACAAGTTACAGATGAGATGTTTCTTAGTAGCCGCATCATCGCTGTGTGGAGATTTTTTTCTATCATAGTTGAATCATGATGTTCTTTCCTTCTAACTCTTCCCAAAAACATTACACCTGTTAAGTCTGTGAAATGTGTCACTTCTTCGATTTTCCGCAAGGATCCCGAGGAGTTTGTTCAGCAAAGTCCCCAAGTTCTCTTGACTCTTCCACCTCAAGAGTCACTTTGCTAGTTACTTTTGAGCTCTGCTTAATGAATTTTTGGATACATTGCCAGAGATTATTTCATTTAATAAAGTGAGTTGTCAGGATGATGACATTTTTAAAATTAGAAAGAACCGATTGTTGGCTTTAAGAATATGAAATTGAAAGAACGAGTATGGAATGGAACAAACAAATCCAATGGAAATATACACCTATATTTTGCACACGGAAGTGCGAAACCCAAAATGAACTTCATAAAACATACCTTATGCATTTTGCCTTCTTTATATTCTCTATGTAGCCTATAAAACAGGGTGATGTGTGAAATCAGTCTTGCATATGATGTATTTTAAATGGAAATGTTATTGAGATGTAATATATACAGAATAGGTCTTTTTGATTTAATGGACTCATCCCGCCTGATAAAGTTTGTAGGGTGGAAGGGGAAAATGGGTAAATTGAAAGCAGATGAGTTTTAATGGAGTTAAAATGAGGGGGTTCCTTAGGGTCTATGGTGACAATACTTGCGCAAGTGGGTTCAGAACAGACACGCTGACAAGTACAGAAGAGGCTAAAGTAAAAGGAAAGAAACCATCGTGATGTATTTCTAACAGGCACAGTTTTTTTCTGCTTTTAAAGAGATGTGTTTCTTTTACCAGACAGCACGTACTAGCTGCAGTTGTATCACAGTACGTAATAACTGGTACGTAGACTTTTCATTTCCCCTCGTGAAGGACCTTGAGGAATTCCTCTCTAGTGGTGTGTTCGCCCTGGTTGTCGCCGACGTTGTAGGAGACCCAGTCCCTGGCGATGGGAGCGGCCAAGACCTCCTCCGGGATGTCAAAGGAGTCCAGAAGGACGAGACTGTCGGGAGCCAGATCGGCGCAGTATTTGCGGCAGAGGTCCTGAGCCTAAAGAGTTGAGAACGTGAAGCATCGTCAGTGGCGTGGCTGTGCCCGGCAGCTCTTACCTGTTGGGCCTGCGCTGACGAGAGGTGACCATTTTCAATGAACCAGGCGAGATCGTTCTCCAAGGTGGACAGCATGTGCAATCTCAACAGCCTCGTCAACATCGGTTGTAGGGAAGAGTTCTGCTCACAGACTTTGACGAAGGACTCGCCAATAATCCGGTCTGCATAAGACTTGGCGAAGGCCTGGATCTGGTCCTGCTCTTGATACATCCAAGTGCTGAAGATGCCCTTTTCCTGCAGGGACGTCGCCAGCCCGTCGAACATGGAGGGAAGGTTCTTACCGACCTGAGACAACGTTTAAAGCTCGTCACTTACGCGTGTGACTAATATTACTGCGTCGTGCAGCAGACTCTCGACGCTTCCTTTTGACTTCGTTTACTGTGCACAAGAGCTCTGGAATCGATCCATGCACTAGATAAAGTCACGAGCTTAATGGGGAAAAATGTTAACAATTTCTCTACAAAAACTCAGCTTTGTGAAGATAAAAGGTTGTTTTTCAAAATGAAGAGACACTTTGAGATAGAACTGTGCTCATCTGAAGCAACAATATTGCTTCTCCTCGCAGATCTTTACGCAGTGAGTGAGGGTCCGTTAGAATTTAAAGATGCAAATGAACTTGCTCTCACGCAGGAAGCGTATATAAGTGAGCTTAATTCGAACATCCACTTGTGCGAACAAAGCTTACAAGTTACCTTAGTGTAGAGCATCGCTTTTCCCAGCTTCCCCTTGAGCGTCGCGTACAACTCATTCTCCCTGAGCTTGAACAGCTGCAGGATGTGTCCCGGATCCTCCAGATCGATGGAGCTGAGTTTTTCCACGTCGTGTGGTTTGAAGAGCCCCATGTGCTCCTTGGCCACTTTCTGCATCAGTACGGAGTTGTCTCCTTCCGCTGTCATTCCGGCGTGAGCAGAGCCGAAGAACTCGCCGAAGCGGTTGACGGCAAGGTAGCCCTGGCCGCCGCACCGCTCGCGACACACCGTGGCGACCTTATTGAGGTGCCAACCGGCCATGGGCTTGATGGCGCAGCACATGCGCACAACCTATTGGAAGAACGGTCGGGCCATTGAACGAAACCAATGAGTCACTAACTACAGGGGTGATCTTATCGGATGAAAAGCAATCACATAATTCCATGACAAACATTGTAACATTTAAAAAGACTGGCGACTGAGGCCTCAGTACAGCCCCTGAAGGCTTTACGTATCTTGGAATGCTTCACCAGATCATCCCTGTGTACGTAGTCATGGGTGTGCAAGAATAAGCATCATGTGCTACTACAGCAAGATCAAATTGGGCAGCCAGAAGAGACCCTCTCCTTCACTCTTAGGAAGTATCACTTCAAAACATATCTTCGTACGCCATTCCTAAGGGCATCGAATTTACCCACTGGAACATAAGTTAATATAGAGCAGTACATAGAGTGTCAGTTTTGGAGGTTCAGGTTCTTACTTTGGGAGCTTATCCATTGTGCAGAAAAAGAACATCTTTGTCAGAATAAAAGGAAATTTCCCTGAGATCATATAAAAATGATCTCTTAAAAATTGACATTCAGGAAAAAATTGATGCATCAGAGAAACGAGCTTTGGCCTGCAATGGCTCTGAAGTTGAACAAGAATAAAACTAAACGTATGACGACAAAGTACATCTTTTCTGTGTTCCTTAAGGAGATATGCAAAATGTACTAACGATGAGACTGAAGTGGATTGAGACATCAGCCATTATTAAGAATATCCCACTCTGAGGAACTGTGGAAGACCATCAAAGTAAAAAAAGCACTGATTCTACTATGAGGATGAATACGTTTTTTGCTAGACTGAATAAGACATGAAAAGAACATTTTCCTCTGATGTTCCACACTTTTGCCAAAGAGAAGCCCCTTTTGTTCCTATCTTGATTGTCCTGAACAGAACACCCAATATTCCAAAGCTGGCATTTGGGTCTCCGCAGAGAGGAGTCTCCTTCTCTTATCTACCGTATTTGTTTAATATAACCCCTTCATGAATAGAAGCTGCTCCCTCAGGTGACATCAATGAAGTATCAACCTTTCCTTCAACAGAAGCCCTCTTAAAGTCAGCATTGTCTCATCGCATCCAGATGGGTCTGGTTCATTAGTCTCAAGCTCATTTCGAAGACGAGGAGTGACAGACTGAGATAGATGGTTGAAAAGTGGCGAGGATGGGATGGATACCACAACAGTTTCATGCTGCATTCTTCACTGAGTGTCAGGGTTTTTATGCAAGCCCCCTTTTCGTGGCAACCCCTCTTGAAGGGAAATGTACATTGGAACTTCCATAGCAACAACAGGGGGGGTGGGGGGTAATCAAGCAAGTACTATAGTCATCCTATCCACGCATCCAATCTTCTGAATGTTTTTTTTCTGCACGAATAATTCGCCACTTTGAAGTACTTTCAATAAGAGTGGCTACAGCTGATTTGCCAGGTTCCTCTTCACAGCAAACCAGTGCAGTTGAAGTCATGACGACCTCATTGAGGTGGAAATAGAGGCTCCAGACTTTACCTGAGTGAAGTGATTTAATCAGAACAGACTGAGACATTTCAGAATGTCATCATGGCTTCATTTTGGATGTGGCTTATTTGACAGCTACTAAAGCCTAGAAGGTGACCAGTTGACCTTTGCAACTGATTCACTTTTTCTCTGGACTCCTCTTGCACTCGTGCTCCCTGATGGGCAATGTCGCTTTTTTTTCGATTTTTGCCTCCTGTGCCTAAAGACGACTTTTTTACTCAAATTTGAGTCATTCAAATTGGTCGTACCAAACTTCTCTATCCCTGGATCCCAATATAGCTGCATTTGATACTGAAACAGTGACGCTGCTCAGTATTGTGCTAATATTTTGCCCACCCGGTACAATAGACTGAACCAATCATAGCAATGGAGCTTCTGGATTGCGTTTAAAGTGAGGCAGGAGTTGTTGCCAAGATGAACGTTCACTCTGGACTGTTTGTAGCGTATGGAACAAAGGAGAAGAAAGGGTGCGGTCAGGAGCAAGCAGAACAAGGTAAGTTCAGGCGGCTTGGCTTGGCTGCAGAAGGAGTTGAGGTGATTCTGCAGTAGTACTGTACGCGTAGTACAACAATGCGATACGCAACAGAAGCCATATTTTGCGCAGAGATATTTCGTGACTTATGGCAAAGAAGAAGTATGATTCAACAGCACTGACACAAGACAAAAATGCCAAGAAGCACGACGTTGAGGCACACATTTGTTATGAAAAAAATAAAGTGTTTTGTTGAAGTTATTCTACAAGAAAGACTGCATCAAAACTTTGCCTAATCCAACATAACTCAAGTCCTGAAGCGTGACATAACACTTGTATTGTTTTCCCAATCAAGTTTGACTTCATTGAGGACACCAACAAGCAGCCGTAAACAAAGAAAAAATTGAAGCACTTCCCATTATGGTTAATGAAAGATCGCCAATAATTGTGTTTTTGTCTTTGTTTTCATAAACTGTTAACAACCTGAGTCGTGTGCGTTTGGAACAAGTTTTGTCCTTGCTGTTATTGTTCATTTTGTTATTGGTTATTTCTTTTTTGTCAGGACAAACCTTTACCTAGGCGGACAAAAAATATGGGTCCATTGCTATAGCTGGTTCAGCTGCATCCAAAAGCTCTAGCAAGTGACGGAAAGTCCTTACATTAACGTGGTCCGATCCATCAGCTGGTTGTTGAGCCCAACGGTCTTTAACGTCGTTAAGACCGAATGTGAGGGCAAAGGTGGTAGCCAGAAGGGGAAGAAGCGCTCTCTGCTGCAACTGGTAACCCAAGATGGGAGTGTCCGACTTGCCGTCCGGGCCCACCGTCAGGCGGGTTGCTGCATACCGGAGCGCTATCGCCAGACAAGCCTTTGCTCCAATCTGGGGGAGAGGGGGGACATCCAGATGAAGAACCGGCTGGTGGCAGAATCGCTGTTGTACTCACCACACATCCTGATGCGATGCAGATTCGGCCAGAGAGCAACTGATCCGCCATGGCCAGGAATCTTGCCCTGCCTCCTTGCTTGATGGAGCTGACAAAGTTGCCCTTGTCATCGATGTCGCTGTATTTGTTGAGCAAGTTTTTGCGAGGGACGCGGACGTTATTGAAGGACAACTTTGCATTGTCGACCCCGTTTAGCCCCATCTTGTGTCCCATGTCTTCCACAGTGACTCCTGGGACTTCCTGCGAGCAGGCAAACAGACATGTCAACTATGCAATTACGAGGATCCCCGGGCTGCAGTACCTGTAACATCTGTAGTTAGAATGTGCTTAGTGTGTGTGTCAGTCTTACCTGCAGGTTTTTGTCTCTGCACCTGACGAGCACCCCGTGGATTCCCTCGTTTTTCCCGTTCACGTAGAGCTGGGCAAAGACGACGATGTGTTGCGCGTGGCATGCGCCGTTCGTGATCCAGTACTTTTGCGCCAACGGAGACGGGGTATTCACAATCAACTCGTCTAGAAAGAAGAAGTTGCATCTCTCCAGCTTCCGCGGATAGAACGCGCGTAACACCACGGAGGACAAGTCATACCAGTCTCCTGATCATACGTAGCAGTGGTCTCCATTTCGACGGCGTTGTTGCCGTAGCCCAGCTCGGTCAGTCCAAAGCAACCCACTTCCTCCAGATTGTCGATGCCTGGCAGAAGGTAGTGGTGTCTCTCAGTCCCCAATTTGAGCACGGTGCCACCGAACAGATTGAACTGCACTGTCATCTTAGTGCCCATAGAGGGATCGATCACTGCCAGCTCGTGGGCGGCAAATATGCGCAGGGGATTGTGGATGAAGTCCGTGACCGATATGAACCCGGCGTCGCAGACAGCCTGCCACATCAAGGTGCTTATTGCACTTACCCTTTTAGGTACTCAAGTACTGAGGCGCTCGTACGAACCTTCAGCCTCTTGAGGGCCAACTCTCTCTCTTCGTCTAGGGTGAGGTTGTACCTGGGCACGAATAGTGGGTGGCGAAGAAGCTCCCTGAAGTCATCCCTCATCTGGTGGTTGTCGTGGTCCAGCAACGCCTTCATGGCCGTCACGTCGAACTTGGGCTGCCCCTTGTTCCATCGTGCCCTCAGCTTCTCTGGCTGGGCCTGAACGTTGGAGAGACATCGGGCCAGAAGCGCCGGAGAAGGGGTCGAGTTGAAGACGAGGGACTTCCTCAGGCGCGACAGTCGAGACAGCATCGCGAATGACAAGGATGAAGAGGGGGAGGAGGACGACGAGAAGCGCTTTTATCTCATTGAACAGGACAGACACGAACCGAAACCAAGACAACAACGAACCCGACCCGAGATACCAGAAGAATCACAAGTTCAAGTTTCAGGTGCAGCAGTCAATCTGCCAAAACAAGAGCAAGTTCGTACTTGAATGGTGTTGTGTTATGAGTCGGCTCGAGACTCGAATCGTCGGGCCATCTTTGAGCTGAACACTAGGCAAAAACTTATAGACAAAGTCATTTTTAACTTTCTTGCAAGGACCTTTTAATTCTACAGATGAAGTGCAGCCTCTTCGTTGATATCTGTCAAAAACTGACTTATTCGAGCCAGGTTTACCTCAGCCCGAAAGAGTCGGCGTCCCACAAATGCCTGGCCGTAGACTCCTCAAGGGTGAACAGTAGGTAATAGATCTTTTTAACGCATCCGGGAAATGCAATAAGTTGATGGAGGGCGTTGTTGGGGTGGATTGGAGATAAAACAGCGATCGCTAGATGTTGACAACCTTCTGCTGGCGTTCCAGATCCGATCGAGCGCGTACACCAGGGTGAGGACGAAGAAGTGCCGCGTCCACACCTTTCAGCTGTCTGCGGGTCGGCTGGTAGCGGCCTGCTGAGGTGGCGGCAGGGCCAGCATCACCGGGCGTTCTTTTTCATAGCTAGGGATGTCTCGGGCTCGGCATTTTCGGGCACTTTTGGGGATTTGCTATAGATGCACTTATAGATTTCTGGGTCACACATGAATGCCATCTATGTGTGACCTAGAAATTAAGAGATAACTCGAAAAATGCTTCTTAGAATTCAATCTGACAGTGGCTAAGCAGAAAGTAATGTAAACACCAGGTAATATAATAAACATTACATTTTTCAATTTCCCCACAATGAAGGCTTGAGCCAAAAGTAATTCAGTGTGTGACGTAACAACTGAGAAAACAAATGGGAAACGGACAAACTGTATTGAAGAATGCATTTTCAATCAGCAATCAAAAAAATTGGAATTATAAAAAAATGAATACCGCTGCTTCATTTCTCGTTTAAAGAAGCTATTTATGTAAGCAAATACCGTTTAGTTTTCAACTATGTCAGTTCTTTGTTTGTACCAGTTTATTAATTACGATAGACTCTTTTTTGGGTCAGCCGGTCCGAAGTCCGACTTTTAGGACCTCGGGCATTCGGGCCGGCCCCATGTACACCTCTGATGGTGTTCCGCTCTCCCAGCAAAAGGAAAGTTAAAGCCCAAGAGGACGAGGAGCCGTCGGCCATTTTCTTCGGACAGAAAGTTAGTGAAGCCATGAGTGCGGAAGTGAGCAACGACGGACCCAAGGAGGGGGCCAAGCCCAGCCAGGAGGGCGAGGCCAACCCCACGCCGCCCCAGGGAGGAGGCCCTTTCCGCAACGACGGCGGCCGCAGCGGACGAGGTGGTCCCTTCGGCGGCCGCGGTGGGGGACGCGGAGGTGGTGGCCGCGGGGGCCCCGGCGGTCCGCCGCCGCCTCCCCACTCTCTCGTCGGAAGGCCCGGATTCCGCAGAGGAGGTGGAGGACCCTTCCAAGGAAATAGAGGTAACGATCGAGTGCCAGGAAGTGAACTCCTAAGAACGTTCCTTGAAGCGCGTTCGGTCTCTTCATACCTACTGCGCGGATCGATCACCGGCCCAATACGGATAAAGCGGTCCCAGGGAAATGATGCGAAGGACTTGTTGGGGTCTGTCTGACTGTTGGGGTGCATGAGACATCACCAAATGGGTGAGCCTGAGCGGAAGTTGTTGGGGGGGCCGTTGGAAGAACCACCAATGTTGTCGGATCAGTCAGGTGTTTTGTGTGTGGGGAGGGATGCACTCTATGGGGGTCCCCTCAGAGGGGCGTCGCAGCTAGTTTCACGTCATTGATAGCTAAGCCTTCGCCATCCCCACGAGCTGGATTGCATCTGGCACACCCTGTAGTGCGTTCCCAGCTTGATCACCATGATCCATGAGTGAAAGATAGGGACAATGTAAAGTCCAGAGTTCAGTATGCAGAACTCTGCAGCTTTGGTGGGACTGCTTTTTCCGTATTGTTTTGGATTATCGTAATCTCGCTACACTTATAACGTCTCCTATCGTTGCTAAGCGTCATTTACGCATCGTTAGAATGAACGCGCTTTGCAAGATCAGCATTTGGTGGCGGAAATCGCCGTTGTTTAAGTCCCAGGGGCAAACGATTTCCAAGTCTTTGCGTCCGTCCGTCACTGTACGTGTCTGCCTACTGCATCAATGATTGTCGTAGCTTCACCGTAGCCCCACGGCTACGGTGGCCGTGTAGTGCACGACTTTCTTCTTGCGCGATCGTGACTCATTTCTGCGTGTCTGCCTTTTTCGGCTGATAGTTAAGTCAGTGCAGACTATGATCACTCAGCTCTCTTCTTGATCTAAGACTTATCCCGAGTAGACTGGGGCTATGTTTTATGCGACTGCTGACGTCTGTTGGTGCACGTTGGTCGCCTTAGCGACTTTGCAAGTACTGAAGCAGACGGTGAAAGTCTCTCGATCACATCTCTCTTAAAGAACGACGACCTCGAAAAAAATGCTAACTGTATTGCTCTATTAACTATATTAACTCTAGTAGCGTAGAATTAGGTGCCCCTGGGACTATTATACTTAGAGTAGACACTTTAAAGTTTCGTTACAGGCTCATGCTTGCAGTCGGCTCGCAGGTCATGGCCACATAAATAAAGTTCCTTTTTAGGAGGCCGCGGCGGCGGCCAAGGGTTCGGTGGCCCAGGTGGTGGGATCCGTATGGACAGAATCATCGAAAAGCTGCAAGAGATCCAAGGTCCCACACATGAGCTCCAAACATTGGACATGACTGAGAAGAAGTTCTCGGGGCGCGCTCGCCTCTACGTGGGCAACCTGACCCCTGATGTCACTGAAGAGACGCTCACCGAGCTTATGTCGCAATTCGGCGAGACCGGAGAAATCTTCTTCAACAAGGAGAAGCACTTTGCCTTCTTGCGCATGAGCACGCGCGCTGAAGCTGAGCGCGCTAAGCGCGAGCTTGATGGACAGGTGCGTAATGGCCGCTTGCTCAAAGTGCGCTTCGCCCCTCACCAGGGTGCGCTCAAGGTGTCCAACCTTGGCCCCTGGGTGTCCAACGAGCTGCTGCACCGCGGCTTCTCCATCTTTGGAGATATCGAACGCGCCGTGGTGCTGGTCGATGACCGCGGGCGTTCCAAGGGCGAGGGTATTGTCGAATTTGAGCGCAAGAACAGCGCGCTGGAGGCGTCCAAACGCTGCCAGGAAGGTTGCTTCTTCCTTACGGCCTCGCTGAGGCCGGTCATCGCAGAGGTTATGGACAACACCGAGGACGATGATGGTTTGCAGGAGAAGATGCTGCCTAAGAGGAACCAAGATTTTCACCGCGAAAGAGAGGTGTGTAGGATTTGGTCTGGTAGATTATGGAGTACCGTAGGAAAGAGTTGCTGTCATTTTTTTCTATCCGTATTCACGGTACAGAACCCAAGGAAGAGTCCACTTCGTTCGGACAGGGGTTGCAGCACTTAACTTATTAGTCAATTTACTGCTCAATCGATCAAGTAGCTACTATGCATATTTTCCGAATGTGCCAAGGTAGGCAACAACTTCAACTGCATTGAGCAGTGGAATCTGTAATAGTCACACCAATTGCATCCTTCTTGCTCCACTTGATTCCACCAGCGGTGCTGTCCAGCTCTGTGGAGGCACTAGATGGAAACTGAGGCAACAAACTCAGCCGCTTTTCCTTTGCGAGTCAGGTTACTTCTGCTGCATGTAACACTTCTAGCGCTTTTTAGTCTCATTGGAGCTTCTTTCATCCATTGTTGGTACTGGTCTGCACTCTCACGGTGCTGACCACTTCCTCATCGAAGCTCAGCTCTAGTGCTGTAGGAGCTTCCGGTGTTTGGTTGCTCTTTTGATCAATGGTCTCTTCTTCCATGCCTCGCATCGTTCACTCATTGCTCTTGTACCTGAGCAGTTCATAGGCAAGGAAAAGCTCCCCAACATTGACATCCCCTCCTTAAGGGATGTTGCTTCACAAACTTCAAGAGCATTTTCATCATCCTGCTGCATTGAGTCTCCAGCTTCCTTGGCATTGAGACGGTCCTGCCTGTAGCAGTCGCGTGGGGACATTGGAAGAAAGTGCAACAGGTGCAAAAGGTTGAACGAGACATTTGATGCAAGAAGAGTCTTTGAATATATTTTTCTTTCCTGACTTGTTCTACTTTCGTCATCTGGCTTTGGGTAAAGTCCAGGCCCAGAAGCAGCCGCATGTTCTGCGCATCAGAGAAAAAAAAGTACTTTTTTCATGATATTCTTGATTGAAGGCTTGTTTACTCTGTGGGCACTCGAAAGGCACTCAACACAGATGACAGGAGCAGATCAAGAAAAAAGATATCATCTTCTGAAAAGAATGAATCATCAACTTTATCACGCTTTTTAAGGCACACTTTTTTGTGAAATGTTGCCTCATTTTTTTAGACAATAGTCATTCTTCTATTGTCACTTCCCTCTTGACAATTTCTTTCTGCCTACTTTGGTTCGCTCGGAAAATATCTGTTTATCCATGTTATGTGGGTTTCTTTTGTGTGTGTGTGTGTGTAAGAAGACACGGATATGAAGCATGATGTACTGCACTGGGTGTTCAAAAGTTAGCCGAAATTCTTCTTGCATTTCTGAAATGACTCGGTGGTCCTAAAGAAGCGTTAAATCTAATCAAGAACACCTTGTTGAGTGAGTAGGGACTTCAATTTTTCATGCCTGCTGGATGGAGAGTACTTTATGAAAGGAGGTTGCCACATTAGAGACGTACACAGGTGTTGTGACGTCAGATCTCTGGCGCATGCAAGACTTTTCTTGAGAATATGAATAAGACCGAGATTGATGTCTTCGTGATCACGTCGAACATGAGTGTCAAGTCGCTGAACTCTGAAGAATGCGCCACAATGCTAATGGCAGCGCTGCCCTCTTTTCGGCTAATTCTTGAACACCTGGCGGGCGGAGGAAGTGTGTACTTGTGTATGTTGTACAGGTAGGCTGGTGTGTGTAAAAGCAAGGGCGGATAGTATGATTTCGACGTGCCCACGCATCCACCAAGAGAAACCGGCGCTGTGCGGCCACGTGCTTGAACACGCACGCCAAGATGTCGCCCAGCACGACCTTGGCAATCCTGTACCTCTATGGCAAAAAGGAACAAAAGAGCTTTTCTTACTTCTCTGCCAATTCCGCTCTGTCACGTGGAAATGAAGTCTTCCTTCGTGCATGTTCAGCTCTAGCCTATTTGTATTCGTACATAGTTATTATGAGATCTTTTAGTCCTTGACGTGCGCAACTTTTTCTCTCACTGGTTCTTCTTACTTGGATCTTCTCGAGAGACTCGTAAAGTGTCCCTTTTTACCTATGGGGATGGACAGCTCTGGTAGGAAATTTCATGACGAAGATCTTCTTCCTTACATACTGTACAACTGCAACTTGTTAGAAGTGCTGCTATCACGTGACCATTGAGCACACATGAATTTAAGAAAACACAGTTTCTTTTTGGTCAAAGTAGAAAAGACCGAAGAAGGATGCTCAAATTTGAACGATTGAAGAATCTTTAGACATTGCTGGGCTTCCTTATTTTGTCTATTTGTCTCAGGACACAGATCTATGCAGGCCAGTTTGTTAAAAGCTGTTTGTCTCTCTACCCCTTCTTTCACCATAGCTTGGTCCTCGCTTCGCTGGTCCAGGCAGCTTCGAGTTTGAGTATGGCGAGAAGTGGAAGGCGCTGTACGAGATGAAGAAGCAAAAGCTCGAGGCTCTTGAGCGAGAGATGAAGCTGGAAGAAGACAAACTGATTGCACAGATGGAGTATGCGCGATACGAGCACGAGACTGAGCAGCTCCGCAACCAGCTGCGGATGCGGGAGGCCAACAGGGATCAGCACAAGAGCGCATGGGAGGAGCGGGAGCGCCAGATGACGGAGATGATGCGACAGGAGCAGACGCGCAGGCAGGAAGAGGAAGAACGAATGCTGACCCGCATGCGCCAGCAAGACAACAACATGCGCCAACGCCAGCAGGAGAACAGCCTCTTCATGCAAGCTCAGGAACTCAACCAAATGCTGGACCAGCAGGAGGCTGAGATGCAGCAAGGTGCATTCAGGCCAGGATTCAAAAGGTCGCCCATGGGTCCTGGGGGTCCTGGGGGTCCCGGGGGTCCTGGGGGTCCCGGGGGTCCTGGGGGTCCCGGAGGACCTGGGGGTCCTGGGGGTCCTGGAATGCAGCCTGAGTTTGAGGAATTTGGCGGCGGTGGTGGCGGCGGCGGAGGAGGAAATGGCGGCGGCAACTTTATGCCCAGAGGAGGCGGCAACTTTCGCGGAGGAAGGAATGACTTTCCCGATAACAAACGCAGACGTTTTTAAGCCAATTGCACGCATCGTCTAGGGTGCATGTACAGTATAATTTGTGTATAGGTTGATACCTTGCTTTTTCAAGTATGGCGGCTTCTTGAAATACAGTACCGGACTAAATCACCTTGCCATAGCAGTGATGATGTCCTCGTAGTTCATTGTTTGAACAAACAAATTCAACTTTTCAAGACCTACGTATACGTGATCAGTACCCAAGTTCATTCTGTTCAAGTTTGGATTACTGTGTTCCTTCTCTTTACAGTACAAACTTCACGATCAATTTGGCTAAATCTCTGCGAGCTCCAGCCTCAGGCAGCTCGTAACTCACAGAATCCATTGCCACGCGTAGGGTTCAAGACCCTGGAAACTTTTACTGTCGATAGCTTTCACCCGTTGTACCAAGAACTGGCCCCAAAGCCTTGTCTGATCATTGATCACTGGTTCCGTAGACACGACATTGTACGGCTTTTTTCTTCTGCATGGAAGATCGATTTTATCCCTGTGATGTAAACTTTCCATTAGCTTTCTGGGTTGCATAACCGAACGTCAATGTGACGTCCTCCATAACGTCGGAGGACGCCTGCCGGTAAGCAGCACCGTGTAGTACACCGTACACAGGAAGTTCGCCGCCTAGTGAACCCACACTTGGACACGGCGTACTACCTCTTCGTCATTCTTCCTACCCTAGTCAAAGAAGACGTTCAGCAAGAGGGGGCCCAGGAGGTAGGACAAGGGTGCTTTGGAAGGTGCAGAAGGGATGTCGTAGGAAGAGGGAAGTGGAGCCCGGGAGGGACACTCCTTATGGTTCCAGACACAGCATACGTTAGACTAACAGCATGCCTAACAGCATACGTTAGGCATTTTTGACAGGCATCGCGGTCCAGAGGTGCAATCCTCTCTGCCCAGCATGATTGCAAGATCTTGCATCTTTTCTACCAACATACGTATGTGTACATTCATGACTAGGGAGCGGGAAAATATGTTCCAAACATTTAATATTGCAGCGAAAAAAGTCTCACGTGGGGTAGGGGGGGTCACATAGTTCGGTTGCTATCTACCCTGAGCAGCCTGATCGTAGACCAGTGTTGTCATCAGCGTGCCGCGCATTTATTAGTCCAACTTCAAATCCAAGCTACTCTTTTAACCTTCGGCTTGGCAAGACGAATGAGGTCCTGAAGCATCTGGGCGCTCTGGAGGTGTAGCTGACTCCTTCAAGCCGAGCCAAGCCAGCTTCTTCAACGGTGTGTGACACCATCGATGATTCGTGGTGATTTTTTCTTTTTACATCAGGGTTTTTTAAGGCTTTTGACTGGAATTAAAGAGGCAAAGGAGATGGTTTTCTGACAGCGTGAAAATTCCCATTAGAAGTCAACAATCCAGGCGGAGACTCATTCAAAGACTACTGGAAACAAGGTAGAAATGCTGTAAAGTCAGGCAGAAGCTGAAATTTGTCAACTCTGAGTTTGAATTCGATGCTGAAGGTGAAGACGATGGGGATTGTTCCACCCATGGTGATGGAAGTGATGACGATGGCATGTGTCACATTCTAAGAAATGCACTCTGGCTATGATTGAAGGGGCAATCTAGAGCAACAACCTGTTTTCTAGTTCATGACAAATGCCAACATTGTCTGTTTTGCTGGAGGCCTCATTTCTAATTTGCACTGGAGTGATGCTTCTGGTGTCCACGTTTACTCACTTGATTAACTCCTATATGCTGTAAAATCTTCACTTCTTTAAAGCTGAGCATCGATGGTGGCGTGCACTGTAAATACCCTTGGCCTGAATTTTTCTTAAGGAATAATATTTGGGCAACGGCTAAAATATTGGACAGGCGGCAAAAAGTTAGACGTCAAAGTCATACGATTCCCGGCTAATTGTGTCGACGACAGTAATGATTAAGTGACGGCACTTTTCAGTACTCTATTTGTCACGGTAAAAGCAGTACTTTATTGGCGTATTAGAGCAGCCTTGGCGTTGACACGACGTCCCCGCCTACGTTTTTGTCCAGACGTCACAGATAGAAGTCGCCAATGCTATCAGAGGAGCCGAAGACCTCACGAAATTAGCCTCCGGAACGTGGTTTTTCGCCGCCCGCCCACTATTTCAGCCGCTTCACCATCGTACGAGTGTATTTAGCCGCAAAGGGCCCCAAATTAGCCGCCAATCCGATGACTGGGGTTAAATTGCCAGCCCGTTTTAGGCTTGAAACTCCTCATTATGTTTATAACTGTGACTCATTGCCCTACTGGCGAAGAGAATTTCATCTCTAATCAAGTCATTTGAGCTTTCAGCCAGTGAGACCCTCTCAGTCCCAACGGAGTTCATTCCTCTGATCTGATTCCGTATAGTAAAACTGTTAAAACGTGTATTTTTTAAAAAAAATTACGACCAGACTAAGTTATTAAGGCAGAAATGCGCCGAACTGTTGAAAAATGGCGAAATGTCTAGTTCTTGAAGTGTGTCCGTCCTTTCATGTCAAGACGTATCTTTCCGCTCCCTCCCTACTCATAACCACACGTCCGTGTACTTGTACACGAGGCACTACATGCAGCGAATGACAAATTCATAGCAGCAAGGCTTTTTGCCTCCGCGTGCATCTTATGAAGTTTCCATAGCTATGGAATGGAGAGACATGGATGAAACAAACATATGCAGGTGAGTTTAAAGGCTAGGCTACTCTACTCATCTAATACGTTGGCACGTCTAATATTTTGCTACCACTGTACTTGCTCAAAAGGCAGGGTGCTCAATTGGGTGTGGGTCTTAAAGAAAGGAAAACGAAAAGAAAAAAAAGAAAGCCTTTTGTACAAGCGCCCAACTTTTACCTGTGACGTATGAACTGGGCGTAAAAGCTGTCTAAGATTATATCCAGCATCTGGACTACAATGTGCGCTGTTCAGTGCTGTTGTTGCATCAAATCTGCATCAGCACCTCAGTGCAATTTGTGCGAGCTTTCTTGGTAGGCACCGCCCCGGTACATAAGAGCATAATATACGCTTCACATTGAGCTCTAAAGATCGGACCCGAAGCATGCTTGTACCGGTTGTGTGGTACAGAAGTACTATATACTATCTTATGATAAAGTCTGTAACAAGAACAGTTCATACATCTCTCATCACCAAGATCTGGGGGGGGGGGGGGAAGGGGCAAAATGATCGAGACTTCGTATCACTACCTAAGATGTCGATGCTGTGTTGGAAGTTTCTGAATTACCGTCTTGCATCATCTGATAATTGTATGTTATTCACCAGGTGCTGTCGTCGTCCGCTGGGAAGACCCTGGTGGAAGGAGGCTGACACAGGTCCAAACTTGAAGGCTATCAAGGAAGGGTTCGACAATGCTGGTGAGATCTCGTTTAGTGGCAGTCGATAACATCAAGTGCTGTATGTGCTTTGGGGGGCGCGGGGGGGGGGGGGGGGGGGGGGGGGGGGGGGGGGGGGGGGG
>JAAUXU010124835.1_pt1 | contig 16857 bp, 16 predicted proteins | sample 7278151 | NCBI WGS metagenome assembly JAAUXU01 (sample SAMN14350113, study PRJNA611818) | marine sediment metagenome | isolation source: surface marine sediment (1.8m) | place: French Polynesia: Moorea | collected 2018-08 | reverse complement strand
TCTCCAGATGCACACAGGCATACCTGCAGAAGAAGTTAGGGTCCAATGGGTTCTGGTCCAAGTCAATTTGGCCTGCCAATTCGCTGAACCTGAACCCATTGGACTACTATGTGTGGGGCGCTGTTGAGAAGAAGGCCTGTTCCGACTACCATCCCAGCGTCAACAGCTTGAAGGCCAAGGTCAATGAGGAGTGGGGGAAAATGTCTGGCAACACCCTGAAGAGAATCTGCCACAAGTTTAGGTCCAGACTGGAGAGGTGCATTGCTGCCGACAGCAGGATTTTTGAGAAACGAGAGCTGTGACAATAAGCTAACTTTTATGTTTAACAAATATGCTTAAATTGTTTAAAAAAGTACCTGTTATGTGACTATTTCATTTTCACGAAAAAGTGTCGGAGGCATTTTGATACATAGGGTACATAGTGAACTTTCGGTGTAATGGAAATGCCTAGTTCCATGTATGTTTTCTCCAAGTTCAACATTGGCTTTTCATAATTTGGATCCAAAGTCTCACCAAAGCAGAACTTCAAACCCTCCACTCCTGTACTGAGCTCCGACAATGCTTTTTCCCTTTGCCCATTTAATTGCTGAGTTGTTGCCCCAAAGGTCATTGAGTTTATTGAAGATGTGGTTCGTTACCTCCTGCATCAAGTGGAGTTCAGATTTTTTTGGTACTGACTAGCTTCATTTTGTTTTACAGTCAAATTATTGCCAAGTTAGATCCACTAACGGACGTAAATTGCTGCTAGCTTTCTATGCATTTTTTGGACACAACTGACCCACTTTCATTTGTGTCTGTAAGTTGGCACTAGCTAGATGATGCACTTTGTGGTTCTGTGAGGCTTGCAAGTATGAACCTTGGCAACTCTGATGACTTGATGTTGGGCAGCACTGTTGGATAGTGTCTGGCTGAGTCTAAAGTAGGGCCTTTGCTTGACTCTTCTGCCATACCTGTGAATGGTGTGTGCATCCTGCCCCCAAATCTCTGATGATGTGCCTGCTATCTCCAATGACTTGGGCATTGATGAAGAAGAACTGTTTCCTGTGCCAAAAATCCTGAGGGTGCACTCCAGCAGGTAGGTCAGCCTGTTCAGGTGCATTCTCAAGCCTGATGTGTCCATCATCAATGCCAGGGGGGGTAGTTTGGAATGCCAAATCAACTAAAGAGGTCATCAGCAGACATTTGCAACTCAGTTGGACCCAGGAGCTAAATAAGCATGTGGGACATCCTGCAAAGAGCCAATGCCACCCTCCTTTGTGTCATGCAGGCACAGGCTCTCTTCACACCAATGAAGTAGCCAGATGGCCTGAGGTAACAGCCTGATGTTTAATAAGAAAGGGTCACACACACACCTGCTGGAGTGGGGACAGTGGCAGGCCTCTATTGCTGGGAAACTGGAGGTCTTCATTAAAGAAGTTAACAATCTTGAGAATGTCAGAAGTGTTGACAAAACTCTGTGTCCTCATACATGATGAGGGGATTTTGACAGTCTCAGAGCTGCTTTGCTTCACGCATTGGAAGATCCAGGGAAACCTGCAGCCTCATCCCTCTCCCTCTCAACTTCTCTTCATGGTTCATCAAAAGCTCATCAATCAACATGGTTGGGATGCACCACTTGTATCAGGTACTTGTTGCACTTGAGATACACTGAGCTGACTGTGCAGGTGCATTGTTACCACATTGCATCATTGTGTGCAGGGCTGCTCGGTATTACTACTGCCAATTTAGAACTGCTTTGAAACTGGTAGGTTTGTTTCATTTACTTTTGACCAAATTGGAGGCAATTTGGATACAGCTTCATGCAAATGAGGATCAAAAAATGCAAATCTGCACATACCAAAATGTTACCACCATTTCATTGAAACAGGTATAATTTGGAATGAGCTACCTTACATTTCGGGACCAAAAAAATCAGATGGTGGTCAATTGAGACGCAACCTGTGAGGAGAGGTGTGACTGTAAAAAGAGCCATGACAAGAGCTACGAGGGGAATCACTGCACAAGTCGAGACAGGACCTCTCCAGAGAGCTGCCACAAGAGCCAGGAGAGCAGAAGGGATAGTGGAGAATAACTTTGAGGATGTGCCAGAATTGCACTGCGTGGAAGATTACTCGGCTAGGCATGATGAACCTGGCATCAGCTAGCCATGCCAAGCGTCATTGTGGTCCAGCCTCGTCTGGGAGCCTGTAAGCACATTTGAGACGCATGATGATGCAATCCGTAGCTTGCATGAGGCAGGTTGCTTTAGTCTACGGCAACGAAGAGGCAATCCTGAGATCTACATCCTTCTTCCTTTCTTTCTTGCCTTCTTTCTTGGAGGTGATACAGTGTCGTGAATGTCTGCTTGATCCCACTTGTGGTGCAGAAATCATGAAACACCTGCAATTCCATATCCGATCCCTTATCCAGTACAATCTCTCATGGTACTCCATACCTTGGGTATTGTAGAGGTACCGCCTGGTACCTGGCTCCCAGTTAGCATTCAAGTCTCCGCATTCCGCAATTGTAAATGAAAGTAGCCGAATGGGTAGTGCGATTGCATAATATATTGTGTGCTTATGCTGACTAGAATTACGAATGTTGCTTAGTGGAGGTGCTTAGTGGAGTTCATCTGTGAACCATTTGACTAATACCTCTCCTCCAAGATGTTGAACAATCTTCATCTCAACCCATTTTGTGAAGCAGTCCATTAAAGAACTAGATTATATGGATGACCTTCTTTAGTTGACCATCTTCTATTCAAAATAGTAGCCCATTCCTCTCCTGAAATTTTGATGGCTCAGCCTCTCGTAGCCATTGCATTTGGGTATCCTCTTGCTGCATTGCGGTTCAGCCCTCAGGTAGTCCATTGATTACTGCTACTGTGGCCTGTGATAAGCAATTGGCCTCTACATTCTCCTTCCCTGGAATAGCCTCAATCTCCATGTCAAACTCTGTCAATCATAGGGCCCACCTTCCCAACTTTCTGCGACAATCCTTTTTGCTCTGCAACCACATCAGCAGTCAATAGTTTGGCTGTATTGTGAACTTCTGCCCAATGAGAAAATGCCTCCAGTTCTCTATGGCAAACATCATTGCCACTGCCTCTTGTTCAATGATGGGATATCATTTTTCTGTCTTGGTGAAAGCCTTGCTGGCATATTCCAAGACTACCTGCTTGCCCTGCTGAATCTGCAGGACAGCCTGAACACATAGCAGGTTTGCATCTGTCTTAACTATGAATGCAGCCTCTGGGTCTGGCATGACTCTGCAGAGATCATCGGAAAACATCCTCTTCAACTCATGAAATGCTGTCTGATGGTGAGCTTCCCATGAAAACCTGCGTGGTTTTGCTGCCAACTTCTGGAGCGCCTGTGCCCTGGTAGCAAAGTCTGGAAGGAGTCCTCGGTAATATCCTGCTAGCCCCACAAATCTTGTGAGTTCCTCACTGTTCTTTGGTCTAGGAAAATTCTTCATTGTTTCCACCTTGCTCTGCAGTGGTCGGATCTCCTGACTGTTACTTTGTAGCCCAATAACTCCACCCTTCTCTGGAAGAATCGGCACTTCTTGATGTTCAAGGACAAGCCAGCCAACTTGATTATCTGCAAGCACCTCCTCAGGTGCTCCTTATGCTCTTTGATAGACTTAGAGTGTATGCAAATATTGTCCAGATATGTCTTGACATTCTTCTCATTTGCAAACAACTTCCTCATCAACCTGCAGAACATTGCCAGGGCTGAGGCTAGTCCAAACGGCATGTGCTTGAACTTCAGGAATACACCCTGAAAGCGGAAGGCCTGATCTTATGGCACCACTCCTATCTGGTAGTAACCCTGGTTGCAATCCAGTGTGGAGTAGATGATTGAACCTCTCAACCCTTCCAATGTTTTGTCTATTCTTGGCATGGGAAATGCATCGTTCTGTGATACCTGATTAACTTTCCAATAATCAATTGCCACCCTCACATCATCATTCTTCTTCTTTACCAAAATGACTGGACTGCACCAGGTACTCCAACTTCTGGTGATTACCCCATCTTCTTTCATCTTCCAAATTGTTTCCTCAGCCTTATCCATCAAGTGTATTGGCATCCTTCATGATGCAATGCATATTGGTGCCATTTTCCCCATGTTGATCTCGTGATGAACTATATTAGTAAATTGCAGCCCCTGAAGACTGTCCCAAATTCTTCCTTGAACTCCTCCAGTACTGCTGGTAACTCCTCCAGTTGTTTGTTATCTTCTCCTCCTCTGACATTCCAGGTCTCTTCTTCCATGAGATCCTCTGCATGTAGCATCTCCACCCTGCAACAATCCTCTTCCTCTTGTTCAACCCAATCCTCTGCCTTCTCTCCTACAGATGCTAGAACACTAACAGAGTATTCTTTATCCTCATCTTCCATGGGTACATGGACTGACTGCAATTGTACCATTCTTGACCCAGTACATACTATAACCTCATTTGGTCCCAAGAAGTCCATTCCCAGCATGACAGAAGTGACATTCCTGACACAGAACTCATGTTCCACCTCCCAGTCCTTTATATGGACTGTACCATGCAAGGTTCCATCTATGAGTAAGTCCTCATCTGTTGCTGTCTTAAAGACAGTCCTCTCCCCTGTCATCGCTGCAAAGACCCTGTTGGGAAGAACACTCACTGAAGCTCCAGTATTGATTAGTGCCTGTGTCCTGCACCCATTAATTAGTGCTTCCACACATGGACATTGTGTGGCACTGATGCTCCGCACCTGATGTTATACTTGTCATCCCTGTTGCTAATCATAACTCTGCGATATGCCCCACCTTCTTGCATTTGTAGTACATTGTATAGCATATTGCATTTATAGTACACTGTATGACATCTCTCTGCAAAATCTTTAACTGACTCCTTTGGCCTCATCGTTGTGTTCCAAAAGAACCTCCGCATGGCTGCCTCCTGTGCGTCTCCTCTGCGCGTCTCCTCCACTGGCAACAGAGCTGCCTTCATTAGAGCAAAACTGCCCCTCGTTGTGTTATCAAGGTCATCCAGTACATGGGACCCAACCTCCAACAGGCCTGGAAAAATCTTAACACTTGCTCATTTGTCCAACCATTTGCACCCATTACTTGCTCAAAGTACCCAATGTACTCCAGTAGGCTGTCCTCCCTCCTCTTTGGAACAGGTATAATCTCCATCGCACATCGGGTCCTCTGTTGCAATCGTCTTCCTCTCTGCGATCGTTTTTTCTCCAGTCCGATCATCTTCTCACCACGATCGTCTTCCCTCTACATACGTTTTCTGTCCGGTCTGATCATTTTCTCTCCGGTCAGATCGTCTCCTCTATGATCATTTTCTCTCTGGTTCGATTGTCTTCTCTACGATCATTTTCTCTCGAATCCGTTTGACACGCTGCTGCCACCATGTACTCGGTAGTATCGCCAAAACAGAACAGTATTCGGCAGGAAAACAACAAACGAACAAACAAAACACGAAACGAAACACACCACAGGGTTGGCAGACGACTTCGACCTCTAATACCATTTTTTCTCGGGGGAAGACAAATATCTGTACTTACTCATATTTCTAGCGATACCAGATCTTTGTCTCGTCAGGGACAGTAGAAAGTAAATATGGGTTCTGACCTCACTTTTTACCAATACATCTACGACTTTTTACGTATCACACCCTAATCACATTAAAAGTCACCTTGACCCCCTTCACCTCAACCTCCTCCAATCACCCACTTTTTTCCCCAAAATCCAAACAGTGAAATACCAAGTTTTTCAGCATTCAAATATATTTGTTTCTGTTTAAGAAGCATTGTATACCAGACCTATATTTTCATTTTGACACGTTTTCAGGGCGTTGTGTTGGATGTATGTCCCTGCCAAAGGGTTTGAACCTCCGGTTTAGCATGCATAAGGAGTGAGTCAAGTAAACAAAACACTCACTTCTTAAGTAAACATTATTACTAAGTGTGACTGCTTTGAGCGGCCTGTGTGAGAAACAAATGTTCATTGTACATAAGCTGCGTCAAGTGGCCTGTGACATAGAGTAAAAATTGTATACAATGCATAAAGAGTATGGTCTATGCATAGAATTTTTTTGGGTCAAAGGGAATAGCTAATACGTACTCAATGAAACTTTGATGTCTTGCAGATTGTCTTTCTTAAATTTCAACACATGTATTTGATGTCGCAGTGACAGGGGTTTTGTAGCATGTGTACCTTTTTTCCTAAACTGGTAAGATTTCAGACTCAGAAATGCTCCCATTTTGGGCGAAGTTAATGTAAATCCCGTTAAAAACATGGAATCCTAGTCCTTGGAGAGCATAGGTGGTGTTCGTTGTAACCCGGTGGTTTATGCCTGAGTTCAACAACAACCCACCCACCTTCAAGTAATAACATGATGTCAACCGTTCCTTGGCTTGCATGTTGACTATGAGGCCAGTGACAGCTCCGGGAGTGACTACCAACTATGCCACCAACCCAAACTTCCTGTCTGACCTTGTCTTTCCCCTGAGTACCAAGTAGCTCGTGGTCCAGAGCCCTCCAGTGGACCGTCAGCCCTCTGCTTTCTCCAATCTGATGAAATGCATCGCGGGCAAGGCAATACCATTCCAGAAAAAACTTCTAAAGTTGCTATTCTGTAGCACCCAAAAAAGATGTGCTGCACTTATGACATAAAACGTAAAACGGCAAGTAATGAGATTACTGGCTTACCTTTCAAAGACGGTTATTGTAACGCAACAGTTGGATGAGCTTTATGCAGCTGTTTCTGCAGCAGAACCAGCAGGCAGAAAAATACAAATCATTGCAAGTATCATTTCAATTATGTCACTGATAGTTCGTATCTGAAAGCAGTGTTGCAACCTGGTAACGCAGTTAAAAAGGTTCAAAAAAAATTTCAAGTACAATCAACCAAATTGGATGCAAAGTTACCTTGACTTCAACACTGAAAAAAGAAATAAAGCTGAAAGTGACTGAGAAAGATTTTTTAAGCTCATGAATAATAGTGTCTATGGTGGGACCCTACTACAGACAGAAAACTTTGTCAACTTTAAGATAGCAACACCCAAAAAAAGATATCAGAAACTACACAGATTTCCTTCTAAAATTAAAAATGAACATTATTATCATTAGTGTGAATTTAGCAATTCACTTGATGGAGAAGTGGAGGGATCTCAACACTGTAAATGCATTGCAGGTGTAGAACTTGCTAGAAAAACATGCACAATCCCCAGTCCACTTTATGTAGGAGTCAAAATATTAGTTATCTAAAGCCTCAATGAATGGAGTTTGGTATCAAATGAAGAATCATTTTGGTTCAAGAATACAGCTCATCATGACAGGCACAGATTCTTTCGTGTTTCAGTTACAAACTGAAGAAATCAATAACGAGTTCTTTGAAAGATTGCAAGACATTTTAGACCTTTGAAATTCATCTTTTGAAGGTACAACCTTACCTTAACATTTGAATATAACTAAAAACACGAAAGTATTGGGAACATGAAAAATGAGATACCTCCCTGAGCTTTTTCCACCAAATGGGACAACGGAGATTCAATTTTTATGCATCTTGATATTGGGGAAGTTTCAGCATTAAGATCAAAATTTAATTAGCATGCTTTAAATTCTGCTGCTCCTGTCTTGGAGGCCCAAAAATTTGAGTTTGGACAAGGTGATCCCGCAAAAGCTAAAGGGGTTGCGAAAGCTAGTATGAATAAAGTTATCTATAAAGACTACAAACATGTGTTAGAAACTGGAGAAATTCACTGTTAAAGAATGTACCATGAGATGTAAGACTCATAAGATTACAACTCAAAGTTTTATTAAAGATACTTTGAGCAAAACAGGTGAGAAAAGAATCCTTCTTCCAGATGGCATAAGCACATTCCGTATAGTTATACTGGACCCAATTTGGGGGAACTATCGCTTACAGCTTTACTGTATCATCTTTTATCCAACTATATTGTTTATGTTTGTCCAACATAATCCAACTATTACATTTGTTGTCGTAGATCTTCCTTATGTAAGTATGTAGATCTTCCTTATGTATCCTTATGTAACCCATATGTAAGTTCCCCATTTTGAACCTTGAGCTCTCAACACTTTTTCTATTGTAGCATGATTTGGCAGTTTTGTTTTGACACGTTCTTCAGTGCAAAAACAGCCTTAGGTTCATCTCATTTTCTACCTGATAACTATTGGACTTCGGTATAAAACCTTTTTAAATTTGCAAAGTTCTTCTGACCACTTGAAGTTGTAGCCTTTGGCGAAAATTTGACTTTAGAAATTCGCACGATATCACCAGTTTTCTTTGTCTGCGTCGCAGTGAACTTTGTTTCACTCAACAGCTCTCTCACCTCATTTTCATTGGCCTCATTCACTTCAATTGGCGCTCTTCATATGGTGCTCTGATAGTTTGCATTCAGATCATTTAATGTGTCGAGCCAATTGTGTGTGCTTCACTCCGTCAACTTGTTATACCACGCCCAAGTGTTCTTGGCCATTTTCAGTGGCTTTTCCACCATGAAAGTGGCCGCAGCTTTCTGGGGGTGTCGCCACACGCCCCCCTGTGCCTCATGACCAAGATGACGCCCTCCGGACCATCCCCAGCCACGCTACGAGACAAAAACGTTGGTGGACAGCGCCATCATCACCGACAAACGACAAGCGCGTGCGCTCAGCAGCAGCAGTGACAGGCAGACAGAGTGCGCGCGCTCCTTCTGCTGCCGAGTGTCTGTTGCTCCTCGTTTGACCACCATCATGCTCTTGTGCATGGACGTGGACGTCTTGGCCTGTAGCGTGGCTGGGGATGGTCCGGAGGGCGTCATCTTGGTCATGAGGCACAGGGGGGCGTGTGGCGACACCCCCAGAAAGCTGCGGCCACTTTCATGGTGGAAATGCCACTGAAAAGGGGAAAGAACAGTGCTTTTCAACATGGCCCTCTTGGGGTTGCTGCACTTTGAGCGCTCTAGCACCAAAATGGGCAGTCATCAAGAAGCTCTCGACGCTGGGTCTTGTCCAGCTCTGTCTGGGTCACCGATTCCACGTGAAGATCCCACCTCAAAAGCTGTCAGTGCAGCGTGGGGAGCCCATTTCACCCTACTGCAATGACTTTCGACAAGCACTTCTGCCCTTCAAAGTTCTGTCCAACCTCTCAACTATGGCTGCTTTTTCTCAGAAAATGTGTAGTGATTTATGTCATGTCTGTCCGTCAACTTCTTAAAAATAGCATTGAGAAATAGCATTTTCTTCTTAAAATGGCCTTTTCCTCACGCTGGCCAGCGTGAAAAAAAGAACGAATTTCACGCTGGAACTCATTTTTTTCACGCTACCTTTTTATTGGCTCAAATACTTCAAGTGCTTACATTAAGTGACGTCACCACCGCTCTCAACTGTTATGTTGATAGTCCTGGAGGTCTTGGACAAGGAAGGACAAAAATACGCTTGATGAGGCATGGTTAAAAGGCCATTTTAAGAAGAAAACTTCATCTTCACAAAAAAGCGATTGTAAAGGGTACGTCGACGGCAGTCCGTCACCCGGCAGGGGTTACTCGGTCAGGGTTACTTCACAATCATTTTTCTCATTCCACTAATTTCACTCTGCTGCAGTGCAGCGTGAAATTCGTGGAATGAGGAAAATGATCACTTTTTTTGTGAAGATTGCACATTTTAAATGATCGACAGACATTTTGACTAGATCATTGCCTCGTTCAATACAAAAAATCTTTCGGTTTCTTGTGCACTACTCTGAAGGGGCCTTCATAGGGTTGATCCAGTGGCTTCCATTGGTTGTCTCTCCTTACAAAAACATACTTTGCTTCCTGAATGCTGGGTGGAACTTGTAGCGATGCGACTGGTCGATGGACTGTTGGTACTGGGGTAAGGGTTGCATTGAGCTTCAGCAACTGTTTGAAGGTGGGCATTGCGTTGTCCCCTGAAGAACTGGGCACCACTCTACCTGGTACATGGAGGTGGCGCCCGTAGACCAGTTGTGCCAGGGAGTACCCCAGGGCAGCCTTGGGAGTTGTGTGCAGCCCTAGGAGTACCCATGGGAGCTCCGCACTCCAGTTAGCATTAGCTAGGTGTGCTTTGAGGGCCATCTTCAAGGTGCAGTGGAACATTTCCAGCACTCCATTGGCCTGGGGGTGATATGCTGTCGTGGTTTTGAGTGCAATGCCTAGAGTGTCAGACATGCAAGCCCACAGTTGGCTAGTGAAACTAGCTCCCCAGTCTGAGGTAATCAAGGCAGGTACTCCAAACCTACTAATCCATGCAGACAAGGCTGTGGTGCAGGAGGCTGCCGAGGCTTCCTGAACTGGTATGGCCTCTGGCCACTGGGTCAGGCAGTCTGTGATCGTAAAAATGTACCAGAAACCTTGTGACTGCAGCAAAGGTCCTATGAGGTCAAGATGAATATGTTCAAAGTGAGAACTCGGTTCCACGAATGCCTGTGGCAGTACCCTGATGTGTCTGTGGATTTTAGCCTGTTGGCAGTTCAGGCACTCTCTGCCCCACTGGAGAATGTCCTTGTACATGCCATGCCAGACATAGGCTCTGGCTACCAGCTTGGCTGTTGCTTGGCCACTCGGATGTGTGAGGGCATGGTAGGTCTCAAACACTGTACGTCTGAGGGCTGCTGGGATGTTTGGCCGTGGCATGGATTGTGACGAGTCGCACCACAACTGGATAGGGTCCCCAGGGCCATTCAAGGTGTGTCTTTCCACCTGGAGTCCTGTTGTTGATGTCTTGTAGAGGGGAAGCTCCGCATCAGCCTCTTGTTCACAGGCAACAGTGTCTAATGTCAGTTTGGGTGCCTGCACACTTGCTGCTGCACAAGATGGTTGGGAGAGGCAGTCTACAACCATGTTATCCTTGCCAGACATGTGCCAGAGATCTGAGGTAAATGCGGAGATGCATGCTTGATGCCTCTGTTGTCGGGCGAGAGGGAGGGGTGAGGCCTTTGTCATCACCCTGACCAGTGGTTTGTGGTCTGTAAAGATAGTAAAGTTTCTTCCTTCTACGTAATATTGGAAGTGTTTTAAAGATCTGAAAATGGCGAGGAGTTCACGATCAAACATGCTATAGCGCCTCTCTGTCATTGACAGCAGCATTGTTTCTTCTTGTGTTTGTAAGGCACCATCTCAAGGTCCTCATTGACAACCCTCATCATTGTGCTGCTGGACATGTTGTACTCCTTGGCCATAGTGTTCATGGAGTGGGCAGGATTCCTCCAGATCTTGGAAGCGACAGCTTTGACCAACCTGCGAGTCCTCACGGTATGTTTTCTCCCTTGACCGGGCTTCCTCAAGGTCTTGCCAGTCTCCCCAAACACTTTTTTGGCACGCCAGATGAGCATGCGGCTCACCCCGAGGGTCTTGATGATGTCTCTCTGGGTTTGGTCTCGATCCAACATCCTCAGGACAGCAGCTTTCTTGTTTGCGAGGTCCATATTTCAGTTTTGAATGCTCATGCAGATTTGTATGTAAAATCGTGAGCGGAACCTGTTTTTACTTCATAATGAAACCTCTCAGAGGCCCTCAAAACAAGTTATAACGAGTTAAAAGTAGTGTTTCACTAATTTAGAACAACCCTGTAATTGTAGCCTTTGTTTTTGCTGCCTGATTCACGAGTTTCAACTAAATCTGCTTGCCAAAGGTCACCAATACCAAAATGTGAGTGTTTTTCCTCGAATGAATTTTTTTCTCACTGGTATCTGAAGTTCTTTGGCCAATTCTACCACATCTGGTTAGTCTGTCCAGCTTTCCCTACTCTCCCTGGGGCCAAGCCTTGAAGGACCAGCCTCCTAACTTGATCATTGAGATCCATCTTGGCAGCCAAGGAGCCCCTGACCTCCAGCCCCTCTTGTATACCAGCAACAGAGCTTAGGCGCCTCCTTGGTCTGAAGGCCCATTATCCTCTTCTCTGCTTCATCCATCAGCTTATGGAGGAGGTCCTCAGTGATACATTCCCTCTCCTCCTGCCCCAGGCGGACATGCAGAAGGTGAGGCAGTTGCAGTCCACTCCTCGCCGCCTTGGGTGGTTTGGAGTGGACTGCTTCCTGTGTGATCATCCTCGGTTCCGCTGTTGCCAGCACACCCTGGGTGTGGTTTCCCGGAGCTGCCAATGGGTGTTACCTTGGCAAATGATTATGCGGGGAAAGTCCTTGCCTCCTCCCCCACTGGTCCCCATCCTCAGATCGCCTTGGCTGGGCTCGAAGCCAGCTCTTTGGGTTGGGTTGTCTCCATGTCCTTAGGTAATTTTGAACAGTTTGTTAATGGAGGTAAATTATCAGAGCTTCATTTGCCCTGTCGTAATTACTCAGGTCTAGGAACAAAATTGAAGGCAAGATTGTTAAGGGGAGATGCTCCTGAAATGTAATAAATGTATTGCACAGTTGAAAGAGTTACATGAACTGACGTGTGTAGTGCTTGTTCTCTTAATTCTGCTGGTCACTACCTGCCTCTGCTGGTTGCTACCATGCCTCTATCCTCAAGTAAGGGTCATTTTCATTTGTGTAATTTAACTGTGCTGAGAAAAAATCTGCTCTGCAGAGTAGAATTGAGAAAGGCTGAGCAGAAAGACTTCTTAAACTTTTTTACCCATGTCAAGTCATATGGGTCAAATTTTGCGAGGTAAAAACGATCCTTCAGAGCTAGTTCCGTGCTACATGAATGAAAGGAACCAATCTTGCCAACACCTGGATAATTGCTCCTCTGCCTCTGAAAACACGTGTAGCTGCATACAAAACGGCTCTTGTGCGACCAATCATGACAGATGAGCTTCAAAACCTGTGCTGCACAGCATATGTGCCTATGCATGTGCATAAGTACATGAGTAAGTCCTTTCTTGGATGGGGTGAAGGTGTACATCTGTATGCAACAGGCCATAAATGTTTCCTGTTGGGTGTTTCGTGGCAGATGTTGAGAGTGAGCATTTTGTGATGCATGTAGAGTCTCCTCTTCATCATTCACTTTCAAGTCTCATTGCTCATACCTGTTTCATGGCACGAGTAGGCATATCAGGCCTGATCTCTGTGCAGCCATTGTGGTTTGGTTGCATACTGCTTGCTTGCTAACCGTCTCTCTGCTGCATAGGAATAAGCAACAAATATCATTGCTACGGCGAGAAAAAGGGGGATGTATAGGTGCAATGGCCCTAATTCCCTTCAAGAGCACATCGACCGGGGAAGGATACTCCAACAGTGGCGAGTACGACCGCCTGACAGAAAGCACTGTCTACCTGGTCACTGGCATAGAATGTCCAAATGTGGGCTAGGCTTGAAAACAGGTACAGGTATCAATCACATGCTTAAAATACATGAGGAGGAGTCCTTTTTTGGTGACACTATGATAGCTGCAGGGTAGATTCGCAGATATAGTGTATATGTACGTAGCCTCAAAGTTTCAAAGTCTCAGCTGTCAGTGTCGTTGTCCTCGTTGTGCATCAGATTGCTCACCATCTTAATTCAGAAGAAACATTGAGTGGCGCCACCCGTCAGTGGTCACAACGCGTTCAGCCGACTCTCAAGAGCAGCATGTCCATCTCCGGCAACCCTGTGGTGCCTCCGCTCACATCATCCACCTGGCCCGACTACAGGACCAGGCAAGGCGACGAGCCGTCCAGTTGCACGCAGTTTCGTGTAGGTACGCCTTCACGTGGCAGATCCCAGCCAGCAGGAAAGTGGACGCGAGCGTGATCTCTCAACCAAGAGCTCGGAGAACAACGCGCCAGGCGACAGCATGAAGAAGACGCCAGGGGAGAGGTTGAGAAAAGGGCGAGACACTATGCGGGGCGGTATTCGAGTGAACTTCAATGAGGAGAGCAAGCAGAAAAGTGTTTCCTGTAGTGATGAAGGACTTTCCACAAAGTATTTGTGACATCCTTCACACAAAAGCTACGAAATACTCTTCATGGCTGCCTTGCAGGGGAACTTTGTCCCCCCACCCAACCTGTGCAGCAATATGATGTATTTTAAAAGGAAACTATATATATTTAAGGTGTAAAATACGTAGAATTAACCTGAATTGACATATCCTACCTGACAAAGGAAGGTGATGTCATTGTTGTCCATGACAGGTTCAAAGTTTAAACTCCCTAAAGCAGATGACGACAGATAAAGTGATAATATATCCCAGGCGGCGCAATGCGACTCATATAAAGAAGACTTGTTTCGCACGGAGGTCATTCAAAGCGGCCATTCTGACGAACGATGCTCACTCCCAAAGTGAGTGATGAGGCTCGCCCTGGGCATTTTATTGACTTGATTCACCTCTCATGCATACCAAAAATGAGGTTCATGCCATTTGGCAGGGACATCCATCCCATACAACTTCCAGAAAACATCTTAAGGTCAGAAAATGGGTCTCGTATGCATGGCCCTGGGGTCAGAAATAAATGTATTTGAGCTCTGAAAAACTTGGTGTTTTACTGTTCGTGCTTTGGAGGGGGGGATGTGGGTTGTTGGGGGAGGTTGATTGAAAAAATGGGTCAAGGTGACTTGAGGTGAGAGGGATGCGATATAGTAAGAATCACAAATGCATAGATAAAAAATGAGGTTAGAACCCATTTTACTATCCACTGGGGACTAGATTTCATCAGGAATGAAGAACTTTTCTTGCGGTTCTTCAGTCATGTCAGTCTCAGACTCGTCAGGACGTCTCACCCATCCCTCATCTCGATGATTCATCACAGGGGGAGGGGGGTCAAAAAAAGGGGGGGGGGACCCTACTGAGTCAAGAGTGATGACTCGAGGAGTTCATTCAAAGACTGAAGGAACTTAGGACTCATGTCAGATAGGTACCATCAACTCGCCGAATAAGAACCAGAGTTGCCATCAAAATTTTGTGTGATACCATGGCAGTTGCCATTCGAGGCTGGTTGCCATTCCCCATAAGTGCTGGAGAAATGTTGCTTCTAGCCAATGGGTGGTTCTCATTGTAACTGGCTATTGCCGGCAGTAACGTTGACAACGCCTCAAGCCCATCCGGTCTTGGCCATAAAGAACGACTGTATCGAGGCTCTGGACTTGCAGAACCCCTAGTTCAGGTACGCGTTGCAGTGCGGTTACTGTGCGAGGCCTGGGACTATTTCCTCAAAGAGCCTCAGAGGAGCTGCTGCCACGTAAGGGTCGTTGCTGTTCATGGTCTGTTTTGAGTCGCCCATGAGTTGCGGGGTGGGCTGTTCCCACAGGCTTGCCTGAGACTCAAACTTCTTTTTGCACTCCCTGTGAATTTGGAGCATCCTCTTTTTTTGGAGGGGGGGGTGAGTTCAGCTCGGCTTTGGCCGAGGCCCCCAAAATTGACGACCCAGGTCAAAAACTCTTTCACAACTCTACAAATCTTCTGCAGGTGCTGAAAGGGCACAGAATCAGCTCCTCCATTAACTGCTGTGTTGTACTCACAAAATGGGCAACATCTTTGGGGGTGTTTTTAGGGACAATCTGAAAAATATATAAAGGTACTTTTTTGAACAGTCATGCTTTTGCCTGGGCTTTGTCCTTTCGCCAAAATATTTAGATTGTGCCAAAAACATTTTGTTAATAACTGATACTAAGTGGAGGGGGGACACTTTTAGTTTTATAATCTACTGTACGTAGCATCACATATTGCACATACATTAGTTTTTGTTTCAGCCTGTCAAGCTTTGAGACAGCACAAAACAAATTGCAGACCGACTAAGCAAAAAGCAGCCGCGACCTTTTGGGCCCGCCGGCAGGCAGTTGGGGTGGAGGGCGGAATTGGCGGGTAAAAGAGGTCACGGGCAGGAGGGGTGAAGGGCTGGATTGGCAGGGGGAGGGGGGGAAGAACAGGTTTGCTTTTAGCCCCAGCATTGGCACCGGCTAATACAACAATGATTCTTTGACATTATGCCTGATTTGCAAGGAGAAATATAGTTGACGTGGAAAAATACAACGTCTGTTACAGAACCAATATAGCTATAATTACGCGTGAAGTCACCTCCCAGAAGCAAACTTTTCGGCCCCCGTTCCTGCGTCATTGATGATTGCAACCTATGATGGAGAAAGGCTCTCAAAAGCTTTAGCACTGTGCAGACTTTGGTGCAGTACATACCTTCATGGGAGGTGGAAAGTTACAGAAAGTTACGGGATGAAATTAGACGATTTGTACTGCCCAAGGAACGCTCTGCGGAGTACACACGCGCGTATCCCTGAGGTAGACATGTACTCACGCCCGCACGCGTACTTTCAGCCGCCGTACAAGTTCATCTTGATGGTCGTGGCCATCAGCGTCACCCTCGACATCCCCAGATTCTTCCACTTCAGCCTGGAGAAGGACTCCGACGACTACTGGTGAGACGGACCAACATTCCCCAGCAGGGATGGGCCTGGCCCGGCCGACCCTACCCCTAGCCTCACCCCCCCCCCCCCGAAGCGTCCAGACCACATCCAATTATTTGGGGAGAGGAGAAAAGCCTCTGCTCACGTCATGCAGGTTGGGCAAACCCTAATCTGCATGAACTCCACCAGACTTCATTAGGACGACAAAAAGAGAGACCCTTTTTCTCCACCCGTCACTTTGAGCGGAAAGCAACGCTGAAGCAGGAGAAACTTCAGACAGTTTGATGATGGCGATCTGGCCGACAAAAACCTTCTCTCTCACCAAAACTGCAGATATTTCGACCGAAATTTTGGTACTCTCTTCATTTCAAACAAAAAGTAATCCATCACCCAGTCTCAAAGTTTCCCAAAAAGGTGAGTCATTTGAGTAGTACACATATGATGGAAGTAGGACCACAACTTGGTTGGCGGAGACGACGAACTCCAGAGTGCTGGACTGACCGACCATCTTGGTCTCTCCGCAGCAGGACATGCCAGGTCTCAAAACAATTCTAGGTTTGTCTTTGTCATATTCCTTGAGCAAAATTGTTCAAC
>JAAUXU010024545.1_pt1 | contig 16858 bp, 18 predicted proteins | sample 7278151 | NCBI WGS metagenome assembly JAAUXU01 (sample SAMN14350113, study PRJNA611818) | marine sediment metagenome | isolation source: surface marine sediment (1.8m) | place: French Polynesia: Moorea | collected 2018-08 | reverse complement strand
TGTAAATGTTCTGCTTCAGCAAAGTCCAGGCAGAAGGACACAGCATATTCATATGTTAGATTTTACGTAGTCCTTGAACAATGTTTTGCCTGCTTATTTTGTCTCGGCCAGTCAGAGAGCTCCGCTCGTCACGTGATTAATGCCACGCCGTTCGGCAGGCCAGACGTCCCTCTAGTCTTACTGACATCTCACTGAGCCAAGGTCTCCACCTGTTCCACTCGTCGTGGAGACCACAATATGTTCTATGTTTTGATGGACCACCACTCTCCGGCCTCAGTTCAACGGCTTCGTTCACCTTCTCCCTCCTTTATTTTCTTTGGGTCAGACGTAGGAAGGAACAGAAAAGGAGACCAAGAGAGGGGACAGAAAGGCCGCGACATACGATTCTAGTCTATACGATCATACCATTCTACGATTCGAGTCTTTAAACTCGACCACGCAAGACATGGGCACAATGGCTGCCGAGAGGACCATGTTCCCGCAGCTCTTAGTGCTGCTCACAACAGGTCCAGCTATCGTTGCTTTAGTGCTGACGTTGTCGCTCATTTCATCCCACAATAAGATGAACCAAGAGGTAATACTGCTACACATGTGTGACACGGGCTTGCTTTTCAAGCAGACTTTCTAACTGTCAGGTGCTTTCAATGGCTGACCATCTCAAGGACCTGGACAGTGATACCAAGGAGCTGCGTCACGTGCTGAAAGAACTGAACAGAAGCTACGAGGAACATGACGTCGCCGTCAAGGACCTGGGCAGTAGTCTTAAGACGGTGGTCAATGCTTACAAGACACTGGACAATGATACGAAGGAACTGGGTCGGGGCCTGAAGGAAGTGGACAGTGACTTAAAGGAACAGAATAGTGCTCTCATCCTGCAGGGAGATGCTGACAAGGCACACGATGATGCTCTGAAGGAACTGGACAGCGATATCGGGTACCTGCGTAGCAGACTGAAGGAACTGGGCAGAGGCCTCCAGGAGCAGGTCCAAGCCCACAAGGCACTGGACGAAAGTTTCCAAAAATTGGTCAGTGGGCAAAAAACTGGCCTAAAATCATCGCTGTTCTCCGGGTAAGGACTTATGCTGAAGCAATGCTCAAAGTTATAAACTGAAACTTGTCATCTCGGGACATCACACGATCGCAGTGCACATCTTGGTGCTTCTGCTGCTGCTTCGCATGCTGCGAGCCACTACAGCTGCTGGAACGTAGCGTTTGCCGTCGCCGCCGCCAGCATCGTGGTGTTCATCCACGTCTGCAATGTCAAGAAAGGTCCTTTTTAGTAACAGTGCTGTGGAGAAAAATAAAAGAGTATTCGATGTCTTGACATTCTGTACATGATGTGCGTGGCAGACCTGAGCATTTGCTTTCCCATAGCTTGAACATCGCTGGTTGTGCCACCAGCGTCTCGCTGTCTCAAGCCTTGTCACGGCATCCGAAGGGGTGACATTTGATGCACTCTGGGACTGCCACATACGCACTATGTGGCCATGTCTGAGCAAATGCGAAGACTCTCAGAAGTGACTCTGGCGCCCTTACCCAGTGACCCAAGGTTGACAGCAGCTCATGGGGGTGAGAAAGGCTCACAGCCAAGAATTACACTTGCAGGGCTGTACAATCTGGTCCATTGTACTGTTTTATTAGAGTTTTTATTCCTCACATACGTTAATGTACAGCAGTCACCTGGTCCGGTAACCCCACGAAGTAGATAGAGTACGATGGATATAATGAACTGTACACACAATTGTCAGTTGCGACAACAATCTACCCGTAACATACCAACGTTGTACTACATACAGCAAGAGTCAGGAAAAATGCGTCACTTTCATCGTTGCATGGCGTGGCCAGAGAGATGAAGAAAGATCGTGACCGGGGAGCTTAGGAGCCACCCACGGATGGTCTTTCTGACGTACTCCGTACTTGCTCGATATAATGTATAAAAACTTACATTTTTTTTTCTTTTGTGCTAACCGAACGGTACTTTGTAAAATTAGAGTGTTGCATAGTCTGAGCCTCCACTATTAGAGCTTCCCTGGCGCGGAGATATTGGCTCGTCCTTCATGGGTGAGTGCGGCGACTCTCCGGAATCACCGGCTCCCCCGGCCACGGTATCCAGCATCGTGTCACGTGTTGAAGCTACTGAGGAGGGTGGGACAGCCGCTGTCGCTCCCGCTGCCGCCGCCGCCGCCGCCGCCGCGGATTGCTGTTGCAGCCATTGCGCCAAGGCTGGGTGTCCGCCCATGCTGACAAAGTCTCTGGAGCCGCCGCCTCCGTCGTCGAGTATGCCGCCGCCCGCAAGGTTGGCGCCGAACATGCCCATGGGGTTGAACTGCTGAGCTAGCGGTTGTTGCTGCGGAATCGTGGCCAGTGATGATGGACGTTGCGGCGGAGCGTGATGCGTAGGACTCATCTTTGGGCTGTCCTCCCTGCTCGAAGAGTCTGACCCGCCGCCATGGTGCTTGTTGTTCGATGACAGGGTCAGACTGTGCAAGCTGTTGGCGTTGTTGCTTGCTCTGAATCCGTGGTTGGCAACCTCCAGCATTCGGACCATGGAGCTGGACGGCGCCGCCTGCTGGACAACTGTGGAGGAACTGCCAGATTGAGTGTTGAGTAGAGATGGGGGACCGCTGTTGTCATACACAGAGTAGGGCGAGGGGTGTCGGGCTGGAAGTGCGGCGATTACAAGTGTCGGCTCAGTTATCCTCAATAGTTACGTCTGAATTGACAATACCTGTGGCGTTGATTTGGTTGTTCCTGTTCTGCATCATATCCTGAAAGTCTGTCTCACTCTCGTGAATGGGTTCGTTGGGCTTGGGAGAGTCATTCAACGAGTACTCGGCATCCCCCTCTGGAGAGTCTGCGAATGATTGGAACATTGGAATGGGTGTCATCATCCACTGGTAGATAGAGGATGCACGGTGACTCTTACCTGGTCCAAATCCTCCCAGACCCTTCCGATTGATCGTCTCAATGATGTCCTTGTTCGTCTGTGACTCGTGAGGCTGATCGTATTCTAGGAGAGCGAGTAAACAACATGAGGATACAGACAGACAGACAGACATGTGACCGTATGGTCCATGTGCAGTGACAGTCCAAGTTGTCCCTGCTTCCTTCTCATGCGTTTGCGATTGTCAGGTCAGCTAAGTTTAGGTCAGCATTTAGTCTGACAGTGACAATCCCTTTCCTGTCTACGTACACCATGTCGGGGACGGCGACGCCGAGTATCTCATCTGCATGTACAGGTACACGTGCACGCGAACATTTCACACTTCTCACCTGTGTACTTGAGTAGAACCTTGTCCATGTCGGTAGAAGCGTACTGGAAGAGCTTGTTGTGCGAGTTGAAGATGATGACGGCGATTTCGCAGTCGCACAGCACGCTCAACTCGTAGGCCTTCTTCATCAGCCCAAACTTGCGCTTCGTGAACGTCACCTGCGGCAGGAAGTGTGGTTGTTGCAGTCTGGGGACGCATTTTACTCGGCTTCACTCACCTGGCGGTTGCGCTCGTCGCTGATGCGAGTGATCTGGATCTTTTTGCGACCCATGGTGATGTGGACGAGGAACTTTAGACCCTCCCGAGCCGATCGATCCCAAGTCTGGGTGTTGTTGTTGTTGCTTCTTCCTCCTGCACGGAAGAGAGAAGTGTTAGAGTTTCGTGCTCTCCAGTATGATGAATCACGTCGTGATTCCGATATCTCCGAGTCAATGCGTCAGTTGAGCCGGCGAATGTGATCTCAACAGGTGAGGTCGAAAGAAGGGAAAAGCAGGAGGAAAAATATTTAGCGAGGTCGGCAATTAACGGCGCCCCTCGCTGAATTCTGATTTGTGTTCCTGCTCGATTCATTGCACAATTTGAGAGGAGAAACATCCTCCTTCTCAACAAATTTCTCCCTAATGCTTGACATGGTTTCCCCCGGCTCATTTCCTGTGACCCCTCTATTTGCATGATTCGTTTATGAAGCTCTGTCTGTCTGTCTGTCTGTCTGTCTGTCGGTCGGTCGGTCCGTCTGCAGTCTTGTGTCTGATCTTCCGCCTATCATTTGTCGGCTTCCGTCACAGCCACGATCAGGGCATTGTTCTCAGCTTTAAATGACCTGCGCATATTGTACCGCTGGCTGATGATTGCTTTTTCAAGTTATGGTAGTCCGTACAATGCAAAGGAGGGGCCGTAAAAGCTGCCGTGCGTGCGCGTGTGCGTGCGTGATCATCACAAGAGCCGCTGGCTGCTTTGACGACAGTCAGTGTTCGTAACCTATGATAATTGGAGGGAGGGAGGGCTACAATTAAAATTTATCGCAGGTAATTACTGACACATCCTGTGCTCGATCATTTACAATTGCTATCACGAACATATTCATGCGCCCTTTATCTCTGCGGAGTTTCCTTCACAGGAGTTCCCGCTCCTTTAGGACTCGCTTCAATGCTCATTGACAATGCGGCTTTGATTTGGTCGTCGTCGTCGTCGGCGGCGGCGGCGGCGGCAGCGGCGGCCACGACGTCGGCGGCCTCAACCACTGGCGAAATTGACAATAAATGGCAGCAAAATATCTTCCAGGGAAGAGTTTTTCAGAGAAATAAGGGCAATAAACGCGTTTTCATGGCACCACAAGTTGAGTAAACTCTTCCCTCCCCCCCAAGCAGATCTCGAATGCATTTCGACTGGCTTTTTTACTCCACAGCATGCATAAAAAGTGCTCTGCACGCAAAGACCAACCATCGCTCGCACGCAATACGACTCTCGTCGCTCACTCAGCTACGCCATCGAAGATATTTTTTTTGCACAGGAATTTGTATGCTAGCATCTGCGCCATCATACCTTTTTTTTGTACCAGCTACTCTGCACTTGTCGCTGCAGTCCGATGATGACAGTCACGAAACCCTGGTTTCGAGTGTCTTCCTTAAATGTCTGCACAGCACTTCTTTCCTGGTCGAGGTTAAAAGTTGCACTGATGGTCAAGGGGGCAATCGGGGGTCACTGGACGAATACAAGGCGTGGGAGGAGGAAAACATAATCCTTCCTCCCCCCCCATCGCTTGGATGCGGTCACTGACTGTCCTATCCTACCTGTGTACTCGTTGTAGCCTTCGTAATATCAACCCTGCTGCTGCCGCCGCCGCTGCTGCCCCTGTCCTCCGCCGACGCCGACGTTGTCGGTGTTGCGCATTCTTGTTGCACCAACTGCGCAATCAAGGAAGAGTCTCGCAGCTACTCGCAGCTTTTATTATTGACCGGAATGCTCTGGGTGCAAGGACCAAAATGTGGTTGCTGGGTGGGAGAGCCACCTTGGAGTGAGCGAGTTGCTCGTGATCGCCGACCTCATGGCACAGATTCGACCTTGCCAACGTCGTCGCCAGTCACCCACTCTCTTTCCTGTGCATCCTGTGACTCGCACAGGGAGAAAGATCAAGAAAAACTCTCTTCCCAGGGAAAAGCTATGTTGTTTACGTGTCGCTAACGGTGTGCAGCACCAGCAGCAGCAGCAGCAGCAGCAGCAGTAAATCCAACCCCTTTGGCAACACAAGTGTTGCCCTGTTTACTGCTGTGCGCAGACTCAAGGTGCATTGAGTGGTGCACAAGACAAGGGAGAAGCGACATTCCCAAAAAACCGGCCGGTTGTCCTGTCCCTCACGAGCCACTTCTTGGTGGACGTGGACATGGGACGTCAGTGCAGAGTCATGAATCTGGCCTGGACAAACATTGCAATGAATGAGTGAAATGCATCTCGGCCAGCCACCATATTTCCTTTTTCTCTGATTGCCAGTGTCAACATTCTTATCCATCTGTTTCTCGGATGAGGAGAAATCTGCGATGACGTCCTTGCATAATCTGACAGCTACTGAGCGATATGCAAATAATGACACATTGCAGATCACGACGCACTTATTTTTTTCCCTTTTTTTTCTTTGCTTCTGCAGGAATGATCCAACTTGTCTGTCTTTTAGCAGCTCGTCCTCTTGAAAATCCAGGAGCTTTCACAGCAAGAAGTCTGAGAAGTGCCACACGATCGTTCTTACCTTTCCCTGGTCGTCTCCTCCCTCCAAGTGGACGTCGTCGTCCGCGTCCTGGCTGCTGCAGTTGCTACACAAGTAGCCGTCGTCGTGAATCAACAGATGATAAGAAGAAGGTGTTCGCGTAATGCATGTAATACGGCGATTGCTGCTTCGCTTTCCCGATCTTCGTCGTCGCGTGCGTGTCGAAGAAATGGGAGATATCACGCTATAGACGAAGTAGGAGCAGCGAGAGCAGCAGCGGCTCTTTTTCTCTCTCTCTCTCTCTCGAGTCGGGCGAGCGAGTGACGGTTGTATAGAACGTATGCATACATACACACGTCCGTGCGTGCGTGCGTGCGTGCGTGAGTGCGTGGAGCAGACCTACGCACGCACGCACGCACACACGCACGCACGGAGAGCGAGTCCGTGGAGAGACACGCTCGACTTTTTGGAGAAAGAGTTTTTGCTGTTTTGACATGCTAAAGAAATTTGGTGAGAACGGATGGAGGAGAACCTGATAGAGAGGAAGAAGAACGATCTCTGATGTAGTACGAGCTTGTGCGGGGCAACAATTGTATATGTTGATACGAGTCAGGAATCCTGAACCAGGATGTTATTAGGTCATCCTCCTTCGCTGTAGGAAAACTCTTCTTCTCCTTCGCTGACCCGGTGCTGCTGCTGCTGCTGCTGCTGCTGCTGCTGCGGCTCCTGCGGCTCCGGCCGCTCCAGGACGACCGGCACCGGTGACGGTCAGACCATTTCCCCAAGGGGTCATTGGCCCTGCTGAAAAGGGTTCGCTAACCCACATCAATCCTTCCTGTCCCCCAGCAAGTTGACCGACGCGTCGACAGACAGCGTCCTGAGCAGCAAAGAGCAGCGTCGTCTGGGTTTGCAGGGAAAAGAAGGAAAAAAAAACCGTACAAGACTGCTGTTGCTGCAATTGTGGGGCGGCAGTAACAGCATTTCAGCTTCCAAAAGCAATCGTCCTTTCAGTGTTTGCACCTCTATCTATGAGCCATTGATGAAGAGCGAAGGAATGCTGCTCTTTGGAGGACGAGTCCAGACTCAGATTTGTTTCTTGCATCACTCAAATGCATTGGGCAGTTCTGTTGCTGGCTGTGAAGTCATCTCTCTCATGGACGGGTCATTGCAGCTCCACTCGGGTCAATCCAGATCAGCTCACTCGCTTGTGGCGTCCACAACGTCGGTCACAATCACTTTTGGATGAAACAATTAATTACATGCGCCACTAATTAACTACATGTACTTATCTTCAATCAATAAAACGGGTGCGGCTTTTGATGCTCTTAACAGAGGGACATCATTCTTAAAGCCCATGAAAACATATGATCTTCATCACCAAGGTGAGCGTGACCACCGAGGAATAGAGACGGTCGATCCAGCTGGGACCACCACCGTGGAGAAAGTCACCTATGGCGCTGCACATGTGCTAAAAAATCAATTCAGTCCCAAAGATTGACCCCGTCTCACCATTCTGAGTCTGGCAGATGGTCTTCTCCTTCATCAGGATGGTGGCGTTCTTGAAGTCGACCCTGAACATTTTCTGCGGAGACCGACGAGGATTTTCGAGGCCACGTGGTCCGCCCCATGGGCAGAACGGCCTCCAGAAGCACAGAGAGATACATTAATGTGAGTATGTACAAAATAACATACATAATTCATTGGTGGCTGCTCGACGAAAAATAACAGGACAACTTTGACTGTTTCGTCATTTGTGTCATAGACTATTTGCGAGAGGTGTATACTGTCAAGATGTTGTTTCTTCACTTCTATGGCTTCAGATACAATTCTGCAGTGCGTGCACAAACTGAGGACTCAGGTCATTGAGACAGGTTCTGTCGATAGTATTTTTAGCTACTTAATAATCAAAAGTATCAAGATAATAATGATTAGACACCACCTTCAAAAATAAAAATTCTTTTAGTCCCCGACTGCCTTCATAGCTGCACTGAATGAAGTGTGTGTAAGTCCTCTGAGCTGACTACTCGCACTTCACCAGCATTTACAGCAGTCGGTGTGATTACGAAAGAACTTTCATAATGGTAGTAATTATTCACTGTTTTTCCAGAGGAAATAAGCGGCCTCACGGTAAATGGTGATCACGCCATCACCTAAACAGGGTTACCACGACGCAGAGTAAAAGTGAGAGAAGGGGGAAAATTTAGCACTAAGTTGTGGTGACGTCACTTGTCGATGTTTATTGAGAACTATACCTTTGAAATCAAGTCACAGGCACCAGTTATTGACTCTTCTTTTGTTGTAAATTATGACGCATACTGAGCATGCATAAAGGGCACAACTACGACCTTCTTAGGTGACTTTTTGAACCGTCTCACAATCTCCTCCGAGTCCCAGACTTGGTCTGCAAGTTTCTTTGCAGTGGGCGCTGAATTCACTATAGCTGTGGGTGGCGTCGGACATTGATCCGCTCATGAATGAAGGTTCCACTGTACGTACTGCGCTCCTCGTGTGTGTGCGTTTTGTCATGTAGCACCAGGTTTTTCGCGCCCAAACTGTTTGCACTTTCACTCGCTTATGAGCACATCAACATTTGGTCAACTCATAGAGACGAGGGTCAAGAACATCTTACGCAAGTCGCAGGAAGCTGGAATGACACGATCGTGACAGAAAGGTCGAGTTATGACATCGTATTTACACGTCATAAGCTGACACACGCATAGCAACATATTTCGTTCATATGCTGCCCTCACGGGGCGTCCCACATCAAATTGTACATTATGACGGTATTTTCAGTACACATTGCACTGTTGTGAGCAGACCTGGGATGACTTCAAGTGTTGCTATTGATAGCTATGACCTCCAACCTTCACTGTTCGTTGCTTTGGGTCTGATATCTGTACCTATTCCTGGTCTGAGTGGACAACTTGGCCCCTGACACCCACACGTTATGTTCGGTGAGATAAGAACATAATCTTATTTTTGGTCTCCTGATTCCGGTCCAGGTAGTGGCAAGTTTGAGTCATATGAAAAATTGAGTGTTGTGCACGGCAATGGTTGTGAAGTAAAACAAGGACAAGGAGAGAAATAATTCCTCACATAGAGCAACGCTTTAATGCAACAACACCATTCTTCAAGGAAATTCTGGGTACTGACGTTGCTGTCAGATGGACACGAAGAAGCAAGAAAACACCACTTCTGGATCAATGAAGGTTTATTTCTGACATCAAAGAAAGCTCCTCCGCAATGCAAGATCTGAGTGAAGCTGTGCAATATCCCTCAGCTTTGCTGCATCTACGGCTGAATCTGTTAAAAGGCAGCCAAGATGATCTTGCACCCTGAAAAAAAAACCCGAACGTTTACTTTGGCTGACTTCTTTTGCCTCCTGCACATCTGAGGTCTGTGACAGAGCAGCCTCTCCAAACGATGTCTCTGTACAGGACATCAGTGCAAGAGTAAGTAAGTGTATGGAGAAAAAGTCAGGCGAGTCTGGTCGGGCCAGTGGAGATGACAAGGTGCAGGCCCACCTCGGGTGGGCCTGATCTGCCACATCACGTATGGGACATCGAGCTCAGCTTGTCTCTGTCTAGAAGACCAGGCTGATCCGAGGTGGGCCTGCGCCATGTCATAAGACGTCCTTGCCTCACCTGACTCGACTGGCCCGACCTCATTCACCATAGAAGACATCTTCACACCTGAGAAAGTTGATCCTGGCCTGGTAGCGCCTCAAGTCTGGAGACGACGGACGACAACCCGGCCCGACGTCCTCCAGTTGGGCGCGGCCTTCTCCAAGCAGGGTGAAGAACTCGCCCTCGTCCGAGAAGCGGCAAAACAAATCTGACGAACAAATACACAAACGAACTTAGAGATAGTATTTTGTCTCATGTTTGAGCACCTAAAATTCGGCAAAATCTTTCAATTTCGAGAATTGTTGCAAATTGACTGTGACAAATCTGCTGTTCACCTTCAGTTATGAAACATTCATAAAAACAATTTTATTTTTTAAACTCATTTAGTTTGGACACGTTGGCAGTGTTACGGGACTGGCACTCCAGGGGTTGCAGAGCAAAATCAGCAATTGATGGCCATGAACGAAAAATGTTTCGCACTCTAGCAACACTTCGAGGTACAAAGATCATAGTACAGAATACCTTAGTGCTTACCTTAGTGCCCTACCTGAATACCTTAGTGCTTTTTCTTCCGTGCAAACATCACGCTAATGTTAGTCAGGTGTATGTTAATGTCTAATGTGATATTTAAATATAAGGTCGTTCTTACCCTTCTTTATTCTGCCCAGTCGGGGAATTATGAACGAAGCTCTTGCAAGCGAGAATCCAATGTTGTCCGCGACCGTTCCATATGTGATTGGGTCAGCATTCATGTTCTGCGCACACCCAAGAGTTGCCGTCAAATAAAGACTCTGGTTGCATAATATACATTTTTTTACCACTCCCTGATTCCTCAGCACTGTGCCGAACCCGAGGAAGAAGATGACTTTGTACAGCCTCCGGTTGAAGAGCTCCCTGCTGGACGAGGCCGACGAGGCGGCCGCGGCCACCGTCGGCGGCAGGGTCTGCATGAGGCTGCCCATCTGCTCGCTCAGCACTTCACTCAGCATTGCACCCGACATGACTGAGACGTCCAGAGGAACAGAAGCATTGGGCGTGTGAAGGTGAAGAGGCCGGGGGAACAAGTAGGAGGCATACGCGTAACGTGGACAAGATGGACGGGTGGAGGAGGCGCTTGAGCACTTTTTAAATGTCAAGAAGAATTGGTCACGTTGGAAAAGCTTCATTCCTCGTCCACAAATCCCGCTTCGCTTTGGCAATGCCCCGAAAGACGGACATAAGGGTCACTTAAGGACCCTTAACAGGAGACTAGGGGGGAACAGTAGTCAGATGGGCAAAAGTAGGGCTTAAAAAAGTTACCAAAAACATAGAGAAGGTTGCAAATTCTCGAAAAAAGTTTTGATCAAATTTACAAGAACGAGAGGTACGAGAGCAAGGGCACTGAATCAGTTGCTGCGTACTTCTGCCCCCTTGTCATGACTTGGTTTGATCTGAGTCATGTTTTAAAACTCGAACCAGTTTCTTTTATAATTTTATTGAGCAAAGGACTTATTAGTTTGTTTGTTTCTGGGGCCCCCACTTGGGATTGATGCCCAAGCAGAAGAGAAGAGTAAGCGTGGATTGAGTCTAAGCAAAGGACTTATAGGTGTGATCAAAAAAGGAACTCTGCTCTGACAACTTTTTGCTCCATGACGCGGATTTCCCCATTACCTTATGCTCTAATAGCGGGAATTCACTGTACCTTGAGAGTATCAACTCGTGCATGTTGTGATCGTTCGTGCTCTGCAGCCCAAGAATGACCTCTTTGACGGCAAAGAGGTGGAGAAAATATCTGTTGTGAGCAATTGGACAAGAACGATTTTGTTGTGGCAAAAGTTCGAAATTGTCCCAGAATCGACAGCATTTTGCAATTCACGCTTGACGGTAGGAACTGGGAAAGATGTATGTGGTGAATCCTATGGAAAACTTGGAACACTTCTGTCAGACTCGAATACACTACGCAAGCCATCACTTTCTTAGCTTCTAAGCAATCCATTCTATTGACCTTTGTTGCTTAAGCTTGTGGTTTAAAGTTGGCCCCAGTCAATGCGCTTTTTTAGCTTGATTTCGTAGTGTTTCGTGGAAACACGGCCAATAGAGAGACGTGGAAAGCACAGACACTGCGGCGTCTCTGGTAGAAAGCTTCGTATGAGACGTCAATGCATATTTACCTCTTGCTCAACCATATTGCAGACACTCGTTCTCCGGAAAACACGAGGAGGAAGCCCTTGACATGCATCAGTAACATAATATGTCCTCTTCCGACTGCTCGTGCTGCGAAGAAGTCTTTTCACATTACATGAATTGCAAGGATGGGTAAGCAGATCGACTCAGTTTTAATCGGTGAACACTGCCAAAGTCTCAAGTCCGATCCCTTGACTCGCAGAGCGTCCCACAAGACGACCGCGCTCAGTGCCAAAGAGAATGCCAAGACTTGGGCTCAGGGCATCGCACACCTGCTGCAGTCACCATGTAAGTGTCGGTGGGATGGAGCAAAATTGGGGCAAAGTTGCCTTGGCATTTCGTAGGGTGTCGGGAGCAGAGTCAGGGATTGCGTCGAGTAGCGGCTACATCTCTCGCTGCCTCGGGCTTCCGCACAGTCCCTGACCGTTGGCGTGATCTTTGAGTAGCTGCTTGCGAGCCTCAGCTGACTCCCTGATGCAAGAGACCGAGCATCTCAACGTGTCTGATGTCCGGACAGAGTCAGTGCTGACAGTGCAGGCGAGTGCCAAATTGGACTCCACTACTGGTAGCCAGGGATTCACTCGCTGTGCCTGCCCCTCCATCGGCAAGACCAAAAGGTGCTCTTGTCGTCATCAAGACACAATGTGCAACAGTAGGTGCCGCAACTCTGGGTCCCGCTCAAATAAGTGAAGATGTACTTCTACGTCGCTACGTCCATGGTGGAATCACAAGTTGCTTTTACAGACTGCCTTCTCTCATTTCCTAGGGACTCCTCGGGAGCACCTGGTACTTCTCTCATTTTCTAGGGATTCTGCGTAGTTACCGAACGTTCCACGAAATGCCTAGACTTTCCGCCAAATCCCGAATTTTGCTCAATCCCGCCAACATCAGCACACAGTCGAAATCACGGAAAATCCCCACGACTATGCAAATCCACACTTGCAGACGGAACAGCCCTGTTCAGGGCATTCCTGAAGAGAGAGTACGCGGAGGAGAACCTGGACTTCGTGCTGAAGGTGGACGCGTATCGCAAGGTGGGTGGATGTCTCTCCGAGAAACAGACGTGTACCGGGTGTGCGGAAACATGTGCCTCACGTACACATGAGTACCCACGGACACGGCGACATTTGCACGGCGTGTCTCACTGGCGCTGCACTGTTCCGTCAAACTTCCGTAACCTCCGCACACCAGAGATGTTACTTCACCCCAACAAAAACCCCTGATACTTCAAAGATCTCCTTTAAGATCTAAGAGGTCACTGACAAGAAACTTTTCTGCAGCTGAGATCGACTGTTCTTTGATAGCATAAAGTCTCGCGTAACAATTCAGTCAATTTCATTTCAGCTGTCGTGCTTACGAACGCAGGGATCGAAGTGAGATCATGTTTCCGCGCACCCGGTACATACAATATATGTATTTAAAACACAGTGAAGAGTGTCTCACATAGGACCCCACAACTCCAAAGAGGCGGCAGCAATTGGCGTGGAAGCTGTACAAGACGTACATAGCCATCGGCGCCCCGCACGAGCTCAACTTGGACATGATGTCGCGCAGAGTCACTGATCTCGCCATGATCACTCCGCACCTGACGACCTTCGACGCAGCCCAGAAGCGAGTACTGAACCTGTTGGAAAACGACGCCTACATGAGGTTCCTCGCGTGGGACGTCTACCTCCGGCTCGTGGCACCAGACGATGGAGAGGAACCGGAGGCCGACACCAAATTGTAGGAGAGAAGCAGCACCATGTACATATGCTCGCACTGGTGCACACACACACACATGTATGCGTGTTGATCTGTCAGTCTGTCTTGTACCTGGTGGTGTTTGAGCTGCGCTCTTCCGAGAGGCATCAAGTCTGTGTGCGCAAGAAGAAGGGAAAGCTTTCCTAGACCATCAGATTGTTCCTGCCAAAGCAAATAGCTCTTGCCCTTGATACAACAGAGTGAGCAGGGAAAGTGGCTGAGCATTTGGGCCTGCTCGGGCCTTTTCAAGTCTGGCCGATAAACATTTGCTCATTTCCTGCCACAAAGTGTTACCATCACAGACTTGGCAGAAGAAGCAGGACTGACCGGAGACTGACATGGTGAGAGTCACCACCGGAGTCACTGCTTTGGCTGGACAAAGTCATCTGCTCTGTTGTCCCTTTCTGCTGTACGAGCGCCTCCGAGAACAGTTGATTTGCTACTCTGCAATGCTCTGCACTTGCTTCCTACAAGATGGTGCTGACCGTCATGTCAAAGTTTTGCACTGCAAGCGTGACGAGTCCGTCGATTCTGCGATGTCGACTGCCCAGGTGACAGCACAGAACAGCCCCAAGCCTCTTTTTTTAGCCCGTCCTCTCCCTATTCCGGTCATTTTGGGACAGGATAACTTTGTCTTGTTGGGCATTGTTCGGGTTACTAAAACATGCTTTACGTTTAACCATATAAGAATGACCGGAACATTGGGCTGATCCCTGGTAGGCACTCTTTCCTTGACAATATTAACTCGGCTAGTTCGAAAAGGTACTTTTTCTGGAAATTCACATTTTTTCATCTTGGGTTTTTGGCTGAGAGTCAGATTAAGAGGAATTTACAAAAAAAAAATTTTTTTCCTAGAGGGTCGTTTACTATCCGCACTTTTAACTTGAAAATTTATTACAGCAGCACGGAACATAAAGCTGTCTGAATTTGTAACTCTAAAAATACTATGTTATAAAAGTGTCTCTGATTGATCTGACATTTTAGGAGATAATAGTGGGGAATGTCTCATATTTGCAAAAAGAAATTTCAGCTTAATCAGAGACACTTTTGTAACAGCATTTTTGGCAGATTGCTCTGTACTCTCTATGCATGTGTCGATTTTGTTTGTGCTAAAACAGCTGCACCAGGGTCTACTGCCAATTGTCCACCATGAAAATCCGAAATTGATATTTTCGAACTAGCCTCATGTATTTACCTTGAAGTTTTCATCATTCTTGTCATATCACAAAAACAACGATGTCTCAAAGTGCCTAAGGTTTCCTCAGCTAAATCTTTTCGCCGCGGCCCTCGGTCGACGAGGATATCTAATCCTTACGACAGTTTGCTGAAATTGGAAATCATGTTGAGTTTGGGCCCAACTTTTGAAGCTCCGATTGGGTTTCACCTTAACACATGTCTTTTTGATGTATCGGAACCAGTATTTTCTGTTGTAACAGATCAAAATGCAACAAACTGTGAGTGAGACTATGTAGGGTTATGTATATGTACTCAACGTCCCTTTGCCGGAGTCATCAGCTTGCAGGGGGATTTGCAGCTTATTACAGCTGCAACCAATAGCGATTGTGACCTCGTAGTACAGTGCAGCAAGTGCAAGATATACTGGGTGATTCATAGTTAGCCGGACATTTACCCTGGAGGAGCAATCAATGTTATCCACAAAACAACACGTATTGACAGAATAAAAGCAACATGCGTGGAACATAGAAGCTTGAGACTTCTTTACTCTGGCGTTGCCTTTACAGTCACGACTTATGTCATATACACGCAGTGTTGAGACTTGACTGGGAAGCAGCACATTTTCTAGCCAGGCACTGCACTTGACCAGCATTTTGTCTCCTCACGCTCTTAGTTTGATGCTACTGAGCTAAAAGCCCGGCAAGGTCAGTGCCCTTGACATTGGAGACGTCTGTTCGACCATAATTGTGCCTCTGGCAGACCATTTCGTTACAAGGAGAATTGCGGCAAAGCCAATCTGGTCACGAACAAGACCAGACTCTGAACTGAACTTACACTTGAGCAAACAAGTCGACATTCACCAGGTTCTTCCTGCAGCCAGCGAAGGCTTTGAATGAATGGGCATAAAGTGGGAATGCCAAAGTACGTTTGCATAAACCTTTGTCAAGCGCTGTACATAAGAAAACCACGTTCAAAAGTAACTTTATGTAACACCGCGTAATAGAATGTAACAGAAAGAAAGGTTGTATCATGCAACCCCTCATTCCAGCAAGCTTCTTCCACGATTCTTGGATGAAGAGAGAGAAAGTAGTCAGTGATGCAACAAGATGACAAGGACGACATTGAAGAGTGCCAGAAAACACCTTGGAAGGTTGCGTGATAAAAACTTGAATAATTGCACAGACATTTCTTAAGCAAAGTGCTGAAAACAAAAATAATGCCAATTTACTTTGGCATTCCCACTTGATGCCTACTCTGTTCTCCGCGACTTTTCACGCCAGTAGCGGGTGCAAGAAGTGCCTGGCAAACCCTCCACCTCAACTTCAGTCACTCGTTTTTATAGCACTCCAAAGTGACTTATTAAGTTCTGCCAGGGAATCTTCCTACCAGTTTCGTACAAGGTCACTTTCATGAAGTCATGCACATTTCATCAACGTCAGAACAAGTTGAAGTGACGAGTGTTGATGGGACGCTCAGTTTTTGAGCACCCGGTAGATTGCGGTCAAATACAGGGTGCGACCACGTACAGCCTTGCGCGCGGAGCGCAAGCTACTCTGAGGTCCTGATCAAGTGATGGAAGACTGATGACCGATTTCCGGGATAATATTCGAGTGTGAGACTTTGGCCGAGTCGTCGGTCTGGCAAGAGACGGTGCCGGTGGCGAATCGGGCTGGCTAAGGGTCATTTGGGATTGGGGAAGGTGAGGGGTGACTTCGGAACTTCAACACGAGTCGCCAAACCTCGACAAGAACTAGCTGCTTGCCACTTCTGGCAGTTATTATAGAAGTCACCGGTTACAGTCATCACCTGGGGACGCAAGGTTTTGATCATTGTAACGGATATGAGCAAAAGACAAGTGACACCAATATGATGGAACAATCCTGTAGTGCAAAAGCTCATTTATTTTTGGCTGCATTGCTCTGTTACAAATATCATTAGAACATGAAGTAAATGACATACTTGCCTCCAAAAGCATTTGAACACTCGTCAGAGAGACGAAAATACTGAAATGTCATGCGTTTTGGGAAGCATTTTCAATTTTTTTGACCACTTGAGGGGAACACCTCCCTCCAGACCTCACCCACCCACCACCCTGTGGCTCCACCACCACGGCAGCAAAGTCCCTTTTTTGGGGTGTGCATAAGTATTTGAACACTTTTTCCTGCTGCTGTAACTCCCTT
>JAAUXU010008299.1_pt1 | contig 16866 bp, 17 predicted proteins | sample 7278151 | NCBI WGS metagenome assembly JAAUXU01 (sample SAMN14350113, study PRJNA611818) | marine sediment metagenome | isolation source: surface marine sediment (1.8m) | place: French Polynesia: Moorea | collected 2018-08 | reverse complement strand
TTGTGTACTAGTGCAATAAATATTGTTACAAAGTTTCAATACTCTGTGTCTTTTACTTTACGAAATATTGTCAGGAAAGTATCTTCCCGAACTTATGCCTCACGGTGTACATATGTATTCTCTGTTTCTTATGCCTGATGCTTGACAGTGATGACCGCACCCAAAGCTGACTTGATTTATCATACTGCCCTAGAAAGTCCATGAGTGATGAGGAAAGCATATTATCTGGACATCCATTGGTATCAGCAAGGGCCTGATGGTGGAAGTGGGTAAAGGCTTAGCCCACACCCAATGCCATCCCACCTGTCCCGGTTTCGACTCCAGATCCTGCATCTCCCCTGAGTCACCACACACTGAGTGTGGAGGTCAAGCAGCATGACACCCAGGATGGCCTCCAAGCCAGCAGTGGGAATGGAATGACGTACGTTGGCCACAGCCAGCAAACCCAGCCTTTGCACTAGAACAAAAGCTTTTGAAAACCCCATATTTCCCCCAAAATTAGCGCATAGTTTTCACGAGGTATAGTTGTAAGTCTCTGGTTAAGACAACACTGCAGATCTGTGGGATGGCAACTCTGGCCGGGAAAACATAAGCACGTCTTCCGACAACTTGCGGGAGAATATCATAGAAAAAATTTAAATTCCTAAATGAACACTCAAATTCTGAGTGAATAGTGGAACAAGGAAGCTGCGGCCGGCAACGGAGCGGCAGCCGGCAACGGAGGAGCAGCAGCCAGCCGCAGCAATGCTGCGGCGACTGGCAATGGTGCAACCGGTAGTGATGCGACCGGCAATGATGCGTCGACCGGCAATAAGGTGGCCGGCATCGGAGCAATGGCCAGAAATGGTACGGCGACTGACAATGGTATGGCAACCGGCTAAGGTGCGACGACCGGCTATGGTGCGATGGCCGGCAACAGTGTGACGACCGACAACAAGGCAGCTGGCAACGAAGCAAGACCGGCAACGACAGTTCTAAACGTGAAGCCTCATCTCCCCCAGAGAAAGAGGATAAGCGTCAGGACTGTCGGCAACCCCCTGGGCGAGCCAACATACTTGAAGAACCAGAAGCTGATGAGCTCATCACTGGATTGGGGGACCTGGCAAAGGCCCTCAAGGACCCAACAGGGAAACCCACATATGCCACCAAGACCAAGGGAAGTATCTTCTTTCCTCACCTACTCTGTGTCCATCTGGGCACAGAGGAGAGAGAATTCATAACTGAATCTCTTTTCTCCAAGCTTAAAACAGCTCTTATGGGCCAGGTCATGGATCTGCCCAAGATGCTGACACCCATGATATGCTGTGTATTCCAAAAATGGGATGGAGGCAGAGGACTCCTTGGCTGTGAGGATGAGGAGACGGCAGCTTACTTCAAAGCACTCATTGCTGACGTCAAATTTGAGGGCCAATCCTTTAGAGCCTGATCAAGGGGGGAGTATGGCAAGCTCTGAAGGATGGGCTTCTATACCCCCGGTGAGGAGGATCTTCAACCTGGCAGGGTAATGCAACAAATTAAGGATCAGAACAAGCTCCCTGGGTATTTTGTTGTCTATTCCCACCAGGCCGTGACCAACACAACGAGGAAGGACAACTCGCTGCACAGCAGATTCCAATTCCACATTGGGGTCACTCAGGAGATGGAGGAAAGGGTCAGGGCTATGGGCAACCAACTCTACCTGGTCTTTCTTAAGGTCACAGTCTCCTTTCCTATGAATAGATTGCATCCACCAGTGGAGTTTCTATCCCCATCAGTGGAGTTTCAACCCCCATCAGTGGAGTTTCAACCCCCATCAGTGGAGTTTCAACCCCCATCAGTGGAGTTTCAACCCCCATCAGTGGAGTCCTTCACTACCTTCAATGCTTCTAAGCGGAGGAGGATCCTCAGTAAAATGAGGAAGCTGGGCATGGCTATTCCTAGCCAGATGCTCAAGCCCCCTTCCAAACCTAAGGAGGCACCCAAGGTGGATGTCCAGCCGGAGCAGGAGCCCCAAAAAGGGAAAGAGTCTCCTAACTCATCTGATCAGGGGCTCAAGGTCGAGGCGATGACACTGCCAGCCCCCACCCCACCAATCCCCAAGGAACTAGCTCAGGGGAAGAGGAGGAGGAGTCATCCCCTCACGAGCGGAGTAAGCAGTACCACCTTTCAGGGGAGGAATGGAGGGCAAATCAACTCCTGAAAAAGCAGGTGGCAAACCTCCAATGCAGGTTGGATGAGACCACCTGCTCCCTCTCCAACAGGAGTGGCACCCGAGGACCAGGCATTCCTGCTGAGCATGTATTCTCCAGTGCTGGAGACATCATCACTAAGAAGCGCAACTGTCTCTGCCCCCAAAATTCCCTAAGGTTATCCTATTGCACAGCAATCTCGAGTAATTCCCAATTTCTTGAAGATTGTCCAAATAAAATTTTGCCTAAAAACCCTTGATCATTGCTTTGCTACTCTGGGAATTTTTGAACATGTTCACAAACTGTTTGAGTTTGATACCTAATGTTCAATAGATGTATTGAGTTCCATGTTCCTATGTTCGAAGCCATCACTAGGCTAGCGTCAGCTTCAACTTCTGCTTGAAAGGGAGTACTTGAGCTCAGATCCAGTCGATTCACTTGAATCAACCAAGACTATCTGGTAACTTAGAGACTAGAACACTAGAGTAATGGTATACAAGAGTACGTTACAAAGAACACAAAGAATTGTAAGGACACGGAGAACTTACAATAGAACACGGAACAGAGTACACGGTGTAACAAAACGTAAACAAAAGGAAATGCAAATGATCATTAGCTCACTCTCTCTGTGTGTGCGCATGCTCGTACACACAGGAGTCGATTGAAACGACCGGGATAGGGCCTCAATGATCCCGTCATGAATCTGCTGACAAGGCTCATGCAGGTAAACGTAGACCACTGAATCTGTTTGCACCGGTGCAAGACGGTCTTCCCAGCAAATGGGACGAATGAGTACATGAACGGATTGCAGTTTTGGAGGAGTGTACGCAGCTGCGCGCCCAAGATTCCTCGAGAGGGCCACGCTAGGGTAGACGGGCTCATATGCGCTATCAGGAGTGAAAAAATCCATTCACCATAAGGTCAAAGAGTCCCAGGAATTAATGAAAAAGGGAATGGAGAACATTGCTCACAGGATCCACCAAAATCTGGTGACTGACTTCAGTCGTAGCTCCTTCCATAGCTCAACCTGACAGTGACCACTCTCTCATCTTTTAGACCTGGAAGGGCTTGAGCAACTGAAGCAAATGATCACTTCTTGAGTCAGGTGGCCACTGCTCGCCTCTGAGGACAGGTTCGCGCGTTCCATCTCTCCTTCTTCACCCTCTTGGTTTTTGGCCATATGAAACAAGCCAGTGAGAAGTCCAGCTGAAGGTGCACTGAAAAGCCTCTTTATGATAACAGAAACTCTTAAAAGGTATTAACGGACTGGATATTAACTGATCTAAATTGGCAGGACATGGATGTTACATAAACGTACGAAACTTTGGAAAAAAACCCAAGGACTTAAAGAATGTTAAGTTCGAAAGAGTTCTTCACTTGTCCGAAATCATCCTCATGTAGAGCTGCATGGCGCACCTGCCTGAACTCGAGTGGCATGAAGTCGGGGGCACGTACATGATCAGGACCAACACTACCTAGAGAGCTGAAACAAGTAGTGATGTAGGCAGTCTCGGAAAAGTCCTGCCTTACGTCTTGGCTTGTTGGTCTCGGTCCGGATCGACGCTAAAATGCTCTTCGAAGCGCATCAGTATCAGCGATGCTTGCATCTCTGGAGAATGCGTAACTTGCTATGCAACACATTTACAACTTGCCTCTATAAGTGCTTAGTTCCCCCTCCTGCGTTGCTGCTGTGCAAAGCATAAGTTCGGTTGTGACCAACTTTTCACCCCCCACCCCCACATTCACTCTGGTCCGGGTTCGGTCCAGCCCGAAGATTGACAAACATCACTAGAAAGGACTCGTTGATGCGATTTTGACCCGAGGACAAGTGAAGGACCCAACAAGAAAGTTGCCACAGCCTGGCGGTGCAAGGAAGTCTACAGCATCCTTGCTGGCGGTGCCACCTTGTAGCGCGTCTTGTAGCGGGTGGATCATGATCAAAGTGGAACCGATCCCAAAGGTTCCAGAGATGGAGGGAGGGCACCAGGTCGGTGCTTGCCGACCACCTGACTTATGGGTTCTAGAGACGGCTGCAGCTGAGAAGCGTGCTGATCCAACTCCAGGTGACTCCGGGCTCGATGAGGTCACCATCGGTGAGAAAGCGACCGCTATGAGAGACGTCGAGAGCTGCGGTCTCGTCTCGCTCGAGGTAGTGATGTTAGCGAATCAGACTCGGTTCGCAAAATTCGACTACTCGCAAGTTCGATTTGCGTTGGGAGGAGCAGGGGTACCTTCTGAATCCATCCACTTTTTCTTTTTGACTTCCTAAACACGCTGACATCACTTGCTCGAGGTCGGGATGGCCACGATGCTCACCGACTTAGACTTGTCCGGCAGGAAGTTGGAGCGTGTTCCTCCTGAGGTGTTTAGTCTCGAGCACCTCGAAGGGCTAAATTTGTCCAGAAACCTTCTAAGAGACATGGACTGCAGCCGAAAGCGAAAGGTTGGATTCCTCCGCACGCTGAAGCGCTTGGACGTGTCGAGGAACCACCTGGTGGCATTTCCGAGGTGGTTCCACCAGCTGTCGCGCGCATCTCACCTCGACTTCTCGGCCAATCCGATCAGTGACGAGGCGTTTCTCAAACTACCGCCAGAATTTGGCTGGAGGACCAACAGGCTGGTCATGACCATCAGTCTCAGCAATTGCCAGCTGAAGAACTTTCCGACAGAAATCTGCCGACTCAGAAATCTACGCAAGATTTTCGCGTCAAATATGGAACGCATCTACAAACTGCCAGAGAAGCTCTTCACATTGAAGAATCTCTCCACGCTGTCAATGAGACGAGGGGGTTTGATCGATCTGCCTACGGAATTCTCGAACCTGCAGAGGCTGAAGCTTCTCGACCTGGGTCAGAATCGCTTGTGGTCCTTTCCCTGTTGTCTCTGCCAGATGACGGCGTTGGAGGAGGTGTGGTTTGATGGCAACGGCCTGACCTTCATGCCCTTCGACTTGGGTCAGATGTTCTCCTTGAAAATGCTCCACCTGGAAGGAAACAAGTTATCAAACTTGCCGGACATCATTCCTGGAAGTTTGAAACTTCTGGACGCTTATAAGGGAATCAGTTTTTTTCTTTAGCAATTGTTTACGTCATCGTGTGCTCCACGCAGTACCAAAGGTTTTAGTATGAGGGATATATTTATAAAAACTATATCATGCCTGTCCGTATTGTAGCACTTTTTTCCTCGGTTCCTGAGGTGCTTGACCTGCCCACAGGTGGAAGACAATGTAGACACCAGGCCAAGGACAGATCAAAAGCAGGAAAATCTCTTGCTCATCACGTCCATTTGTCATTTAACTGAAAATTCATTTTAACTTTGTTGCACCGTGAGGAATATGCTCATGTTCTCGCTCTGATGCTCTCTCCCCCGATACAGTCCAGTTTCTGGAAGTGGCGAAATTTTTGCCGAACGAGCCCAGAGGTTTCGAGTGAATGTGCACTGCACAATTTCATCACCTTTTTAAGGGTTGAACACAATAGCCCAAGTCTCCTTAGTCTGCCCTGTCCGCACAAGGGAAGACAGGGTGGTAAAAGACGATTTGCGTTGCAGGGATGCCAGGAGGCAAATTTTCCGCCCAGATTAGGGAAATCTGGCCGAATTTGAAACTGTCTGGCCGCAATTTTTTTTTCTTTTGCTCTGGCCGAAGTTTTGCAACAAGATTTCTGTTTATAAACTTAAGATCTGGCCGAAGTTTTTAGGCTGCTTACTTCTATCTGGAAGAAGCCGAGAAGGGAACATGAATCCTTGTAAAAATATTTTGCTACTAAGACCAATAGCAATGTTTAGTGGGAGCTGAAGGTGCTTTATGTTGCCCGAAGAATTGCTATTTGCAGCCATTCAAAGTGGGGGAGGCTGTGGAAAGATCAAATTATGTGCCGACGAACCAAGTTCTGACTCGGCTTCCCAAGCCTTCCGGGATCCAGGATCATATGACTCACAAAAGACAACTTTGCGAGGTTGTACAAGCCTCAAAATCATCTGAATTATCACACTCAAAGGTTGAACAGTACCAAAAAAATAGGACAGCTAATACAGTGGAGAGGAGCGAGTATATGAGCACCTCCATATATTCCTCATGGGTCAATCAATGCTCCTATATAAAATACACAAAAATACCCTTAAAAACTGTACGCAGCGAAGTCAGCAAGACTCTCGAGGCCCTGTTAGTACAGCACGATACCAACCTTGTGACCAAAGGTACTGTGCGCACACCTAATATCCTTGTAAAAAAAAAATGCTTCCCTCAGAATCGCATTAGAGAAGTGTCGAAGAACTTGTTCACTGGAAATGTTGAGTCCCTGGATATTGGACAGAATCCTATGAACATGAGCGATCTTCCAGTGGACACAGCCGTTTACGTCGCTCTGCAGGCCAAGTTGAGGAAAGACAAGCTGGTAGGAGATGAGAGAGAGGGTCCATACCTAGGAACCCTCGGGGACGGAGTTGAAGAGACTGATGACGAAGATGAAGATGACGGTGATAGTGTCACTGAAATCGACCCCTTCCCTAGTCCAGGCAGAGATGATCAAGGAGACGAAGAAGTAATCGCCAATGGCGATGACCCGTGGAGTCACCAGAGGACCGAGAGAGATGACGACGGAAGGAGAGCTTTTCCTCCAACCACCTTCACTCACGTGGAAGGCAATGGATTGTCCCTCCGGGACACCAGGTGCGACATTGCATTGTAGGTCCTCATTGTCTTGAGCTGCCGCGTCACCGCTCAAGCATATGTTTGTGCATCTCAGACAAAACGTGCGTCCTAAGCAGGGGGATTATCTTTGCCACAGCAGTGACTCCGAGGAAGACGAAGAACTTCGGGACCATTTCGGTTTTTCTCACCCCAAAGGCACGTTATTGTACTGCTTCGACCGGATGTCCACTCAGGTATGAGGACGTTGCTCTTACAGCTCATGACTACTGGCGCGCTCAAAACGGCTGACATCTAGGTGAGCATGGGGCGTTTCCAATTGATCCCGTCGGACCTCCACCCAGAGTCGGTAGCTCTGGTGCAGCAACCTGCGCGAAAAGAGAAGAAAGGTCAGTTTGACGATGCTGAGGAGTAACGAGAAGCACGATGCGGTGGCTAAATTACATTAGGCTGTAGGTGATACTGACTGTCCGAAAGTCTAAGAGGTGTCTTCAGGGCATTACAGGCCTGAATGAATTATTATTATTATTGGAAATTCGTCTTCTTCACTTTTTCGATTCTTCAGTGCCCGACAGTTGGATTGGAGAGAGGTCACGAACAAACGCAAAATATAGCTTCGAAAGTCTGGAGGTCAGAGCAGACGTTTCTGATGATCAGGAATCATCGTTCTGTTGCATTGTGTCGTTGGTTTAGCCAGACCTGGCTCACCCACAGCAGTCTAGAGAAAGATAGTTCAGGTAGGCCTTTTACATGAAGAGAGCCTACAGGCTTAAAAGGCCTTCTTCATTGCGCCGATTTTCGTCCTACACTATGACAAGGCTTACGAGAATGGTGGCCATTCTGAGCACCTTTTGTTGTCACACTTAAGACTTAAAATGCTGTCAAATGATTCAATGTCTGCATCACGCGAGGTCTGACATGAGCGCACAACGTGTATTCTTTCATTCCAGTACACGGACAAAATTTTCAGCGTTGGAAAACGTGTAGAGTATCATGTCCTTTACACATCATACATTTCTTTTAACTTCTAAGAAAGTTAGTGTCACATACATAGGACATGAGGAGACGTTCTGGGATGTTGATTTTTTGTTCGTCGTCCAAAGTATCCAATCTCTCTCAATCTGGTCATATCACTCCGCAGTTGATAATGACGGCCTCCTCCTTGAGGACCCAGGTGCTTTTCGAGGTGAAGACCATGCCAATCCGGCTGATGTCCTTCAGGTGGCTGAGGCCAGCCGTAACCTCTCCAAATACCTGTGCGAAATGACTGACATTCTCAACAATCCAACATCGAGCTTGGTGGCAGAACACGTACCAGAGTGTACTTGTACTCCTTGTAGTTAATGTCCCCGACCCACACCATGAACTGAGATCCGACTTTGCACCTGCCTTCCGCCGTGCGCTCCATTCCGCGCATGCGGACTGCGCCCTTCTGGTCGCGCAACGAGCACTGCTCAGCTAAAAACAAAGGCGCCTCAGCGAACGATGAGTGGCCGCCTGAACCGTCCTGGAAGTCACAGAAACATTATTATGACATTTTTATATACTGTATCTTTTAGTTCACCTCTACCTGACTCTCAAAATCCCCACAGAGGACGTGACCGTCTGGTTTGCCCCTGAAGAACTTGCAACCCTTGTAGGAAATGCCCTTTTTGCCTAGACACAGCTGAATGAAGTTCTCAGACATGAAGGGAGCCTTGTCGGGTCGCACTCGTATCACCACCTAAGGAGGGTAGGTAGGAAGTAGGTAGCAGTGTACATAACTACACGGTTGCGTGCAACATGATCAGACATGAGCATGGCAAGAGTGTTACAGCCTTGTAAGTTTTAACTTATAATATATATGAGTTTATAACTGTAAACATCAATTCATAACCCATGAAGTAGTAGTCAGTCAAATGGGCACTCAGACTTGCATTCAGAAATAGGAAGGACACAGCTTTGTTTTGTTTCCACCTCTCTAGGTGCGCAGGTATTAATTTTAAGTCGGTTCATAACCTATAACATCAATTCATAACCTAATTCCTAGTGTTAAGTCATATATGCACTCAGACCGGCACTCACCAGGAGAAATGACAATTTTGTTTTGTTTCCACCTCTCTACGTGCTCCAGTACCTATTTGAAGTGGGTTCATAACCTTTACTCATGATATTTCCCTAGCAGACTGTGCCGGGGCCAAATGTGCACCCAGATTTGAACAGAGCATTGATATTAGGAGGGTGCTCATGTCTGAGAATGGTATGAGTGTTCGTCTCAGCTAAACCCACCCGAACAGTATTGAAGCCTCTGATCCTGATGTCAAAAAAGCAGTGTGGTCGGTTCGTTTCTGCCACAGTCTTCTCTGGCCGGGGCAACTGAGGCGGACAATGAAGCTGAGAGACTTTAGAATAGCTGCAACAATCGCGAAAAGTGCCAAGTACACGTGACTCCTGCTTATAACATTATGACTGACCTGGGGACTGGGTCATTGCCAGTCGGGGCTGCCAAGGAAACCGCCGGCATTCCTTGATGGAAGAGAAGTAGAAGTGGTTTCACGCAAAGACATACGCACTAACTACAGGCACACGCACCTTCAGGACTTCCCGAGGTTTTCAAAGCTTCTGCAAAAGATGTAACCTCGCTTACGCCTCCCCATGCCTTGGTGGACCCGGGTCCAGGTGCGTCAACGGCTGGCGAGCCAATGATGACTGTGGAGTGGGTGGTAGCCCCGACGGGGTCGCTTTGGAGGACGGCAGTCGCGGTGGACGTGGTCGGGGAATGCGTCTTCAGGCAAAAGACAAGGCTCAGCAGTCCCAGTGGTCACGTAGAATAAGTGCTACGTACCCGATGCGTCTGAGTAAATGACGACGGAGAGGAAGAAGGTGTTTCAGGCGAGATAGGCGATAACAACTTTGGGCCGCAGTCGCTGCTGTGGTTCTTGCTTCTGCCGACTCCATCGTGCATCATACATTGATGAAACATGTCCTTAATGTTTAGAAGGAACAGCATTAAATTTGATTCAACATAATCAAGGTAGGTACTTGCCTGCAGCATGCAGCACGTGATGAACAGCCCCGGCGGGAACTTGTCGTCCCTGGCGAAGTTGATGACGATCTCGTCTTTCTTGCTCTCTCCCTCCAGCGACGTGTGTACAAAGCCCACCGACACGAGCGAGTCGTGGATACAATCCTGTAGGTTCTTCTTAGACTGAAGATTCTGGTAAGCCAGCGTGATATTCTATAGTGAAGAAATCTTGCAGCTCGATGCGTCTGGACACCTAACTTTTGGCAGACCTGATGCAAGGCGCTGATCTTTTTCTCCACCTCCGACCGTCTCTTCCCCATGGTCTCATCCTGTCTCTTTTTCTTCACTTCTGCCAAATCTCTCCGGAGCGCCCGAAGCGTGTCTTTGTACCGACCCAACTCCCCGAACGGCTGGAGCGAGACCTTGCTCACGGTCTCCTGCTTCAGTTTGTCGCAGGCGTGAATGATCTTCTCGAGGCGTCTCTTTTCCTGCGACATAAAGATATAGAGTTCAAAGATTGATGGCTTTCATTCAAACTTTACCAAATTCAAAAGTCCGGCAGCCTCAGCGAGTTTCTCGTCGTCCTCTCCCAGTAACTCATCGTAGGAAAAAGCCTTGGGCAGGCCTGGACTCTCGCCATCGTCTCCGCACACGTAAAGACCAAACTCTACACTTTCATCATCATCGGAGGAAAGCTTTTCAAACGAGTCGTTCACGAAAGCGTCTAACATGGTCTCATGGCTGATAGTGGTGAGTCCTTGCAGGAGGGACGCTTCTTCCACAGGCGTTGACGAGAGATTGACTGCGAAATGAAAACATTTTAACACCAGCCTAAACCTGGACATTCCAAGATCCCCATAGTCTCAGAACACCCAAGATACGTACAAGGCACGTGCAGAAATGCCTCTGGACAGGGAAATCGCCATGGTCGGGCCGTGTACAATGGCTGCAGGTACGCGGTGAAAGAACAAAAAAGCCACTCACTCTTTTTGCTTTAACTGCAAGTAACAAGACTTTGCTCTCTCCCCTGAGTGAGGTATTGAGCAATACCGAGACAGTCGTGACAAGTAAAAAAAAACCTCACAGAAGCTCCCCTAGATCTAAGACTTTGGAAAGAAGTCGCCAGTCACACAAGTCCGCAGTCTCTCTCACCTGTCATATCCTTCAGTGACTGCTGCACGTCCAACAAGCCTGGCCTCGTCATCCTTCTCTGAAAGTAGGATGCACGAAAAGACAGTAAAGAGAAAAAAAACCCTCTCTCTGTTGACGCCGTTGTTCAGGCAACCGCACCTCATCGGCAACAGATACGCTGTCCGTCTCCTCGAGCAGGAACAACAGTCGATCCATCTCTAAGGTCTGCAAATAATGACGATGACTGTAGTGCGCAGGAACATTTCAGTTAACAATAACAGCAGACACTTCACTCTCTTGGTTATAACGAGTTGGAGGGCTTTTTAAGTGTGCTTCGTTGGAGCAGTGAATGGCCACAGCATACTTAATGTATGCCACTGTACACCAGACGAATCCGACATTGTCCGAGAAGTATCAGGACGCTGTGGCTCTTGACGAACTGGTCGTTCTCTCTCGCTCAAGTAGTGCAACGCGACACAGAGCGTGAACGTGAGCACCGTCGACAGCGCCTCCTCCGTTCCCCATGACAAGTCGCGGCCTGCCGACGCTGGGAACAAGACACACCTTTCCAATGTTTCCGCTCTGTCCTGATCCACCTCCTGGTCGCAGTTAGAAGATCCGACGATCCCAGAGTCCGGGTCCGGTAACTCCGGGATAAGTCGCCAACCCGGAAATGATCCCGACGCTCATGCAGCTGTTCCTGGCTTTACGCAGCCAGGGTCAGGGAACGGTCCTTGGTTGATTCCGTTGTCTCGCTCACTGAACTGGCTGTAGGAATGGACCCAAGTTCAGGCGAAGTCAAGCTTAGTCCAGTCGATAGGGAGTCAGTACAGAGTGAGCTGTTAGCTTCGAGGAAAGACATGCCTGCTTTTAGATTGTTTCTTGTCTTTACTGACATCTTAATACAAGGTGAATTCAACATCGCCATATCGTCCTCTTCATCGACTCAAGCATGCTCAAATGCACTTGTCACTATAAGGCTACTTTAGAGTACATTAGAGGCTACATCGGATCTCATGGGGCCTCAGGACTGCTAGATTGGGCTTAGCCAAGGTTCATGAGCTTGAAACTCATCCCTCATCGTCAACCGCGATGCATTTTCCCGCTTTCAAAGCTGGTTTTTTTCATCAGCCTGTGAGGTCTTGACTCTGATCTCGGGATGTCTTCGAGCTGTTTATTCGACTCGAACTCACATCCGTCCCCTGGAGTCGACTCGAACTCGCAAAGAGCCAGCTTGAAGACATCCCTAAAGACGAGAGCTCACGAACGCTGAAAAAAAAATCTGCTGAACTATGACAGCAGGGTTGCCAATCCCCGTCTGCCAAACCCCTGTTGGTGAATTCGGACTCCGACATAACGGCTGAACTGGCCGATGTTGGGTCCACTTCTTGTCTTCTCTCAGTCTTCCTCGACGACGGGTAATGGAAATCGCTGCAAGATGGTGGTGACCACGACGGTCGCGGACTTGGGTGGCAACTCCAGGCCCGTCAGGCCCAAGCAGTTCAACTGGTTCAGGTTCAAAATTTGTTTGTCTGTTTTCTACTTCCGCCGTCTGACATCGGCGTGCTTCCTCCCAGGGTTGCTAGAACCCATTTTGGATCTGAATTAGTCCCACTTAATCTATTTATTGGTTCCTAAATTTACTCGTGGTTTTTCATTTAGTTTTGAAGAGAAAAAAATACAGTATTGGCTCCTTTTCTCCCCCCATTTGGTTCCCTCTTACTCGCAGACTCTGGCCAGTGGCAACACTGCTTTCGAATGGACGGTTCTCGACTGCGTGAAAATCCGTTGAGGTCAAGATGTGCGACGTCTTCTCCAAACGAAACCTGGTGGACATTCTGCACGGCAAGAGTTTGCTCTTCTTGGGCGACTCCATCATGCGCAATATATACAAAGATTTCGTCTGGATGGCTTCTCCGATGACCAAGGAGGGACTCATTCCTAGGTAGGTGAAGCTGACGTCTTCCTTGGTCGCCGACAACGTTCGGAACGCCCGACAGGATCGAGTTCTTGTCGAACTCGTCGTGTTTTACCCCTCGTTGGCCACTTTTCCAGGCGACACTTGATAGAGAAAGGTGAGATGTCCTTCCTCGGCGATCACCTGATTGACTGGTCCAAGCTCACCACGGGCAGACACTATCGGGAGCTGAGGGATTACTATTGTCAAAAGATTGACGTTCAGTTTTCATTTAACTTCATAACCTCGTAAGACTGAGTCATTCTTCTCAAAGGGGTGGACCTGAATACACCCTTTGTATGTTTCTTGGCAGCGTCTTCAGCCATACCTTGGGCGACCTTCTGAACCATTACAAGGAAAAGTTCGGATCCTATCCGGATGCCATCTTCATCAACTCGGCGCTCTGGGACATCAACCGGTGGGGTCCGGATGGTATTCATAAGTACAAGAATAACATCAGGTAAGCTCATGAATGAGCTTGGAAAGTGGTCAGTTTCTTTACACACGGCACTTTTAAGGCTTTCTTAGTAATGTTTGTATTAGTGAGACGTTACTGCATTCAACATTTAAGCTTAATGCATGCTCCGAGTTTGAAATTGACGCTAGTTGTTAAATCATCAATGAATACTGCGATTCTGACACGAACGTAGACGACCCTAGTTGTGACTCTTGAGCCACACATAGCTGTGCCATAGTAAGAAGATGGAAATATACTTAGGTTAGGTACTTAGGATATGGACGCAACTTGACTAGGAAGCATGTTTGTATTCTACTTCCATGCACACCAGACTATTTGTGAAGATGCTTGTCAATTTGCGTCGAAGTTAGAATTCAACATGATGTTAAAAATGAGATTTTTTTGAGTATTTCTCAACTCCTTCTCGAAAATGAACCTATTCATTTACGGACTGAAGGACAACGGGCGTTCTTCTGAACTTGAGCAATGAAATAGCAGTTGAAGAGGTCAGTTCAGAGGATTAACGCTATTGTAAAGGACAGTTCTGTACGTAGCACAACTGGAGGGATTCCTCATCTCTGTCATTAGCGAAGTACTACTCAATTTTTCTTCGGTCAGGTCTCTCATGAATACTCTAAAGAAGACTGTGGCTCGTTACACCCAGGTACAGTACTGCATCGTCTGCATAGACACTGTAAGTGTTCTACGTTGTCATCTTGTCAGGTCGTTTGGATCACGACGCCACCCGTCAGTGTGGAAATTCGCGGCGGGTTCTTGATCCCAGAGCTGGAATTTCAGAAGGAGAGCATGAGGTTCAACATCATGGAGGCCAACCTCTACGCGGCCACGGTTGTCGCCTCCTACGGATATGACGTCTTGGGTAAAATTAACGCATCCGCCCCAAGTGCTGGATGTCCGTCCATAAGTGCCAAGCCAATTCTTCTGCAGACCTCCATTACCACTTTATACACCAAATTCATCGGCGAGCTTTAGATGGAATCCACTGGCATCCGGACGCCGTGAGGATGCAGGTGAGTAAGTTTCTATATACAGACTTCGACGCGTCTGTATGGCAATATATATTCCTCTAGACGAACCTTATTCTGACGCACTTTTGCCTGTCGCGGGAGATCCCGCTGCCCGGCAACTGGCGGAGTGCGTCCATCGACCGCAACTTGCCCCTGGAGGAGGCAGAAAAAATCGCCAATGCGGCCTATGAGGACGTCAAGGTACTATCTGATGACAGATGCGTCCGCGTAATTTTCTGGGCTTTCCTTTTGTTTAGTCCGAGGTCGGGAAACTTGGCCGTCCTCACCAGAGGTGACTTGAGTACCCGAAGAAGCTTTATATTTCAAGAAGTTATGTCGTTATGTGCTTAGGATATTTTCTTAAAGGCAGAAGTAAACTAGAAAAGGCATCTGAAATGTCGATCTTTGAACCATCTTTGTCAAGTGAAGTGATCTAATGTGCTATCCAAACCATCTGTTCTTTCCGCCGGTTCGTTGCAAAAGCTCAGGGTGTGACAAAATGTGTCCATCAATCCATCGAGGACGCTCATTAGTGCTTCTGGAGTTCTCTGGATTGCCCAAATCAGTTCCAGATGCCAATGTGAGCAGTAGTGAGCTTGACTGTCAGTGTGTCAGGCGTTTGTTTTCATGAGCTGTTGGTTTCAGGAGTCTTCTCACTGCATGCAAAAAAAAAAGTTTTTTGTGCGAGCGGTGAGCAGATTTAGACCATGGCAATTTTGTCTCTGAGAGACATCGACTAGGATGAAACTACGCCTTTGATTGACTGGGTCTGACTGAAATTCTTTTGAAGTTCACTTGACTAGAGACAAATACAGAGGTCTTAGTTCCAGGTCAATACGTCACTCACCCTTTTGGAGGGGACACATGCAACTTACCCTTTGAGAATCCAAAAACCTGGAAAATTGAAGTAAGGCATGGCTCGACTAGAACATTTTCACACATCGATTCTTCGACTCTACGCCGAAATCCATTTTATAAAGCGCGAAGCCTTCTGTCTGTCTGTTCTTTTGCTTGTAGCTCTGCAGGTATCAAGCAGAGGTTGCTGAAACTTTGCAAAAGTTTCAAGCCCTGTGCGGTGTTTTGATGAAAAAAGATTTGGGACAGCAGCAAAGAGGCGTTGGCCGGGAAGATCGCAAAGACGTGCATCCGGAGAGGCACGAGGACCGTTTGTATTTTGGCTCGTGTTTGTCGGAGTTGAGAATCGAGACATCATCATTGTCAAGAAGTCGAGATGAGGTCATCTGTAGGTACTACACAGGATTTTTATTTAGTGTTGACATGTATCTTTTCTTGACTAGCTTGTAGCGCTTCTGCTTTTGGAAGTTATACTTTAGCATGGACAGAACACTGGCGGAATCATCCTCCAGCCTGCAACGCAGTTTTGTCACGAACAACACAATTGTTGAAAAACCCTTTAACTTTCAATTCATGTACGGAGAATAGTTAAAGAGCTTGCAGGAAGGAGATGGCAGAGGGTAACCTGTGAGATCACCAGTGGCTTTGTATAGCGTAAATTCTTTGTGGAGAGACTTGTAACCATTCCTTCTGAGGGACCTTTTTTCTAGAACAGTTTCATCGGCTGTAGCATTGTTCACGTCTTCTTCTTCCTCTTGTGGAAATAGCCTTGAGAAAAGTGCTTTTGCTGTTTACTACTTTGGACAGCATGGCAAAGCATCCATTGTCTCTCTTGCTCAGGTGTCCAGGAACTGAAGGAAGGACACCAGATTTGTGTTCCTCCTTTCTGCATAGCATTTCTTCAACGATTCGAGCAGTTCTTGACTGATGTCAGCCTCCAATGCATCAAAGATAAATCCCAAGATCCCTTGTGCAGTAAGCAGAGTGGTAGAGGTCTCTCCTCCCCATGCTTCTGTTGCTCAGTTAATTGGCTTGAGGGCACAGTGCAGGGAATTAAACAGTGTTATTTTCTCCTCTGGTATCAACAGATGTGGCCAGGTCAGGTCAGTGAGAGCCTTTGCAATAGACTAGACGTCCGCAGCTGCAGAGGTCATTCTACCATTTTCTCCAGGCTGTTCCACCTTGTGTTATGGTCCAGAAGCAGACTCTTCTCCTTGTGAAACTCAGCTTTCACATGCATTTGCATTCCTTTTACGAAAGTTCCGAAAAAGTTGCACAATTTTTCGTACTTTTAGCACGAGACATTTCAAATTCCCATAGAGCTGAGTCACAGCTGAGAGCATAGATCATTGTCATCATCAGTGTTTTCCTTTTCTGCAACCAGATTGTCCTGGTGTTCTGCCTCTAAACATCCCTCTCTTCCTCTATACTCTCGTCTGAACCATCACTCTGTTCATCCTCACTCTCATCTACATCTCCTTCAGGGACCTTCCTGAATATTGCATCTACAACATCTACTGCAAGGTGAATGGACGATGGACAGCTACTGTTCATAGGAAGACATTTTTTCCAAACTTGGTCATAACTGCAGCTCCATCACTTGTTGAATCACAGTCAG
>JAAUXU010012358.1_pt1 | contig 16870 bp, 19 predicted proteins | sample 7278151 | NCBI WGS metagenome assembly JAAUXU01 (sample SAMN14350113, study PRJNA611818) | marine sediment metagenome | isolation source: surface marine sediment (1.8m) | place: French Polynesia: Moorea | collected 2018-08 | reverse complement strand
TTAAGTTTTTATTTACTGTACTGTACAAAACCTTGTCTCTCAACAAACTCTTTCACCCCACCCATATTTTAACATATAAAAAAAAAAAAAAAAAAAAAAAAAAAAAAAAAGCCATTGTCTGAAAATGCCGATGGACAACTTACTTTCCGGCCAGAAGAGAAAAAGAGCACTACTGAGGGCCCAAAAAAGTGATGCTACGATGGTTTTTACTTTCTTATAAGCAAGATTTTTCATTCTTTTCTTTTAGGTAGGACTGGGACTCGTAAATTAAACTTGCAGTCTCGTTTTAGGGCTGAAGGCTCAGATTCCGATTTTTAGGGCTCGTCTCAGCACTGGATGTAGAGCAGTATCGACTTAAGGCTCGGCTCGATTCGTGTTCAAAGGCTTTTGACTCGTACTCGAGTGGTTCGCGAGTCAAAGGGTTGCTCCAGTTCGAGCCAAGACGAGTCATAGCAAGTGCGCAAGGAAGACATCCCACCATAAAGATGAGAATGCTGAAGTGCTCGTATTTTTTCATGCGTTCTCGACTACTTTTCCAGGAATATTCCAGAAGGAATCCGAAAATCAAAAATGGACGTGAAATCTTCCAAAAATCTTGGTAATAGTTCACGAAATTGAAGTCGACATTGAGTCTGATTCGACTCCGCTCCGTGCTCGGAAACTCAAAATGGGTTCGTTCTCGAATCAAACACTGACTCGACACAGCTCTAGTAACCGGCGGTGCTCTAGATGCCCGTGTCCCAAATATCGAATCGAGTGACTCGATGCATCACCAACAGCTAAGTTCATGGCATGACTGGAAACCGAGAAACAGACATCAAGCCAATATTTCTGGCTCGAATTGCATCTCTACTTTGGCCGCAGGCATAGGAAGACGCTTGCGGCCCTCGAACAACTCCCGTTTATCGATCTCGGAGATGAGGTTACAGCGAAACATCCACAACTCGTGTTTGCTGGCCCGCACGATCGAGCGGGCCAGCAAACACGAGTTGTGTTCGAGCTTAACACTTTGTCCAGACTCGAAGTTCCAGCAGACATGGCTGTATTGAATGCTGTAACTTCAGGCTAGGGTCGGACTTGAAGCGAAGCAGCTCCAAGCTGACTTTGAGCAGGGTCACGATGCCTCCTGAGGTCCTAAATAGCCCGAGATTGAAGCGATGGACGACAGATCCAGAAGAACTTGGAGGGGCCTTGAACACGAACGCTGGCGACATCTAGCGGTGACGGCAGGTGTGGGCTCTGGCGCATCATTTGCGTTAAGTACGTCATTACTGTAAAGACTTTTATTTTCCCATTCTAGCGGCAACCATTGGGCTCTCCTGACGCCCGCGCAACCCCATTGCCTTCTACATGGATTCGGGGTAATGGGTAGTGCAGCTTTCAAGTACCGCAGCGCAGTACTCGTCCAGTGTCGCAAAATGTACAAAATCAGTACGCAACAGAAACACTGCGCAAGTTTGCTTTTCAAAAGCATGGATTCATCAGAAGTGCAGGTAACAAAAATTTGATGGGATACCACACAGGTTTTCAAATTACTTGACAAGACTTCGAGCAGATACGTTAAAGCCCCATCTTTTTTTAAATACTTTTTGCGGAAATATGTTCGAACTGGTTCATCTGAGCAGAATCCACGGAGCATTTTGGAATCACGCTGTACTACAAATCTGTACCGAAACCCTGTACCATACAGGGTGGCTGCAAATATCCTTGGCACATAAACGATCTCGTTGAGTGCAGTCCAAAACTTGATCCACACTGTACTGCCCAGGGTGACTCCGAACCACCTTCACAATTCACCAGTGTACATGTATGTACCAGTGTATGTGTGCAAAGGCGGTTTGGAGCCACCCTGTAACCATGGTGTCGAAAGTCAGCAAGTGGTTGGGAGAAAAGCTGAATTTATTCATACTCGAACCTCCCAATGAATGCAGTCACGTCCAACTAGCCCGAGTCCCTCCACTGGTCTCATTTCGTCACAGAGCTGAGCTTCTCGTGCTTTGCAGAGGACAGAAGTGCTCGTGGTCCTGGTTGTGGCGGACGCAAACTTTTGACCCGCACCTGTGCGTGCTGCAGCCCCAGCAGAGGGGCAAGTTGATGACCTCCAGAGACCTCCTCCGTCAAAGACAGCTCAGAGTTGGAGCTGAAGGAAGTGTGATTTTTTGTGTGTGCGCCTTCACGTGTTTTCCCCCAGTTCCCCCAAATAGTTCTCTTTCGATCTACGTCATAAGGAGGCCTCGGTAATTTAGGTGAAGAATTATATCAAAATATGTCACGAAAATTTCGCTTGTAGTTTGCTTTCTTGCTTCCCCCCCCCCTCATTTCACTGCAATTTTTGATTTTTCTTAAAAAAGTTTCACTATGAGTGGCACTCTTTTCCTGACTTCTCAAAAGCTTTGGCATAGTCATTGGCTCCAGATGGAGCACTGCACAGATCCATCCTCTTCTTGTTGTTCTCACCAAAAATTCCAAAGTCGTCATGAAAAGCCAATAGCGACGTTTTAAATCGTTGCATGCGCGTCCTTCTTAGAGCAGAAAGCTTCTCCGAAGAAGAAAATGCAAAAAAATAAAGAGAACCTGGCCGAACCTGGAAATGGAGGCCTTGTCGATCCTAGCGCACGCAAACTGAGGCCTGTTTTATGCCAGTGAAAGTTTCCTGCGGACCTGCAATTATGACACATGACACAAAGTAAGTCATTTGGCAGCGACTCCGGTGAATCTGTCCCAATAGCTATTGACAGATATGGTGACACTTGTGTGTCTGATCTTATTTACAGATATAAGAAAGTTGCTGTGTCGTGATGGCTTATTTATGGGCAATATAGAAGCACTACAGCTTACGAGCTCCCTACTTCTTTGGGTGGGAATAGTGGTTGTGTGCGTGTGCGTGTGTGTGTGTGTGTCTCTGTCTGTCTGTGTCCCCCACCGCATCCTTCGCACTCAAAAAGCGAGACAGACGGACAGACAGACAGACAGACACACATACATTTGGCCCTCACGCTTCACATAATCGATACTTTAGGCTAGTTCAAAATGGTACTTTTTCTGGAAATTCCAATTTTTCCATCCTGGGCTTTTGGCATAGGGTCAAATTAAGAGGATTTTACTAGATCGTTTCCTATCTACACTTTTAATTTGAAGTTTACTACAGTAGCACAGTACATAGAGCTGTCTGAATTTGTAACTCTTAATGTGCACTTTTAATTTGAAGTTTTACTTCTTATGTATCCAAGCATTTGTTAGCACTCAAACCAAGGAGTTTATTCAGGTCTTGATGTGGTGCACACTTCCAGTGTCGACTATGCCAGTCCTGACGGAGTCCTTCAAAAAGGTTGTGTTCCCTGGACAGAGAGGACTGCGGTCCTGGCGCCACCCGTTTCTTCATGAAGCAGTGCCTTATGACAAAGTGCGATCCATTGCATCATATTCAGCACTTCCCCTGAGCTTGGATTTCTCTGCCATGGTCTTGGTCCTCGAATGAATTTGCCCCATGCATACATATGTGTTTAATATTGCCCTGCCTAAGACGTGCATTTGTTCAAGTCACCAACCAGGATCAGGGTTACGACGCAAAGTAGTTGCAGTTCTGCCTCAGCCTTGCACTTTTGGAGATACAGGATGTTTGAGTGCAATAAAAGCCTTTATTATAGTAAGACAGAACTATCACCCACCTTCACTTCTTTCTGGGTCTACGATGCAACCTGTGGTAACTACAGTTAACTGCACGGAGACAATTCTCTTTGAGGACTCAATGCGTTTCTTTTTGACTATCTTTTTTAACCCCATGAGCAGAAACGACCTCGCGAAGACGAACAGAGCAGCCACTTTCTCTCCCAGGGAGTGGTTGCTCCTCTCCCCATAAAATACTGCACTGCTCCGAGGGATGAACGCGTGAGCTCCCTGCAAACTTTCACCCCCACCCCTGGATATTTCCCTTAACATGTTCTACCTCTGGTTAGGTAAAATGTTCGTTAACCGGGTCATTGAGCCTAAAATCAACCTTTTCCATGTAATGAAGAGGAGTAATCGTCAGACTTTGTCTTTGACTACTACTACTTTTGACCGGAGGTGTCTGCGCTAATCAACAGAATTGTCCCGTGCGTACAGTGAAACCTAGAGGTTACGATATTGCTAGGTCAGCGGTTAATACAAGTATATCATAACTTTGAGGCATATCGCAAGTTTGGTACATGCACTTGAGAAAGAATAATAAAGCTTGGTCAGCAACAAAAAGTTTCATAGCCTCGTGATTAATAACTTTGAGATTTGGCTGTACATTGATATGCTGACATATCAGCCTCTGGCAGAGTCTAGCTTGTTACGTATTTCATATTTGAGTGGGGCTTGCAGGACTATACGGATTGATCTTTTGTGGGATCTGATCAGTAAGTATTTCCAGAGGTGCTACCTAAGTTTCAAGGAGCTGATTTAGCCAATGCTTGAGTCCTTCCCCCCCCCTCTTTTACATAAGCAATCTCATCCCATGTGTTCTGAAGGAGGAGTGGAATCTTCAATCTGGCACTTACTGCCTCCTTCTGAATGAATAAGTTAAGAGGCCGCAGTCCAAGGATCCGTTCCATTTCTCCGCTAGGGGTGTTGGATTCCCTGGGATTTATTTTGCTCCTAGTACTGAGCATTGAGTTTTCTCCATTGTAGTCTGCTTGGTACACACGATCCTCTCAGAAGGACGGGGAGACCACACCATGCAAGACAAATGTTAGTCTGACGTCACTGTCAATTTCTCTGATATCAGAGCCCATTTTGGTGCAAAGCAATACTCTGTCAGTGTTAAGGATTTAATGTTAAGAAAGTAAAAACAGACTAAGGGAACTCAGGCTTACTGCAACGCTTGGTTCGTGTCACTGGGCAAAAGAGCAGAGAGAGAGAGAGAGAGAGAGAGAGAGAGAGAGACGAGTTATTCGGTATCGAATCAAGCTATGTTATTCGAGTTTTTTGTTAGGAGCTGAGCAAAGATCTTATGGCACAAGCAAAACATAAGTGTTAGTTAGAGACTAGTTTAATCCCTCTTCTACGCTTACTCTAGGGCTCGCGCCTTGAAACGAAGGCTTTACACACCTTGGCAGACTTGGTGCTGACGCGTTATATCTCACATGGGCCTTTGATCAAGCCTGAGAACTAGTGTAGGGGGTATCTCTTCATAATGGGAACATTTTACACTAGTAGAGACACTTGCAGACGGACGACCACTGGCCGGGAATGGGTCTGATAGGCCTCGTGCAGTCATATGGCAGGATATAGTAGGCATATTTCGAATTGACTCCCTCGTACTTTCTGTTTAACTCGAGGAGAGATGGCCAGGCGAAGACAGTAAGAGTGCTATTTGCAACACTGAGTCCTCTAGTCGACAGTGGAATCTTAATTTGACTTGGAAGTCATGGCTCGGTGTCCTGCCACGAGTGATCAGGTGAAGCAAAATTTACTTTGATGTTTCTCGCCTCCTTTGTTTCTTGGTAACACCTTTGGAGAAATTTCTTCACAGGAACTCGACAGTTGCTGTCCTTAGAGAGGGAATAGAAGCAAGAGGAAGAGCAGCATAAGCAGCTCTCTCCCCTGCCTGAGTGGCCTTGGCTGTATTTCTGTGCCCTGTGGCCTTTTGGTCATTGTAGTCGGTCTGGGACGATGATCTACACCATGTTGAACTGGACAGTCTCTCTCATTCCAGCTGCCGTGACGGTGAAGACTAAGCACAGGTCCCTGAATTCATGGCTGAAAAGTACATCTGGATGGAGGTTCGATCTTGCCAGGACATGGCTGCCTTGTCTCTCCTGGCAGCTCTCCTGTCCCTTGTCTGGCTCTGGGAGCCGTTGGCGGCAATTTGCCCAACCATCCCAACATCATACCTTTGCGGTGGGGATATCTCTGTGGATGTGGACAGCCTTGTTCCCTCCGGCAGAAAGAACACACTGGAGGATCCACATCAAACTATCCACCATGATGGTTTTTTTGGTCCATATTGCTCGGATGTGAGGAGGCTTTGGATAGTTTCAAGTGTTGCCATTGATACTTTAAACCTTCAACTGTCAGTCATTACAACAGTTTGTTACTTTTGACGTCAACTTGATCTGATTTCTGCACTGATTCCTGGTCTTAGTTTGCTATGTGATGTTGACCCCCTAGTAAATGGTGGCCTTCAGCAACAGCTGTCGGTGCAGTCAATCAGGCAGTTCGGTAGGCAGGCAGACGGATAGGCAGGGCAGGCAGACGGGCAGGCCTGCTCAGCTAACTTTTTCAGCCTCCCGTTGGCAGCTATCCGGCTTTGTGGAGTTGCGGCCTGGTGTGCAGAGTCTCTAAGCATCGAACCCAGTCCATGCCTCGAAAGTAATCACTGTCACCTTCGCCCTCCCTTTTTTTGTTACTGTGATGACCTTCACATACTTCTTCAGAAAACTATGGCAGATCAATAATTTAAACTTGAGTTGATGGACAAGACTGATGGAACACTAATTGCCACAATGAACATTAGCACTTGGGGCGCTACTTCTCAAATTAAGTTCGCAAATTTTTTGGCCACAACAAATCTTTTGCTATTAGGAAACAAGCGTAGGAAAAAAACCTTTCTCCCGCTGCAGCTGCAGGCAAGGAGAGGTAAAAACAGGTAAATTTATCGTCAACTGTCAGGCCCAAGAATGCCTGCAGCCCACATTTTTTGCAAGCATTAATGTGTTTGTCTCTCTGCTTGGGTGCGTTAATCATGAACAGAACATGTTCACGAATCGAACTCTGCATTACTCCTGCTAATAAAGTGCTAGTAAAGTTTCTGACAATATGAAGATTAGCCATTCAACTCTCTCTCTCTCTCTCTCTTACACCCGCAAACTCACACCCACCCAGCCAGTCAGTCACACACACGCACACACTGAAGCGCAGGCGGACGCACTCGAGGGAGATCATCCAACCCACGTACGCCGAGTACAACTTTTTTACGTAGATATTGGATACCTCCTCAAAATTCTGCTGGTGCGTCGCCCCCTCGTTAACATTCATGACATGCAACACAGACGCAAAATTTCTTCTTGGTACTTATCTCCACAGTGAAAGAGAAAGAAAGTTCGGGTTTCGCAGTAATTTTGGGCAGGGATGCCCCAAAATGGAGCAACAAAGTCTTATCCCTCTTCTCTCCTCTAAAAAAAATGGCCTTTTCGAAGGGAAAACTTGTTACATTCTTGGCCACAATAGAAAAAAAGGCTGCCGTGGTGTTGAGGTCTCAAGAGGGCCTTACTTTTATAAGGCCAGAGGCAGAGAACGTGGTCGTTGGTCCATGCCAAATGCGCACGAAGACGATTTCCTCGGGAAGAATTCGCCAACAGACACGTCAAATCATCGTGACTTTCTCTATGATGTGCGAGTGCAGTAGTTTCCCCTCCAGCATGTCCATCTTCTGCTCTATCCACCAGATCACAGTAAAATCCTTTTACTCCTCTTAAGTGCCCCCAGCCAAAGCCCAGACGCTCTTGGTTTTTGCCATATCAAATCTTCCTCGTCAAGGTAATGATGATGCCCCCTCTCCTTCCTTAGGGAGAGACCATTGCTCAAAATTTTTCTCCCCTGTTTGTGAAATTGGCGTCCATTTTGTAGGCCTTTTTTACCCTCGAAAGATTCCTCACACGTACGTATGAGCGTCCCTCTCTTCTACGCACGTGACTACTTGCGAGAAGAAAAAATAAATGGAAAAAGGGTTGAGTTATTACGTAGAGAGCAGACCTTATGTTTTCGTCAGAAACGCTCTCTTCTCCTTCCCAGTGAGGATGAATGAACGTAAAACTCGCCAGATGGTTTTCAAAATGTGCAATGATAAATTGAATTCGTTCTCCAAAGATGAGCAGAAGGCCCCTTGGGCGGTGGCTTGGCTTCATTTTGGCTTTCAACTCGGCCAGACACCAGTGAGCAGCTCTGGACAGGTTGCAGCACCACGAGCAGGTGCGCTTGAGACGCGCACACGTGTGGAGCGTTGTACAGTGATGAAATGTGGCCTTTTTTAAGGCTTCAACAACAACTTTATGAAATAACAAACTTCTCAATGAGGCCTAAGTCAGCGAGTGGCACAATCGGCACTTCTTCCCGTCCAAAGTTGGTTTGCAGAAACATAACCTATGTTTGGTGAAAGTCGAGCGTGCTTTTCAAAAATCACAACAACAATGACCGTGTCCACCTGGTGGCTACGAGGCCTAAAGCAAAGTCGTCCAGAGCTCCCGATCTTCCTGGTGAGCCCAGCTACTAAAACGGTTCCAAACGCATGTGTTTTCATGTCCTATGTCGAATTGAGTTGCTGAGAGTGACTTTCGTGGAGTGTCTGATGGAGCCATCCATAGCCCAGGGGCAGAGGAAGCACACGCGCTTGCATACAGACAAACAGACAGACAGACAGACAGGCAGGCAGACGGACAGACGGACAAACAGACAGACAGACAGACAGGCAGACGGACAGACAGACAGACAAACAGGCAAACAGACAGACAGACAGACATTAGAAACGTATAACGTATATTAGAAAATTGCTGTGAAGCCCTCAGGGGGGAGGGAGGGCGTGAGGAATGGGCCTTATAACTATAGGATGCTCTCAAGTCTGAAACAGCTACCCAGGAAATGTGGGTAAAGGAAAATGTGGTAAAAGGATGGGGTTCACAGAGCTCTGCTTTGTCGTCACAAGAGTCGAGAATGGGGCAGGATAGCAGCAGGTTGAAGGTCCTGAGCATCTTTCTGGTCTGTTCCAATCAGGACCAGAACTGGCAGCAGCAGGTGGGAAGTCCTGAGCATCCGTGGGTCTGGTCGAGTAGCTTCTCAGGTGGAGGAGGAGTGAGCGTGGCTACATCTGGGACTGGCTTTAAGAAAAAGGTGGGATCGAGAAATTGATTTCATCATCCAGAGAATGAAAGGGGTTTCGCAAACTTTCCTCCTGGATAAAAGCGCTAACTTAGAATTCATTTTTTCTTCTTCGTCGTCGACAGAAAGTTTTTCCGTTCCTCTTTTCCCATGGCCTTCGCTATGCGTCACGAAAATATCCCCTGTCTTTTCGCCTTACAATGCATTTCTCGAGCATAAATTCTGCTTGAAGCACTTTTCCAATATCGGCAAAAGCAGGTGAAAATGGCATGGCCTTTTCACCTCAAATTAGAGGAAAACAGTCTTAACAGAAGGCCCACAGCTCAGCAGAAGACTGGAGAGACGAGGAAAAATGGCAAATATTGGACCAACACCGCCTGGACCAGAGCAGAACTTGCTGTATTAACACATCGCACTAATGCGACAATGCCTGTTCTCACATGCAGTGCAGTGGTGGCTCTTTAGTATTGCAAATTCAGTGCTGTAGCACAACCTGCTCAGCAGTACAAATTTCGAAAGACAGCCAGACCCATATGATAGGAATGTGCGATGCATCGTTTGAAAAAAAAATGAATATTTGCTACCTGTGGCACACCGGAAAAACACATGCTACGTGACTTTTTGAATGCCAAGCCGACAGAAGCAGCAAAAAATGATTCTGTGAAGGCCCAATGGCCCATATAAGGTCAAAAAACCTAAAGATGTTACAGCAACAGGAATGGAACCTGTGGGATATGTCATACAGAGATATCATCTCGTTGGCTAACTCATATCACGATATCAGGCCTCGATATGTCGACAGTCCAACCGATTACTTTTGGATATCGCACATATAGGATGGCTGCTCCATCATACAATTTCAGTAAATGCCCAACAGCAACAACTATTTTGTCATCCGAACTTCAGTGGAGTCATTGAGAAGTACAGGGTGGGACAGTAACATAACATTGTTCGGATTCAACAATTTCTCTTCATCGTTAACTTCGGCTCTACGTGGGCATCCGTAGCAGCGATGACAGCCTCTACACGGTTCCACACAGGTTGGCACCGCTTGATGACCGCGTCAGCTGACATTGCCCTACAGTTTTCCATCATGGCGGCCATGACGGTGTCGACGATTGAATGAGGAGTGGCTTTGGTCTTTCTCTCAATATCGCCCCTCACAGAAACATCGAAAGGGTTAAGGTCAGAGGACGCCGAGGACCAGATGTTGGCAGGCATCAGTGACACTGACAATTGTGGCAATCTCAGCCTTGTCACGTCTGAACGAAAGCAAATCTTGGATTCGCAGCCGTTTTTGCTTCTGAGAACTTAAATTTGACTAAATTTGTTGTTCGCTCTTCAGTGTTACACAAAAGAGGAGACGCAGGAGCTGCCAGGATTCCAAGATGCCGTCGCGCAACATCCACAATCAGAGTACAAAATGCCAAAGCAACAGGTATAAATTGTGCTGTCGAATCTTGTACAAGTTCACTCCACTGCCTGCTCACCACAAATCTATTTAGTTATACCTGTCTAGTTGCACAAGAACACAAATTTGGCGCCACAGACGAGTTAAAATATGCGTAATCCAGCGTTCATTGGAATTAAGTCTGAAGTTTTTTCCCGGCCATTGCCAGCAGGTCTCGTCACAGTAGGGATGACCTTTGCAAGTCGTCTGAAGACCGCACTCATGTCCTACCAGTTCAGACTCAGACTCGAGTCGGAGTTATAGATATAGATAGTCACACACACACAGCCGTTACAGGGCTTCCCGCAGGGGGGAAACTCTTTTTTTTTTTTAAAAAAAAAAATTAAAAATCCAAATGGAATACGGAAAATTACAGGGAAAAAGATGGAAACTTGCGTAGGTCATGAGAGAAAACTTTAGTGTAATCACTACGTTTGTGTAAAGGCATCTGAGCATTTCAGGAGAAAAAATGCTCCATCTAAACAGCACTGAGCTGAGAATCTACATGGCTGTGACTAACTATAATGTTTAACTGAAATACCTAAGGATTCCCCATGAATTACGTTCAATCGTAACTATGGTGTTTATGACGCCTCGTACTGTTCCATAAACCCTGCCAGTTAGGTGTATACAAGTTTCTTTCAGTAAGGTACAGTACTAAAATCCCCAAGTGCAACAACACCATCCGAACTAGGAACAAAGCTAAGCTCGCTCTTGCGCGTTGTCTGCCTGATTCTGTCCTCAGTAAGTGGAGCACGCTGTACTTAATTGTGAGTCCAACGTCAAGCTGACTTCGTCAAGCTGACTTGATCACTGCAGGCTGCGAGATGCAAATCAGCACACAGAAAGCACCTGAGCTCATCCTTCCCAGCCTGATGGAAGCTCCCCTTCACCCCCTCTTGTAACCCCCACCTCCCCTTGCATAGCAGAGGCAGTGATTGCCTTTCCACTTTGTCCGGAAAATACGCGAACCAGCTAGCAATAGCATTATGCATGCAAATTGGCCAGAAAGAACGCTGCAATTTCTGCCAGCGTGAGTGGATGAGGGAAATTGTTCAAGAGCTATCTTAAACGAACAGATTACGTCAGCGCGCTGGCGCCACCCCATGAAGAGCCTGTGTAGTCTGTGTGCGTGTGCGTGCGCCCGCGTGCACGTGTGTGTAGGGGGAGGCAATTGTGATTGCTGCCACGCATGTCATAATGCATGTGTTGCTGCTTACCAACAGCCTGGTTGTTTAGCGTACAACACTCACAAACAGCCTGGGTTTTTGAGTACAAGACTACAAAACAGCCTGTCTTTTAGTTGAAAACTTACCTAACAGCCCAGCTCTTTTAAGCTCAAAGCTTACTAAACAGTCTACTACGGCCTTTAGGGTACAGAATTTCCACTGACGATGCTGACACAACTTTGAGAACGTGCTGGCACTGCCAGTACTTTTGCAGTCAGTACTGTTGAAAATCACTTCAGAAATGTTTAACTTACCTAAAAAGGTAGCCAGGTACCCGCTTAAAATCTGGTCAAAACTGAGATGAATTTCTTCAATGCCACATTCTGGCACTGTTGTTTTTGCAAAGTACTGGCCAACTTGCCTAGCATTTTCTGCAACTGGGCTTAGAAGACGTCGTGAAAATTTTCGTGCAGCATCTGAAACCGCACAATGTTGCTCAAGGACCCGACTGAGGTCTCCGTGAGGTCCAGGGCATCCCTGTAGGACCTCCTGAGCTGCCGGCGGCAAGACAGTGAACGGCAAACTGACAAGTGTGCCTGTCTTGATCTGCTGCTACTCGTGGGTGGCATCCCGAGAAGCCACGTGTTATTTGCGCAAAGTTCTGCTTGGCCGGCGAAGAGACTTTTGTGGGACTTTCTGACACCTCCAGATTTCAGTGAAGCAGAGACAACATTTTGCACATAGCGAAGACTTTGCGTTTTAGCTTACTTTCGGAGCTTTCCAGAGAAGGATTGGCTTTTCCCTTCTTCTTCACCGCAGCAATGTCATCGTCCTCTGGCAGAAAGTTTTAAGAGATCCTCTCGGAAGAGGGAAGAGGCCCACTGACAGCAGGGGGGACCCTAACTGGACAACGCACTGCACTTTACTATTGTCGTAGGATTGAGAGCTTTTGCCCTGGGTTGTATTCCCTGTATATGGCACAGTCCCCTCGCCTCCTCCCTCCTTCCCCCCTTGTCGTGAACAAGGAGAGAGCACTCACTTCCTCCTCTTATTTTCTTTCACTCATAAAAGCAATCTTCTTGTACAAGGTACTGATGGCACACTGGGAAATAGAAATTGTCGCGGGTCTTGAAAAGAGGACACGAAAATGAACGCCAGCACCTTCTTCTTCTTCTTCTTCTCCTCCTCGTCGTCGTCCTCGGCCGCCGCCTTCGTCCTCCCTGGAGACTTGACTGCAGGCAACTGAGTAGAGCAGCAGCCTTTCTACGTCGGGGTCGTTGTCGCAGTGGAAGCGCGCGCTTTTTCTGCTCCATGGGGGCGACGACTCCCAGAATGCGGGTGAGCGGCGGGGGCGCCGCAGACGGCGGCGGCGGCGGCGAAGGCGAAGGCGAAGGCGAAGACGGAGGCGGAGGCGGCGACGGCTGAAATGCCGCACTATGACTGACATGTTTCTCTCTGCCACGGGAGGGTGAGGGAGAAGGGGAGGCTTTGACTTTAGCTACTGCTATAGCTACAATGATTGCTCTTGAGGAAAAGTAGGAGAAGAATCTAAGAGGGATCACGGACACGGATGAGTGGGGTTGAGAAGGGCTTTTTGTGTTCAATACTTTTTTGGGGGCTCCAACTGCGCGTGTGAGACAAAAGGGGACGAGAGCAATTAAGGAAATGGCTGTGCAAATAAAAGTCTCATGAGGGATCCTTTCTTTCTTCTCTGTCAAGTCATGCACGTCAGTCAGGCCTCGGACGCCAGTGACGAAGCCCAGTTCGTCGTCATGCAACTCACACGCAAAAGAGTCCAACACTGGAACCAGCACCTCCAAAGGGCCTCTCCAAATGCAAGAGGTCTCGTCACAGAAGTGACTCAACGGTCTTTTTGCTGTCGCTCAAGACCCCGAGCTGTTCCAGTCACTCGGGCCTCACCAAGGACAGGTCCTGCGGCTTATTGGACATCAGGTTGGGGTTGGCACGCCCAGAGCAAGAGTCGAGATTCAACATGGTTGCAAAGTCAAGTACATAAAGGTCCCGACGGTGGAACTGACTCCAGTGAGATTATTTGGTCAAGATGATGTGGCTCCTGTCCCTCTCCAACCGGCTCATGCAGTGTGTCCAGAAATTGATGCTATCCCTGATCGAACAATGAAGCAAAAACAAATCACCCTAGTCAAAGGCACAAAGCTGAGAACTCTCATGAAGATTGCGAGGATGGCAAAAACCCGTAGTATGGCGAGGACTCAGTCCAGATTCGTCATTCGTCAGAAAAGCTCTGAGCTACTGTCGAGAAGACCCTTGTGCATCTCCAATCGAGGATGTCCAAGCCTTCTGAGCCAACATTTTGCCTGAAGCAATGTTATACTTTGATTTGTTGCACTGTTGGTAGCGTTCCAGCATCTTTTGAAGAGTTACAACTGCTGGATTGGCTGGTGCCTCTAAGAAGTCGGCAGAGGCATGGATTATATTCTTGTCACACTCACCTGTTATGTGAATTACCAATTATGTTTGCAAAAGCAGAACATTTATTATCCAGGAAATGACAATTTCCCGTGACCCTGTGCAGGTCGGATCATTTGCTGTGCTGTGCTTGTAGGTGACCCCGTGATAGGGAAGGAAGGGGCCATAGAAAGATTCTGCTTCATATCTGTGGATTCTTCGACAGTGTTACTTTAGGCAGCCACCAAAAAATCTGCTCTATGCAATGGTGATCACTTATAAAAGATTGTTCCAAAGATTCTAAGATGGCTACGGTTCACCCACTTCCAGGCTGATTTAACTGTTGCAGGTTGTGCAAAGATTTTGAGATTTTTTTTCTGTGTCCATCACATTGGTTCCTACGCCACCGCTCACGTTATTTTCCAGTGCGAATTGGAGCTACACTGGCCTCCGCTTATATGGTACCCCATATACTGGCAACCTGCGTAGGATAGCAGAAAGTACACGAACAGAATCAAAGCTTAAGTAAGCTTATTAAGTAATTGACTTCGGATATGGTGGCATCAACGTTTGTTTGTTTACTATGACACTTTTTCTGCTGGTACAGTCAGAAAATGACATGATCGTGATTGAAAATGTAGAAAAAAATCAACTCGGTCATGGAGTCTTGGTCGGTGGTGTTGCCTGAAGGTGCAGGATGGAGGACAAGAATGTTGGTCCATTGGGCCCATCAACCACCACTATCCATTACTTCATCTGTTATAGACCTCCCCCTGTATAGCATTTGAATATAGTGGCACTCCAGATATAGCGGCACTTTTAGGTTAGCCACTGTAAGTGGAGTCCACTGCGCATTTTTTTCCCACGTGAAATTTTTCAAAATGGCTGTCAGTGCAAAGGCAACCATGATGGAATCTGTCACAGTCGTGGCCGTTTCCATGGTTGCAGCCTCGTGCCTACAATACGGCTTCCAACTCAGTTCGGTCAGATCTCCATACCTGCAAAAATGTCTCTGTGAAGCATTCAGGCCTCGCCGTCAACACACGTAGAATGTGCAGTAGAATTACTTACTATACATTATTATTATCCTAAGCACACGGTGTTTGTGCACCATATCTCATGCAGTAGTCTTTTCTATAACTGGATACCATTGTACATACTTAGATGCGGATGCCATTGTAGCGCTTATGCGCGCAACCTCTTTCTTCCCCTCCCAAGGGAAGGCAGTTAATAAACGGTTTTCAAAGAGTGAACATGTCTCTCCTATGCACCTCTCACTCCGAAGCTCTCCGAAGCACACGGGCGTGTCCCCGCACCCATGGCTATGACCCCAAGGTCGTCCCAGAGCCTGAGACTGAACACGGTGAACCAGCCAAGATCAAGCCTAGGGCCTACCCAGATAGTGGCCCCTATCCAAGAAGCGCCTGTGCTACCAGTCGGGGCTGCTTCACGTGGTGGCAGCTCGGAGCCGGTTCCACCGGGGCAGATAGGGACAATGCATCACAATGCCCAGACGGCGGGATTAATGGCGGCGCACACCGACGCCTCATGGGATGTTGTCCTCTGCATGGAATCGACCACTCAGCCAGCTCATGTGATCTCACTGCAGGTGCTACGATACCAGCATCAGAGACCCCCGGCACCCAAAGGACGTGAGGGGACCGTTCCCAGATAAAGACGACTCCTATGACGGATGCTGCTACCTCCCTCACTCTTTCTGATGCCAGCATGATCTGCGCCTGGACCAAAAAGCGGATCAGTGGTATGAGGCAGAGTGCCAACCTGGGAGAAAAGCTCGCAACCACCAAGAAGCATAAAAGCCCGCCTCGCACACCACCTACAAGAGCCGCCCAGCCGACCTCGTGGAATCCGTGGGAGAAGTGGTGCTAGGGTGCTGACACAGGGCACCTGCTCAGGAAACGCTTCTTTGCCTACTGCATCCTGTACGCTGAACGCTCGATCACCAGGTTGGACAAGTCCTAAGGGGACTATGTATTGGAGACCAGGCTGTTAAAGAAAGAGATCATCTCAGAAAAGATCACTTCAAATGCCACGAGGAAACTGGCACTTTTCGTCCACAATAACCCATGCTATTTCGATTCTACCGTAGGGGGCTACTCCGTGATCCCTCAAATCTGTCATGCCGAGATGGATCCCGAGGCGTACCGGACTTTTCTGTGGTAATCCATAATGGAAATAAAATACGATTGTCATGCTAGAGATGAGACGTGCCTGGAAACAAACCCCAGCGATCAGCAGCCAAGGTTATCCAGGTCGAGGACCCGAAGAGGCTAAATGCCTATTAATCAAATCTCTATTACAGACGAGAGGGTGTCTTAAAATAAGCCCCCGGGCTCAAGGTAGTCCCGGTTGACCGGGTTGGGAACCCGAAGAGGCAGGAAATGCCTGCGACACCTGCCGTAGTCAACGACGAAGCAAAATCGGCCAGACCCGATCAATTGGCCAGATCTGGCCCAGACAAGGGAGGCGTCAAAATAGGTAGATAGCCCTGCGTGACCTGGCTGACCCAGGCCAGATCAACAGCAGCAGCAAATAACGGAAATTCGACAACATGATGGGGACAGAGAATTCAACAAACATCCTGGCTATTGTTTGGATGACACACTATACGACCCGGGGGCGACACCAAAACATGTCCGTAAAACACACATGGGGAGATGCCTGTGCGTCCTCAGACTCAAATGTCCGTTACACCCTGGCCTGGACAGCCTAAACGTGAAGGAAGGAACACCCATGAAACCAATCATAATACATCTCTGATAACGGTGCCATGGTGCCAGTCACAACACCTACCGGGTATCGGCGCCACAGGAAAACAAGCCTGCGACGCCACCCGCACTCGCGACCAAGTAGTATACGAGGGCCTCCCCGACAGGGGATGAGCACAATCCACCTTGAGAAAGACTCAAGAACTGGGCTTAGTAGCTATAATGGCACTCTCTCGAGACCAACTCCAAGCCCTGCT
>JAAUXU010088824.1_pt1 | contig 16874 bp, 16 predicted proteins | sample 7278151 | NCBI WGS metagenome assembly JAAUXU01 (sample SAMN14350113, study PRJNA611818) | marine sediment metagenome | isolation source: surface marine sediment (1.8m) | place: French Polynesia: Moorea | collected 2018-08 | reverse complement strand
CCGCAGGTCAGAAGCAACAGTGCCAACAGCAGTGCTCAAGTGCTGACTTCGGTGGCTCAGGTGCATTGGTCAGAGGGCAGCACCAGGAGAGCTTCCCTGCAACAGGGGACAGATGCTCTGAAGAGGAAGAGCCTCAGGCGACAGTCCTACCACTGGGACCGAAGTCCCCAACATTGCTGCTGCCCGTCTCCTACTTCCTCACTAGTCAATCATGAGCTGCCAGACTCAATATACAAGAAAAGGTCTTTCTTCGATCAGAGATTTCCCCATTTAGCAGCAATCTTGCAATCAGAAAAGGGAGGCCCAAATTCTTTGCCTTTAAAGTTTGGGGCATTGGCTCCCACTAGTACTTCTGGACTCGCCGAGGAGCAAGATGAGGACTCTAGTGACAGTGAAACTGTAGCTGAAGAACAGGAGGAACACTACGAAAAAGTAGGAAAAGTGAGCAAAGACGTCTTCTACGGCGAGAGCCTCTTTAAGAAGAGGTCACTGATCACCGCAGCCCACTCAAGTGGCTGTGACACCTCTTTTGACTCGACAGAAATCCAGTTTGACCGAAAATCAGAACACTACAAGGTGCTGAATGACAAGGACGGAGACTACAGCTATGCTTATGACTGCAGCCTCTCTCCTGCCTTCATCATCAGGTACAATGAGCAGGAGGGGGGCGAAGAGGAGGAGGAGGGAGACAAGAAAGAAGAGAATATATATGAGGAGATCAGTGAGGTCAAGAATAGAGAAAGAGCCCTACTGTCTTCGTCGTCCTCTTCCTCATCTATAAGGACTGACAGCGGCGTCCACGAGGAGGATACCAGCAACAGGAGGAAGTTCAGCAGCGAGACCCTGGACAACAAAATTCTGCACTCCAGGCAGTTTTCCAGATTCTCCAATGACTCCTTTGGCGAGGTTGATGAGAGCAACAACAACAAGAAAGCGGATAAGTCTGTCCAAGCTGTGGTCAGCAGCAGTGAGGAGTTCTCTGACCTCATCAGGCGCCACCACCAAAGAGTCATTGAACAGCTCAAGATTGATAGCAATGACGATTCCAGGATCAGCACCCCAGATGAGGATTCTGGGATCCAGGATGTCCAAGTCTCCAGCAACAAGAAGACTTCTTCCTCAGGTTCTTTCTCAAGGTTGAGAGCGCTGAAACTGTTGGCCATGTCTGGAGTCAAAAGCACAGGCAATCTCAAGGAATCAGATCGTAGCAAGAGCAAGTCCGAGGGCCTCATGAGGCGCTACGAGTCCTTCGATGACAGCAGCAAGAAAAATGGCAGCTGGATCAGCAAGCTCAAGTTTCTGTCCAGGAAGGACTCTGGCAAGGTCGCGAGCAACAACAGCGATCCTGCTATGTTCGTCAAAGACTCCTCGGCCATCCAGAGATTCCAGAGGAGCAGAATCACCAGCAGATGGGAAAATTTGCACTCGAGCAGTAGTAAAGAGTGAGAAAATAAGTGCTTTTTTGTGATACCGTTCGACATTTTTTTTTCGTCTGTAGTTATCTGGTGGCATTTCTTTAGCATTCTTGTGAGCCCGGATCTAATCTTGCGAAATAGAAGCTTTAAACTATGCAAAAAGCCGACTCTTTCTTCTTCGTTCACCCTCCTTTAATTGCGCAAATCGCGTTTGACAGAAGTTAATCGACGTAATGACAGTAATAAGCGAGCGCTTACATCGTGCACACGGACCCTGAGGGAAGGGGGGGGGGGTGCAAACATATGTCGGAGGCGATCTTTTCTCGGTCTCGCTAATATTTTTTCGCGCGCTCAGCGCGCTCCACATAAAAAACTCAATCACCAGAGCCACGCCCGTCCGTGCCCAATATATACGGCCTAAAGTTACAAGCTCGTCTACCGCTGGCACCAACTCTGCTGCATTGACTTTATATATACACCGCATAACGGGTTATAATCAGCGAAAACCACGTCCACTGCAGCCAAATATCTCGCCCGTACGACGGACGAGCTCCACACGAAACGGTGCATCGGGTGAGCCTTGAATAAGGTCCTACTGTAGCGTGAGGCAAAAAAGAAGTGGAGGGCGTTAAAGAGTGCGTGCCTCCACCATCCAAGGAGGGATGGTGAGGGCACGACTTTTTTTTGGGACCTCACACGGTAGCGAATACCATGCCCATTTGTGCCCAATATCTGACCGTAAGACAAGGCTGTCCACTTTTTATGCGCGCGTTACCACTTGGCAAAAAGACTCGCTTTATCGTCGTAAATTCGCAAGACACAATATGCGCAATCAAGCCCGGTCAGATCGCGATGAACTTTGCAAATAGTGAAAAAGCGAGTGGGACCCGAGAATCACTCGCTCCACAAATAATTAGCAATGCCTTATTAAGGCCGGACTGCGAGCGTCGATCTTGTCTGGTCGAGTCATCGTGATGTGCAGCTTCTGATGCCATTTAGACTCACAGATGATGATTTGAGAGGACCACCCAGACTCGTTCAAGTGTATCCTTTATCATTACTATTATTAATGTTATTATTCTGCCTCCCCCCTTTTATGTGTTTCACGCATGCGACTCTTTTTATTGGGCGCATAAAGTGGGTGCAACGTGAGCAGCCCCAAGCTCTTAATGAACAATGGCTTCTACACGTACGGACGACAGACGTGTAGTCGTCCCTTACTGTAGATACAGGGTGGACCAGGTTATTCAGAGGTCTTGCCACTGACTGGTTGTGCCCTCAACTGTTCATACTCTATTTCGAGGAGGTAAAACTTGAATGAGTGAAGTAAAAACAGCGTCCAAAGTCAGCCACACGATGCTCGTTTACAAACATTTGTCAAAAGTGCGACATCTCAAGGCGATCTCTGGTAGTGGAGGCTTTTTTGGAGTCTTTAAGGGGCCCGAGCCCATTTGAGACAGGCTCAAGCCCACGACCTCAAGCCCCTTGACAGTGCCAAGATGCTGGCTGCCCTACTGACGAACATCACTGTGGAGTGGCCTCCTAACTGCTGTGCGCTCGTCGTGGACAGAAGAGATGTGCACCATGTGTGTACATATTAACTGTCTTGTTGCTCACTCTCTCGTGATGCCTTCTTTAATTTTTGCCCTTACAAACAGCAAGTTTTCTCTGCTTCTCTACGCCAGCAACGAGCTCAAGCCTGAGCTTGAGTCCCCTAAGCCAAGAGGCTCTAGGCCCGAGTTTGGGGCTCGACTCATCACCAGATCGGACGCGAAAATTTCCAACACGAATGAGCTGCATACTCAAAACGTCCCATCCGTTGGATCGATAAAGCCGGAGTAACAGCCCCTCCTGCCCAATACATCTGGTAGGAAGCATGTGACCCTGTACTTATGTAACACTTCTTTTTTTTTCTCGTACGTGTGACGATTGCAAATTCCCAAAGTATTTGCAAGTCAAACTCCTCCGGATTCCCCGATTTCTTTGCATTTCCTGACACGAGCAAATTTGCTGCAAAAAAGGGTTCGGAAATTGCGCCGTCAGCGCAAAGCAATGCGAACGAATTAGCCTTGATTTAGGAGCATCCCAAGTCTTGTGCCCAAGAGGTTTTTTTTTCCTCCTCCTCCTCCTCCTTCTCCTTTGCTGCCGGCGACTCGATTACGTGGGTAAACCCATTGTGGGGGTAGCTCACCTGCTCGCAGTAATAAATTCAGGTACGAGCGATGTGTTTATGAGTGCCAAATGCTTTGTTTGAAGGGGATTTGCCTAGAGCGCGCTTGCTCGGCTCGGTCATTCTTCTCTCTTTCTTCTGTGTGCGTTACAGTGGATGCAGAGTAATTCGCCGCCACCTTTTTATCATGCGGACCAAATAAGAAGCTTCTGAGATGAACGCTGGGATCCCATCCTGGAGCTGCTGCTGCGTGCGTATTGACTTAATGAGTTGAGCCCACAGCATGCAAAATGTCCTGAGTCCATCATGAGATACACTTGACTGGACTTGAAGTCGTTGAAAGAAAAGAGGTGGAGAGAAAAAAAAGGTTGCAAAAATGTCACTTGGCAGACTTTTTTCTCTCCTTTGTGTCAGCAACAGAGAGACAGCATCAAAAAATTGCATCGATTTCAGCGGCCTTGAATCATGGGGAGAGTGGGAAAGACAGCAGAAAAAAAGTCGAACAATTAGAATTTCGTATTGCGGTCATCAATCCTCGAGTCTTCGCTAGGGATGTGCGATTTTTTTTCTCGATCCATTCAGCCAATCATTGCGTCGATCATTTCCAGGACGATCCTTATCAAGACAGTGGACTATTTGTTAACTCCTTGGTCACTCTTTGTTCATCTGTGAGCCAGCACCAGAAATAAGTCATTTCGTTGTCGGTTCAAGCGGCAAGAACGACGCCAATGGCTGTTTTGGCCATGCTGATGGGAGATTTGAAGCGGCCCGAGTTGGGGTGTGTAAATGCGAAAGGAATTTAAGTGCAGTGAAGTCTCCATTTCACCGTATTGTCCGTCAAAAACATGATTAGATCGAGATCTGTGGTCAAATCGAAACTTTACTGTACCAATGTGTACTCTGTGACAGATCGCATCGGAGCGAGAGAAATTGATCCGCGTAAGCGTCTTATCTTCATGTCCGTCTATGCTAAGTACTGCTAATTTTGTGGTGGTTCTTCACAGCCTGACCTTTATATCCAGTGATCTCTAGAGCCGTTTTATGGCGTATTTAAGTACAGACAACCTTCGATGTAGTAAAGATTAGAGATTTTTTTCTTATGGACTGAGTGTTTCTTGCAAATGAGCCATCCATGCAGGGAAACTTTCGATATCAATGATAGCTTCTCTATATCCGAAGCTTGAATCTTATTGTACCGTGGATTCTCGATATAACTTTGCGGAAAACTTACCTCCACGTCGATAATTGCCGTTATAGCGAGTAAATGACAGTACATAGAGAACAATTCGGCGAACAGCAAGTGCAGACCTCATATACTGTCCAGAATCCAACGCATTTGGTTACTTATTTCTGATATCAACGGCCATGATTTCTTTTTTTTTTCTTTTTGAGGAATTGTATCGGTACTAAAATGCGTTTTACTCAGTCATTCCACCCAACTCTAGACGTGAGGGACGCAAAAACGTTATCTATCGCCAGCCGACTCGGTGTGGGTGTCAACTGATCGCACCGCACAACCTTGCACTCTGCTGGCCCCGGGGAGGCTGTTCCAGGGCTCGACACAGGCTGGACGCAGGCCCAACCCGTCGGTGCCGGCAATCATCTCCTTCATTAAGCTGTCCTCGACTGAGAGAGGTGACGAATGGATGCCAATTAGATCTCGGCGGAATGACTTCGCAACGTTCCGTGACGGTCGTGTCCGATCGGCATAGAAGCTGTTAAGAGGGATGAGGTCATTGGGGCCCTCAGTGCCTGCCATCCAGCCCGCCTGCCTGCCTGCCACAATGCCTAACTTGGGCCGCACCACCGCGTGCCCAGCCACAGACTCCTTCATAAAGAGTCCATGACCCAGCGTACCACTACTACAGGGTGTTGAAAAACGGGCCCTTGACGGGGGAAAAATTGCTCTCATTGCATTGAGAAGAGATCAACAAAAATAACCACACATCGTGGGGCCTCGAGCCCAGTGTTAAGTCACTCTTCTTGACATCTTTTTTTGGCACTAAACCGCACATCACAATTGACGATTGCGCACCTAATTTTATCATACTGTGCGCAGTGAAACTTTGAACGCCGCCCCCATACAGTTGTCAAACCAGAGAGTGAGCTCTTGGGCTGAACCAGACCAAACCCGACCTGACTTAAACTAACCTAAAGCAACCTGACTTGACCAGTGCAACTGAACCAGACCAAATCTCACCTTATCTGACCAGACCTAAGTGCCAAGCACGAGCATCTGCACCCGTTTCCAATCATCTGCTTTGCCGGGCAGCTCGCTCACTTTAATCCTTTAGGCAATCATTTTGATCCCGTTGAAGAGTCATTTTTGACGCGCAGAAAATACGGTATAATCTTTATACAGCAAAAACTGACTTTACAGACTGAGGTAACACAGATCGCGCCAGTGAATTTACTTTCTGTGCAGTGAAAGTACTCACTGTGCCTTTGGTTACTCAATGCACAGGTAATCTTCTCATTGGGTGGTAAAAAGGCGGGGATGATATTCTTTGCACAGTAACGTTTCTTACCATGCATTAAATTTTCGAACTGTGCCTTAAATTTTCTTACTATGCAGTAAATTTTCTTACTGCGCATTAAATTTTCTTGCTGCGCACTCAATTCTCATACTGTGCAGTAACTTTTATTGCTGTGAAGTAGACTAGCACGTAGGTTTGATTAGATATTGTACTGTATGGGAAGGATAGGACTGCACACCAAACAATTTTACAGCCCGTATAAATACAGTTCATTGCAAGTGGACTTTATGATACTGCTGTCCAGCAATCCAAACTTGGGACACCAGGAAAGTTGTGCAGGCTGTACAGTTTCGCTAGGACAGACATTGAAATGTCATACTAGAGAGGTGGTCATGACTTGCCAACCCTCGTCATGCGTCAGGTCAACCTTGCTGGCACAGGTCCCTCTCGAGGCACGACTGTCCAACATCAAAGGACGAGAGGGTCTTGATCATCACCATTGTGGACGATGGACGAGTTGCCTGGCTTGTACTTCCGGTCGGGGGCGCAGTTGCTCAGTCGCATTGACGTACAGGGTGACTCCGAACACGTTCCGCACAGAGGCCCTTGTAAGTGTGGAAGGCGTGCCTCGAGCCACTCTGTACAGGGTCTCTCATAAATTTGGAAAACATTTTGCGGAGTGGCCGGGAAACCATTGTGCATGACGTTACTTTCAAATTTAAACATAAGCCTAATGGCAGCAGGTGATTTGCAACCAAAATGAGGGGTTATTTCATCGCTGCTTTTGCAGTTTACTTCTAATGTTTTTGTCAGTCAAGAAACAAACCCACAAAACCAACGTGTTTGAGCTCCAATGAAGAATCGTTACGTGCATTTTGGCAGTGCAGAGTGAGTGGTGGAGTCAGGGGGTGGAGTGGGGGAGCCACAGAGCCCCCAGGATAATTCTTGCCTGTTATGTCCACTCCTTAATGCGATTCTTAATGTTTAATGGATGTCAACACTGGGCCATTTTTCACATCTGCAGCACTATAAATTAACGACAATGGGTGGATATTTAAATTTATGATATTTTCCACTACCTGCATCGGTTTAGACCATATTGGACGTCATCCTGACCAACCAAGGCACCCTGAAGTCCTGTCGGAGCAAAACTTGCCCGGTTATTCTCTTCAGGCCCATGGTGATCAACTACATTACGATCTTGGACCTGTTCGTGGGATTAGGCTTGGCCAATATCTTAGCTCCAATTCTGACATATCTGGCAATTTGAGTCAAAATTGCAGTGGTCCCCATGTGTGACTTCATCGAGAAGTGCTTTCTCGCACACCTGGTGCATTAACATGCAGTGACCAAGCTAAGGAACACATCTGAACAAGATTTTGGAGGTGTGACAGTTTTAAACAACACACATGACTACAAGATTAATTTTCAATACATCCCCCCTCCTCTGGCGATAACAATCTTACAAAGATGTCGGGAAACTTTGTTGCTCAACACGAGAGAATTTCATCTCACATCTTGGGCACTCCGACATGTTTGACTGTGTAAACATTTTGTTCAGCGAGACTGGAGAATTGTACTGCAAACATAACCAGCTGTAAATTTGAATCTACCTCAAGTATGGATGAAATGAGCGAGTTGGCAAAGTTTTGCAAGTCCCTGCACATGACACAATGAAAACGCTGCAATGTGCGAAGTCACATGTAGACTGATCAACACCAGCAAGTCTGACAGGTTGGATCGATCATTGCCTCTTCACTGGATGTGGGCGAGATCTGCCGAGAATCCTTTGACTTCTGAAGTAGAGTAGCAACGCCCCTGGGGGAGTATTGACATTGGTGCAGCTTTCACGGAGGTTAAAGCTACATTGGAGTCTACAAAGAAATCTGCAACTGGTAATGTTTGTCATTGTTGAGACGAACGCAATGACTGGCTTACGAATGTTTGGATTTCTTGGTTGATCGGATAGCGTGCATGCTGGGGGGCAAGGGAAAGGGCTGTTGCTTACGGGACACCAACGACGTCGATGCTTTTTGACAGTGAAGTCCCACTGCGACCTGAACTTTGGCCGACGAACAACCGACCTGCGACGCCACGACCTGATCATCGACGATGGATCCTGCGATGGAGCCGCCTACCCTGGCTGCGTCGAAGAAGAAGATCCGGCAATTATTTATCGGTGAGGAAACCGACTGCTCGATGACCAGCTTGGCGATGGATAAAAAAGTCGCCGAGGACTACGGAGAGGTTGTCATCGCCGTCACCCAGCTTTATCGGGGCTTGAAAATGTTCAAGCTAAGCGGAAATCGCGACTCCGGAGAACCGGGCCCGGTCTATTGGGCCGGCTTGCGCCATAAGTCGCCTGAGGAGCGTAGCCTCGAAGCCGAGACCCTCGCAATCTGCCCCACGACGGAGGAGGCAGAAAAGGCGATTTTACCAGTCCTGAGGGAAGTAAACCCCTTACCGGCGGTGATCGGAGTCTGAGCCGCCCATGTCGGTTGCTCTCAAGACCTCATGAGGACCGTCGTCGTCCTCGCCGGTGCCGCAGATGAGCTTTTCGGCTACGGCGCGGTAACCACCACACACTTCGGAAATTTGAAAATGAATTGAAAAAAATTGCCCAAGAAAAGGAAAGGTGCCATGTGTTCGACAAATTTCAAGCGTTCCGTGACCTCGTGCGCACAGTGCCGTGGCATGACTACCTGACTCAGCGTCAATGCGACAGAATGCTCGTCATCGACAAGTACACTGACGATGTCAGGAATGCCGTCGACCGGTGGATACGTCAGCTGCCACTGGTCAGTGTTGATACTGAGGGCAAGATTGGAGACAAGGCTATTTTCACAGCTCAAATAGCCTTTGCGAGTTCCTTTTTTGTCCTCATCTTTCACCTCGACTGTCTGTGGCACCAGGGTACACAAACATGTGAGTGATCAAACTTCTGCCAGAACACCTTGTCAGGCATCATCACGACAAGGGCACAAGGGTGTTGGTGTCTGGTACCAAAGAATCTTAGCACTTTGGCTCCATTCGGATGGTGAACATCCAAGAGCTCTTCATGTTTTATGACCTCTTGTTTTCCTATGCCGACCCAACCGTTCCAGAGTGTCATGGAGACAAATGTGGCCTGAGGACCATTTCGATGATTGTCAATGGCTACTGCCATAAACCCATGACGGAGCGTCTTGCCAGAGGCTGGTTTGGCTTCTTTAAGCCTCACCATGGACAATTGGGTTGGTGTGGATACAACCGGTGGCCGGTGTGGAGAAAGCCTAACGGGTCGTTGTATCGCTGGGGGTATCATGACGATCTACACCACTGGTACATGGCGCACGACGTGTGAGTTCCTCTCTCACTGGTTGCCATGCTAGCGCAAGGAAACCTTTGTAGAGAGGGAAACAATCACGAGGGCATGGAGCTTGTGGACTTGGCGTGGAGCTCACTTCGCCGCATTCTCGGGTTCTAGGGCCCGGACGACGACAACGACGATGACGACGTGGATGTGTATCTGGACGCTTCAGTTGAAGCTGATGATCGTCATCATCAAGTGATCGGCTAAGTGATCATCGAAGCTCCATCCCCACCGTGAACATCGAGTACAGTGTGGTACTAATCATCTCAACAGGTACACGCCAATTCTAACACCCAAGTCATGTCGCGTCTGCTACTGGTGTGATGCCAACTCAGTCACATCCTTGTTCTTCTTCTCCCCGTAGAATCACCTTCTACCACAGCGTGCAGCCGGTCAACAACCTAGACCTCTTCATGTACATAGTGGTGGTCGAGTGTTGGAGCATGCACTCGCGCAATCTCATCCACATGCTCGACTTCGTGCAGAGAATGCGCATGGAGAGGCTAAACGGATATATTTTGCTGTACAGAGACCTCTCAGACCAGCTGGACGAGGCTGACTCGAGCTATCACAGCGCCAGCCAAGAGAGCGAGAACGAGCGCGCCAGCTGGAGGTACAGGAACATGCTGAACAGGAGCTCCATTTCGCCGGCTGTGCCTTTCCCTGAAGAAGAGGAAGATCAGGGCCTGAGGGGTGAGGTGCTTACAAACATGTCATGCAACACTTTGCAAAGGAATACATTCCACGACTGCAGCTGAACTCAAATTGAAGGAGCCATTATAACAGTTTTTGACATGTCCAATCCCAAGCACTGGCCATTGGCTATTGTTACTAAGGCTTACAAAGGAAAGGATGGACTCGTCAGAACTGTTTGATATAGATTGTCAAATGGAAAGGAATATGAAAGAGATGTAAGACATGTGTCACTTTTAGTGCAGAAAGGTAGAATTAGAGCCCTAGAATTGATTCTAAGGTTGTCAAATAGAAAGTAGAATAGTTGTTATATAGGCGATCGTGTAGTAGTATTACCAGCACATTGTCTCGGTTGCCAACTTGAAGTTCCTGTAAAGGAAGACTGCGTCCTTACAACAATGGCCAACAATGGATTATCGGGCCCAGTGAGGAGAGTCTACGACAAATTCCAAGGCGGCTGAGACTTTGTTCGTCCAATTCCGTGGAGGGATTATCTGACCCGGAGGCAAAGGGAAGAGGTGTTTCTCATCAGCCACTACGATCAGTACACCCAGGAGCTACAGATTGACATCAACCAGTGGATGAAGGACATGCCATAGGTCTCCATCGACACTGAGTTGCACATTGGAGAAAGCGAGACCTTCACAGAACAAATTGCATTTGCTCAGTCGCTCTGTGCTATTACCTTCAGTCCTGCTCATTTATGGCAATTCGGAGACAATAGATCTCATAGACCTATAGATCTCCGTCCAACGCATCTCCTGGACCATCTCTGGGATGCTCTGACTGTCGTGCTGGTGTCAGGGTCGGCATTTTGAACCCATTCGTCTCATGGACGTCTAACACCTCTTCACTTTCAACCAGCATCGGTTCTCATACACCAACCCGAGTATGGCCCTCAAGCACTTCGGCAAGAGTGGCGTCACTCTGATCAGAATGATTATGCACAATTATTGCCACAAACCAATGAAAAGGAGCCTCGACGAAGATTAGTTTGGAGGATTGGACCCGTACCAGAGCAAATTGGATTGGTGCGGATACGACCAGTGGCCAGCCCGGAGATGTGACAGCGGCAGCCTGCACCGTTGGCAGTACCACAAGTGATTGCATTATTGGTTCATGGCGCATGATATTTGGGTGCCACTCTCCTTCGTACTGATGCTGGCGCAGGCGGATCTCGTTCAAAGGGGGAACAATGGCAATGGTCACGAGCCAATCAAGCTTGCCTGGGGCACTATCGTGCATGTCCTGGAGGATGCAACCATGCTCCTGGGTCCTGACGACAGCGATGATGACTACGCAGATGCCGACGAGGCTGTGGAGACTGTGGAGCAACTGGAGTCTAACCCTCTGGTGGCAGAGAGCTCTGATAGATCTTTGGCCTTCCCCAAGGGGGAAAGCTTCCCGACTTCAGAAGTCTCGATGACACCTTTGTCACGTGGTCTCAAGCAAAAGCCCGATAGTACAATGGTTTAACATGAAAATGCTTTCGTAGGTCAAAAGGCAAGAAAAATTGCTAGAAAGGTCAAAAAAGTTAAATCAACACCACTAGGCATAGGAGTTGTAGCTACTTTCTATAATCCCTGTGTAGCCTTTCCAAAATGGGGACGAAGGTGTGGTTTCTGTGGGAGTGCTGGACACCTCTTTTACAAGCAACAGGACATGCTTGCGTGTCCGAGGGCCAAGAGAAGAGTGTTGGCTGACGGCGCAACTATGGCTATCACTACCGTCTGCTGCTATTCGAGATGTACGATTTGCCATCTGCATTCAGTTAAAGTCTGCCCTGTTTTACATCACATTTGTGGCCAGTGTGGACTATGAGGTCACAATGGCAGATGCCAAATGACCAATGAGTGGACTCACACTGCGCTGTTGGCATTTGAGGCAGTAGCTAGCATGGGATTTTATACTAAAAAGCGCTATGACGAACCAGAATGGGGCTTCTTCCCTCGCTCTAGACCTGTCCCTGGAATGGACGCTCTTCCTTCCTACATAGAACTTCTCAACATGCGCCCATGGGAGGCCTATCATCTTACCCATCAGGCATGCCCCCAACGGGTCCTACATCAACATCTTTGGGGCCCTCAACATAGATTACACTGCTGGTTCAAGTGGAATCGCCCGGAGCGCTACGACCTCAAGCCAAGATTTGGAAGATAAGACTGAACAGTGAAGTGCGCTTGCACCAGGTCCCCTGGGTGCTGCACGGAGGGGGAATTTGTTGAGGCAAACCCATTCACTGGCTCACGAATGTTTGGATTTCTTGGTTGATCGGATAGCATGCACGTTGGGGGGCGAGGGAAAGGGGCTGTTGCTTACGGGACACCAACGACATGCTTTTTCACAGTGAAATCTCAGTGCAACGGTTCTGTGACTACCTGATGAACTAGGACTCGGTCAAGGACTGTGTGTGTGCGCCGACGGCCGGACTATGAAGGTCAGAGAGTTATTGCCCTGACTGTGTGCTGGTGTCAATTAGTATAAGATCGTCGATTGAATGTCCTATGTCTCTTATGTTAAGAATGCCCCATTGTACTAAGAACTGCATTGTAAGCAATGCTTTAGATCCCTCTAGCCTATAGTCATTCCATCCAGAGCTAATCATTCCAGATCCTGGCGCCGAACCCTCAATCTCGAGCCCGGTGGCCGAACTTTAATTTTAAGCGTTAATCTAGGCTGTCTTACTACCAACATTTTTAGGCCGGAATTGGAATCGTAAAAAGACAGTCATTAAGGAAAAAAATAGTGCAGAAGCACAGGAGCACAGGAGGACCAGTTCTTATCTCTGCGTTAAAAAAGTGTCATATTATGAGTTGTTAGTATGCATTAATTCTTAGGACAAGGTTGCCCCCCCCCAAAAAAAGAAAATCGAAGTCCCCTTGTGCAGGATGTTCAAAGTGTCCGAACTCACACTTACATGCATGGATCAGAACTTTAGTGCTGAATGCAGCTCTCGACTTGGCTCTGGCAACAATTTCTCAGTTTGCTGTGAATAGCAAAAACGTGCATCAAGTTTGCAGCCGCTGGTTCAGTGAGGTTGCAAGAAAAGGTGATTCAGTTGCCATAACCGCACGAGGCTTTGGCACTGGTCTCCCTCCGGGCCTATGTAACTCTCAAGTAAGAGGCTGATACGCCCCAAAATGCAACAGTTGCCAACACTGACATTTTAAAATGTCTTAAGTAATACTCTTAAGTAATTCGCGTAAAAACGTGATTAGACGAGTCAAGTTTGAGTCTCTACTTTCACCTCAACATGTAAGTCATGCCTTTAACGGCGTGTCCTTGCTGTAAAATGACCTCTCAGGTCTGGGATCAGCCTCACACTGGGCTTTTCAAAGTGCTTTAAAATAGCCACACAATTCTTTTTATGCCAAAACTTCATAGGAGTCAAGCACAGAGCCTCTACTTGCTGCTGCCCACATTGTTCTCGACGACGCTGAACACGCCGCTTTGCTCTGAGAGGCCCTCGTAGGAGTGCATCAATTATTCAGGCTAAGTATCGCACCCACTCACATATCGCTCTGGCGCCAGTGGCGACTGGACGGCGACGTCACGTCGGGCGCCTCCTTGCACGGGCGTCAACTCGGTAGATGGCAGCACTGAACTGATGGGCGCAATCGGCCTGGGACAATAGCGCCACCTGGCGCCGACTCGTGGCTGTGAGCCAGCGCCGGGAGCGCCCGCTGGTCCTCCTCGAACCGCAAGTGGGCGCTCGAAACGCCGATGAAAGCATTTGGCTGACTTCGTCAACCGTCAGTGTGGTCTAATCGACCCCCCCCCCTTCCCTCATGCCCAAAATACCCCAGGGTTGGGGAGATGAAGGAGGCCCACTTTTCGGGCTTGTGCGAGAAGTTGAGTTGGTCAAATGTCCCAATTTGATCTTGAGTGAGTGATTCTTGATTTGATCTTTTCTTTTCTTTTCCGAGCAAAGCGTTGGACTCGTCAGTGTTGACAACGCTGATGACTTCTTGTTTTCTTCTCACTTCTGTCTGGGTCCTCTGACTCCTTCTGTCTTGCCGGTACAGGGTGAGTGGAAAGTAGAGGCGTTGGACAGAATCATCTGGTGCCTCTACTTTGCTGTCGCCCAAAGCTCTCAAATTCCGGCTTCTTTTGATCTGTGACTTTCCAACCACCCTGTAAAGCAACTGCATTTCCCATTCTTTGGGCAAAAGAAAGATCGGGCGCTCGCTCGCGCGTCCGACCAAGGAAGGGAACCAAGATGGGGGTTTCTCTTCTTCCTCGCCGTCGTCGCCGTCGTCACCGTCGTCGAACTTCTCCTCCTCCTCATCTTCAGTTGTCTCGGAGGCGTCGACGTCCGCGCGCACGCACGCGAGGGAGGAAGTGTTAATTTTTGTCAGTGTTGCTGGTCGCGGGAAGAGAATCTGGCGGAGGTCGTGTGAGCCATCGTGAGGCTGAACCTCGAATACAGCGTGAGTCACGAAGAAGACGAAAAAGAAGTAAAGAAACGGAGCACCGACGTCGCCCTGACTGGCCAAAAATCGTCGCTCAGAAATCGGTCTTGGGACTTTTTACTTTCTTCTGACGGACACTGTATATATAAAGAAAAGAATCTTAAAGCTAATAATTTCACCGTGGCAAAAAGAAGCAGAAATTTCGACAAATATTGCGCTGTCGTCGCAAAAAAATTCCTTTTTTTCTTCCCCACTTTGCCGTTGAAGAAAAGTTACGTCCTTCCGAAGGCACGAAGAAAAACCGAGACAACAAAGGGATTTTTCTGACCACTCAGTGGAAAAAAACAGCAAAGGAAAAGTCTTTTCTGCTTTCTCGCTCAAAACTTTTTTTTTTCCAGAGGACAACGATCCTTCCCGTAATTGAATAAAGTTTGTGTCCGCGCATGCGCAGCTTCGACCTCAGGCCTGGCAGATGCTTGCAAAAAAAAGAGCCCCCCCTAAAAAAAGGCTGGAAAATCACGCGCACACCAAAAGCATCTGAACGAGCAGATGCACAATACGAAGCTCTTATGCAGTGTGTTTTTTCCTTCTCCATAGATTTCGAGACCTAAGAACAGTGATAAAACTGTTATTTGCCAGTGAAGTGAGAAGAATCCTCTTGGAAGGGAATTTCTGCAGCTCCCGCGGTCTCGAGTGAGCATGTTTTTATGGCAAAGAGGAGGATTTGGGCAAGGGGGAGAGAAGAAAGTGGACATGGGAGCTTGAAGCGAGCAGCTTTAAAGTGAGCTTACAAGAGTGTGGCAACAAATGTCCTGCTGCTTCACTAATACCGACGAGGAGGAGCAGCCGGAGGAGGGGGTTTAAAGAAATCACATGTCTCTGGGGAGAGGGGGAGGCTTTCTGCAAAGGGGGATCACGCGTTTGTACCCCACATATCTTCACGTATGAGCCGGGTCGTTCTGGACTTTTGAAGGCTGTGAGATGGAACTGCAGCCAGTGAACACGTTCAAGAGCTTCGGCGGGGGCCAGAAGTTCAAGGACGTGATCAGCGTCAACGTCGACCAGAAGAGGAGCCTCAATCTGGCCACCATCAGGGGATCGCAGCATCCCAGACAGAAAGGTAGGATCATCCTAATCCCTATGGCGCGCGTATTTGCCAACGCTTCACCTGGCTTGACTTGGTTGAGCAGGATTTGTTCAGGGAGCATTTGGGGGCATCTGGCCGGAGCTGCACCTGCAATTCCTCCACCCCCCCCCCCCCCCCCTCCAGGAAAGTCATGAAGACACTCCAGAAGCTCAAGCTTGTCTGGTCGAGTCTTCAGCGCAATTGTGCTGCATAAAAAAAGGGACTGCGATGCTTCTGTTTAATGTTTCACGAGGCCGGCAAAGAAATATGTAGGGGCCTTAGGAGGCCATACATAAGTTTGTTTTCTCTCTCCCCACCAAGAATGGGGCAAAACAGGAGAGAAATTGGGCGCAAGGGACGTCGAAAACCTCCGGCGTAAATGTGCCAACAAGAATTTTCCTCACGATCTTGTCGGGGAATATTTGCGCGGACGTTTTCGCCACGTGTGTGTGTGTACACCAAGTTTGGTCTCTCTCGCCCACACAAAGACATATAATGCTCTTTTTCGTTTTTATATAGAAAAGCGCCGCAGATTCCCCGTTACGCGGGGGGGGGGAAGCTCTCCGTGCGTGTTCCACTGCGTTCCACTGTATGTTCCACTGTGTTCCACGCCGCAATGGCTCGGACGAGGAGGAAGAGGGAAAAGCAAGCACTTTCCAGAATTTATTTACGGCTGGAGGCATAAATTCGAACGGGGATCATTGCAGGGGATAAAGCCAGAATTTTGTTTTCTCTCCTACCAGAGGGCTGCGAAATGATCCAGACGTAAAAATAAAACGTGCAAAAAAGAGGTTTTTTGCGGGGGGGAGGGCAGAATATTGCAAATTGGCCTGGGCTGTACCCAAAATAGCCTCATTTTGTACGAGTAAAAATGTATCGAATTTAACACAGCTGGAGCTGCTTCGAGCTTTCATCTGGATATTGCGTCAAGGTTTGTTTATGTGAGACACCAGAAAATTGTCATATTCGTCCCCCCCCACTGTTGGGTCATAAAGAGCACGTGCGCGATCCTCGCAATTTGGTCCAAAAATGACTGTAGGGGGGAGGGGGGGGGAGAGAGTGGGGACGGAGGGGAGAAATCCTTAAAATTGTGGTCAGTGCATAGAGGAACCATTGACAACTGTGCATGGAGGAAGTTTTGCACTTGCACAAAAGTGCAAGGATCAGTGAGTGACAGAAAATGCAACGTGGAAGCTCCCGAAAATCATGTAGCCCATGTGTATTATGTG
>JAAUXU010141949.1_pt1 | contig 16876 bp, 9 predicted proteins | sample 7278151 | NCBI WGS metagenome assembly JAAUXU01 (sample SAMN14350113, study PRJNA611818) | marine sediment metagenome | isolation source: surface marine sediment (1.8m) | place: French Polynesia: Moorea | collected 2018-08 | reverse complement strand
GACGAGACACGAGACATTCGAGTACTCAGACCATTTCAACAAAGTACGTGAGCACAGTCCAGTCCAGATCACCTTATCACCATAGTACGATCCATCAAATTTTACAGTAGAGCATACATTCAACGAACTGTACAGTAAGAACACAAAATAACCCCACACTGCGCATGCGCGTGTGCACAGTCTGATGCTCTCGGTGTGTAGTTGACTGATCCACACGACCTTTGAAAGGATTCTCAAATGTAGCCGATCTCTTTTTGTATCGTAATAATCTCTTTCTATCCAGGGAACAAAGCGAATACTATCGTTTCGTCATCTACCCCTACTTGGTCCCGGCCCTGCTGCCCGTGGCGCAGATTTCCATGACCGCGTCCGTCTACACCACCCTCGTGACTTGCCTCGACCGCTACATTGCCATCTGTCGGCCGGCGCTGCTGGGATGCTGCGGACGCTCCGAGGACACGACGTCGTGGTGCCTCATCTTAGGAACCGCAGTCTTCTCGGTAGTCTACAACATTACTCGATTCTTCGAATACGAGACCACTTGGGAGCCCCCCGACCCCGAGAAAGGAATCCCCTTCACCAGATTCAACAAGGAGGGGTTGGAGCTCGTCGTGCTGCCAACGGAGCTGCGACTCAATAAAGACTACTTGCGATACTACATTTTGCTAACCAACTTGCTGTTCATGGTCATCCTTCCCTGCGCCGTCATGATCACGGTCAACGTGCTCGTCGTACGCGCCGTAGACGAGGCCAACAAGCGGAGAGCCAGGTAGGTACCAACTGCATCATTAGCTAATTATACCCGAGAATGCAAGACGTCAATCATTACTATCGCTATTAGACTGAGCAAACGACAGCAGCGCAACATCACCGTCACGTCCATGCTCGTCACAGTGGTGCTTGTCTTCCTCGCTTGCCACACCTTCAAGCTACTCCTCACCTGCCATGAGGTAAGCGCATGACACCTGAACGTTGACAGCGGCCCTTTCACTTTCAACCTCCACAGGTGTATCTAGCGGAAACCGTGCCTTCAGACGACGGGGACGACGACCCAGAGCTCTGGGAGGGTGACGAGGACTACCAAAACGAGAGTGAGAATTCAACGACCTCATGGGTGGACAACGTCGAATCTCTCAGTCACTGGTTGCTCACCCTGAACTCATCGTGCAACATCGCCATCTACTTGCACAAAGATCCCAGGTTTAAGAAGGTGCTTCGAGACATGATGTTGCGCACGTTAAGGCTCAAGCCAGCCCACGAGCACCACACCGACGGCGCGGACATCGACAGGGAATCGAGAGCGCCGGGGGCCACCACTGCACTCACGCCGACCGTCCGCTTGAAGCTGATCCCGGACGGCCAGAGAAGGGTTCCCAAATCCCTGACGGTGAGAAGGAACTCTGACACCCCCTCGTCGCAGTCGCCGACGTCGGCCACCAAGAACAGAAGTACCGTCGCCGCCGACTGCGCCGAAGACGCCACACCTCTGACAAACACTTTCATCGTGGTGGAGAGAATGGAGGCCCACGACGGGCATCGCGGCGGCTTCGACAATGGCGACTGTAGTGAAGTTTAGCGTATTCACGCAGCAGCCTGAGGATGTGTTTGCCCGGCCAAAGTTTCGTCGCGTTCCAGGCGTCGCGACGGACATCGCTAAATTCGCCCGTGCAAATACGCACGAGAGGCACGTATGTACTTTCTGACTGAGTGCAATCTCGCATGGAGAGGAAACTGTTCGATTAAGAGTGCTAACATGCTTTTTTTCTTCGCCCATAATCCATCGCTAATAAAAACTTAAAGAATCTCTGCACTGAGTAGGCAAATGGATATCTGTAGTATGCAGACAAGACCAGAGTCGTCAAGGAGAGAGCAAATTCTTCGGAACAGAACTTTGCAGACATTTCGCGCGTGCTAAATTTGACGCACAATTGTTTACCTTATCACTCTCAATAGAGGAGTTGACAACCTCGGGTGGGGTCAGAACCTTCTGCAGCGCAGTGCACCAAAGCACTTGAGCAAAGCAACCAAGACCCCTGCTGTACCGACGTCCGCAGGCACACCCGGTGTGCAGGATGTCGCGAGAAATTGAGGCATTTGGCCACCGATGAAGAAGCCACGCTCATGTGGCAAGTACAAGAGGTTTGGCTTTGTGGTGAGACACTAGAGGCAAATGACCCAGTCGTCTCCCTGGGCCTTGAAGGCCTTTTTTGCAGTGTGAGACGTTGGCCGGGCTGCTTCCAAAAACAACGTTTTGAAGTTGCTTCATCAATGGTCATCCTCAGCTGTTCAGAAGACGATCGAAATTGTCAGTGGAGTGCACGACGATTTATTGCCACAGTCCTGTGCACTTGGTAGAAAGAAAAATGACAATTTTTCCATTTTTCCTGGGAACTCAAGACAGTTCGGGCTTTTGTCAATTCTCCCTAAGACATGTGGACATTGCCAATTTTGGCTGGAAGGGACGGACGAAATGAATAGAGAAAAAAAATCATTTCTTTTGAAAAAGTTACTGAGCCACAGTTGCAATATAATACATAATGTCCAGGGAATAAAAGGTTTGTCCTCGTCAGACCAGCTGCTCCTCCAACTCGGAGGACACCTGACTGGGGCTGTCGATATGGGGGTTGGATGCCGTCCCCTCCAGTCAATAATGGTACAAAGCACAAACAGTATGACCTAAAATTGCTGCTCTCCTTAACTTCTAGCATGTCCATTGCTGCAGCAATCACGTAAATCGATTGTGATTTTATTTCCTACTGAGAGGTATGGAGAAATGACCTCCATGAAGAACATTTCGTAGATTATCACAGTACTAGAGGCAGGAAAGTTGCCGAAAAATCTGCCGATTTGTCGGTTCTTGTTCAACGTGGCTACAGAGCATTTTGGGGGCATTCGTGCCTGGGTCGTTAGCCCAGTTGAGGGAGGAAGAAGCCAACAGCAAGTCACAAATGCCTTCAGGGTGGTGGCAACAGTGCCGAAATAGCTGCCCAACTACAGTTCCGGCCTGAGTCTCCCAAATCCAGCAGGCTGAGGCCGCAAGAGGCCTTCTTGAAGGACAAAAATGGCCATCGCCAAGAGTCTTACTGCGAGAGATCAGGCCATGCAAAAAATTGGCAGCAAAGTTGACCAGGGCTAAGGCGAGGCGTCAACAGAGCCCGTACACGAAGGCATCGCTCTAATGTCTGCCCTTCAAGACCCAAACTTCTAGCTGGAGTGACTGCCAAGCAGAAGGTACAGTGTGCAAAATCGGGCCAGGTCCACAGGGATTAGACAATTGATGGCTGTGGGCAGGTCTTATTCTCTCATGAGACCCCATTTAAAGTTTTCACAAAGCCGATGTCCAGCAAATTCCTCAGTGGAAGCTTCCTCTAAAGATTAGGAGCTTATGCGCTACTGTGAAATGCATATATTACCTCTCAGGCACCCTCGCTATGTACTGCTTGAAAGTGCTTTCGTGGAAAGTATTCCAAGGAAGTCTCTCCTGTCCACTGTCGACCATTCTGAAGAAAATGGTGTTTTGGACAGAAAACTTTTGCCAGGGACGGATATCTCATGCATTATTGGGGCTCCTGCTCGTGCTGCCCACCTGACTTTAAAATGGTCGGATGAAAGTTTGAAGCTGCTCTGGCCAGCGAGGGCGAGTGGACGGGCAATTTGGCGGATTTAAATCCAATTGAGCTTCTTTGATCCAGCTTAAAGAGTTGGAACCAACAGGGACGCGCTTATCAGTGACATCAAAACAACCTCGTCTGAGATTTCTCCCCCAAGCTTGACCGTTTAATTTGTAGCCGGCCAGAGCGACTTGACTGTGAAGTGAAGGGAGATGGCAAATAAAAGAAGTCGTTTACACGTGATGTGTGCAATTGCTTCTGTGTTCTCTGGAGAGGGCAGCAATTCGCTGTGTACAGAGTAGACTAAAATTTCCCCTCACACTCGACGCTCATTGCTCAGGGTCTATGCGGATGCACAAGGATGTGACGCAGCTTGTTGGACAGAAGAGTTTCCCCATTTTTAGTCCCAGAATTGCTTTGAAAGATGGACCAAGATCAATCAAGTCATGGCCCTGCAAAATTGAGCCATCTTATGGAAAGAGGTGATCAGATCAAAATCAACCAAGTTGAAAGACTCAGATCAAAGGCGAAAAAATGATGACTCAAGGCAGGTCTGAAGGTACCAGGGCTGCAAGGTTAACGCAGGGCCCTTCTTTACTTGCATTCCCATACAGATGATCTGTGTCATGACCCGCATGCATTGACACTGTAGAAGGGCTCAGGCTGTAACTATTGTCAGATATGATATTGTCAGATTGTCAGGTATGATTTCTTCCTTTGGGAGGTCAGAATAAACTTAATGTGGGTCCACTCTTCGTTTTCTGACATTTTTAAAGATCTCCCTACAGCCCTATTATAACGTCGTGCACCTCACATAGCCTGAGCAACAAGTATCATGTCAGGGGGTGTTATTTTTGGTCCACTCTCTACATTTAGCTCAAGTTATGTAGCTGAAGTTGCTCTTTGAGCTTGGGGTTGAACCACTGCAGGGGGGAAACGCCCTGCCGCAGACTGGGTCAGCCCAGAAGGGGTTAGAAATGACTCTTGAATTAAGGTCATGATTTAGCAAAGTACAGTGTGTGTCGAAAGTTCCGCCACCACTTCGTCCATGAATCTTTCGGCGTAGTAATTGCCTAGCAAACCAGAATTGGTCTCACTCGACCCACGTTCTCCTCCAGCTTCCACTCGCCCACGGTGACCCTCGTGTTCCTCCTGCAGAGCGAGCAAGAGGACATGAATATCTCTCCTACCAGCAGCAGCAGCATCGCGGATGGTGCCCCTTTGTCTTCGGAATTGAGGCAAAATCCTTTTAAGGCATAGATGCGCAATGATATTACATTCCAAACACAGAAAATGGCTTAAACTGAAGGCATTGTAGCAAAGGCAATGAAATGCAGCAAAAACAAATGGTTTTGGCGAGCCTGAATAGTTACACAGTCAAATATTGATGCGCAGTATGCATAATGGATGTAACCATGAGACTCTTTTCTGCATCCATTTCTCCAGAACCAAAACAAGCGTCCTTTTGAGGAACTACAATGCTTTTATCAATCAACAAAACTACTATCAATTCTTGTATGCGTCAACATTGGGCCAGGTTGTGCGCGAATCTACTCGATTATTGCATCAACCCTGACGACAAAAACTTTCACTTTTGTGTCGGTTCCTCCAACATCAAAAAATAGCCTCCAAATGTCTCTTGGAGAAGAAGCACCTCTCAGAGTGCCAAAGGTAAGATTCTGCTAAAAAAAAATTCTGCATTTTGTGGTGCTTGCGCCAAGGACTGTTCTGCATGATAATTATCGTTAAATGGGACTAGAAAATGCACAAAGACTACGGTTATTCAGTGGTGTTGATTTTTTCGTAGCATGAGACACTTATCACAGTGACAAAATGAACTCTAACAATTAACTGCCTGGGGACCCCAAACTGAACGTTATCATTTTGGCACGTAATTACGTAATTATTGTGAACGCAACTCCTGAGCACTGTAAAAAAAGGTATTACACAATGGACAGAAAGAGCAGGAGAAGTGAAATTGGTGTGTACAGTTGATGTCTGATTTTTGCGTCTGTCTCATCAGCAGCTCTCACTGTGACAAAATTTTCAATACTGAGAGTTGCACAAATACTGTTGCTCTAAAACGCCAGGGTTTGGCAAATATTGCCCTGTCTTATTCACTAGTTTGCGGGCAATACGCAACCTTTGTCGACTACCAATAAAAGCATGCAACTACATCCGATCAATTTTAACAGCCAGAGTATAAGTAAGGACGAGACCAAGCTTGGATGATAAAGTAATCTCTTCACCATATTGAGCACTCTTTGAGCTGACTAGTCGGTTTGGGCTGAGTCAACCAGATGAGCGGGACTCCAAAGGTGGGAGTCAAGTAATCAGTGCTGCACTGCTCGCTCTTGGGGCTGAATGGGCAGAGCTGCGCCAATACGCTCATCACATCTTCATGTTCTAACCAATATATACATGCATGTGTGAGTTAAATGGTGCTACTCACAAAACCCTGAGGTCAAACGACGAACTTCCGTCCCTGCTCACTGCCTGAAGTCCTACAGCATTTAGCCTATTACATGCCTTTGGCCGTTTCGTGCATGATAAAGAAGATGATTTTGGGCAAAGTCGACCAATTGGTTTGATGAGGGTCATTCTGACTTATTCGAGCAATGGCAAGTGTAAGCGTCGTCCACGGTGCTGCAGCTCTGTTTAGACATTTAGCAGAGCTCGGACAGAGCTAAATTACTAGACTACGTAGACAGTTGATCTCCGTTGTTGCTTCATTGTAAAAGTTCTTGCTGATGGAACAAAATGGTGGGAAATTTGTGCCAAAATTGAAGGTACCTTCTGGTATTGAGCTACGTAGAGAACTGGTAGTACTAAGTACTACATTGGAAAGTAGAACATATCCGCAAAAGTCGAGTTTTACCCAAATTGAATAAGCGAATGTCAACTGCATTTTATTGCCACAGGAAATAGCTACAGTCTTCCAACTCGTCAGCAGTCACGTTAATACATTTTGTGCCACTTGCTCGAGACAAATTGCGGGCTGTCCTTTGAGAGGTCCTTTAGAATTGCCTCCACATTCTTCTTGAGATCCTCTTTCAAAGAGCTTGAAAACATTAACTTTCTAGCGAGTCTGGCCTCCACAGGCAAGCGTTGGAGCTCCTGCTGCAGCAGTCCAAGACACTTGCTGGTGGGCCTCCCAGATTTGATTAGGCCTCATGACCCAAAGGGCCTCAAAAGAGTGGAGAGCTGATTTTTATTTCGGTTGTGTCTGTAAAGAAACAGCTTAGTCAGGACTCCTACAGTCCGGTGGACGCATGGTTTCATTGACAGCGCGTTTAATCATTCAGCTTCAATTCTTACTGAAGATCACTCGCAATCTTTTGAGTCCTTTTAACGATTTCGGTTTAATTTTTTTACAAGTCCTCCAAGCAATGTCCATTTTTTTCTGAAAATATGGCATTGCCAGTCCTTTTGGGAGTTTCCTACTCGCATCTCCTGCCCAGAGACAAGTACAGAATAGACAGGACACATCTCTGGCTGGAGAGCAGCCAGGGGCAACAAGAGCCATAAGCAGACAAGTCACCAAATAACTTTACTTTTCCATAAGACCATCTGTAAAAAAAATTAGGCCTTTTCCATGATGAAATGGGCCTGGTTGTGACTGGACCATTCCACTGTAAATTCCCCGCAGCACTCTGGAAGTCTCAGCTACCTCAGGAGAGAACAAGCGATGTAATCGGGTGGAAAGTGTCGGGTTTGGGTTATTTCCGGTTCATAAGAGTCCAGTTCCGGTTTGGCTGAGCTCAAACTGGGTGACATTCACGTCGGGTCACGTGAACTTGGGTCACAGCCTCAAGCAAGACAAGGACCGTCACATTCAAAATGCGAAATGTTTTCACCAGAGATTATAGCTGAGTCAAGCTAGTCTCAAAATGAGCTCAAAAGAGAGTTCAGTTTTGCCGGAAAAGATTGGGCTGAGCCAAAAGTTCAGAAATCTGCTTAAGGTTTGCTGGGGCTGACCCAGACAGAGTTTCAGGTATCGGGTCCCTGGGCTCAGCCGCAACCCGATGGCGTGACTAAGAAGGACACAAACTCCCTGCAAGCACCACAGTGGCAGCTGTTAGTTTCTGTAAGCTGGCACCAGTCAGACTGTAGTAGAGTGTCCTGTGTCCATCCTTGCTTCGACCTCATGTGCTTTCTGTCTTACAGCATACATGGTGCAGCGGCAATGAACCATTTCCTTTAAAAAAAACCCGGGATGTTTTACCAGGAAATGTCACGTATTCGTGCTTAACATGCGTCATTTAACGTGGTATGCCAAGCTTTACTGAAAGAATCTCATGTTGTGCGTGTCATAACGTTATTTAAGTAACGAGTCGAAAACAAGGTTCCTTACTGCAAACAAGTGCACGTTGAGCAAGAGTGGACTATTTTCATTTACTTTATATCTTGTTGTGTAGTTAGTGTACATCAAGTCCATCATCAACCAGTGCAGCCTCGTCAGACACATTTCGGACGAGGGACTTCACAAAATTTTAAACAGTGCTCGAAAAAGTGAAAGGTCCATTTCACGGATCTTGGGCCTAATCCTGCATTTCAGTCGGTTGAGTAAGCACGAACCATGCACTTCAGTTGACCCCAGAAATCTTCAACTGAGCAGATCGGTGGGCAATTTGGGAGATTGGCTTCTTTGGCCCTGAGCAAAATGAGCATTCCAGAAGTAGAAATCACCATGTGAGTGATACTTGTCGATAACGACACGTTTTGATGCACTCTTGATGGTGAAGATTCTCATTGACAGACTCTTTTCATGGTGCAATAGAAGAGGAATCCCCAATTCCGTGACCAGAGATGGCAATCCACACAGGAAGCTCACTAGAAACTTTCATTTCATGTCACTTTCAAATCATATGGTCAAGCATCCCCATCTCACAATTTGTTTTGAGCAATGGAGTCGTTCAACGTAAGACTCCTCTACCTGCACATCTGATGTCTTTCCAGAAGGTGGAAACGAAGACATCAAAGCTTGAGGGCTGCTGTTCTTGCTCTGTGTCCTTCAGGTATTGTCCTCCTTTTGACAAAAATACTTCTTTTTGGCTTTCAGCGAGGTCCTAGCAGTAGCGGACTGCGACATCTCGAATCTGGCAGCAAGTTTTCATGCTGTCCCACCGATCTTGTGCTGGACCCCCTCATGGATGGCTTCCAGCTTTGATTTCTATAACGCCTCCATCACAAAAGTGGTTCATTGTCAGAAGGGTGGTGATTTTAGGGGCCAATAAAGGCGCCAAGAGATGCTTGACAGTAGAGACCTTGCTTGCTCTGCATTTTGGAGGAAGAACTTTCCAGCTGCCTGTCTGCCCTCATCTCCATTCAGTGTCTCTATGATCCAAACAAAATAACAGTTCAAAATCTGACTCTGGCTCACTTGATACGGCTGTGATGTCCCTAATGAAAACGAGGCTGATTTGAGGAATTTTGTTTAGTTCAAGTTGTGCAATGTTGCAAGGAATTGTTATTTTAGACTCTTAAGCCATAAAAAAGTTTGAGCCACCCTTTAAGACGTGAGACAGGAGGAAGCAACGAGCAGTGAACAAGGTGATTGTCGACATCCACATCCTGTGCCGCGCTGCCCTCTCAGCCTCAGACAGCTGTAACAGGGTCGTCGGGGTCGCCAAAAGTCAACCTCGCACCAGAGGAGGTCGCCCTTCAACCCTATATAACCTTGTCATCAAGAGCAATGATGAGGACATCATCACAACAGAGACCAAGGAGAGCTCCAGCAGTGATTAGGAGGATGAGTAAGGCAAAATAGCTTCCTCGAACTGTTCTACGTGCCGGGTGTATTGTCTATTAACTCTGTTACGTTGTGTTCCCTTTGCCTTACCTTAAAAGGTTGATTCGAGCCTTGCTTTAACACAAACAATGAGTTTGTTTACGCATCCGCCACGTGTGCATGACGGGAAAAGGAGATGTTAACAAGAAAGTACTCTTTGTTCATGTTTCTTTTGTTGTTTGTGTCATCAAAGCAATTGCTTAGCGAGCGTAAGCACTGATTATAAAAAAATTACCAAATCTTTCACGTTTTCTAAGTTGAGACATGCAATACCACAGACACAAGCTGCAAGTCCTATAAAGCGAAAAATGTATCTTTGTTCTCGAAGGGAAAATATACAGTCCTTGGTACAAGTATTTTCTGCCGGGTAATTGCGCCATACACAGCTTCTTGTGCAAGAAGGCCCCCTTAGACTGGTTGTTGAGAGTGTAAGACACAAGATTGAGCGCAGAAAGTCAAGGTTTTGACTGCCCATTCTGACGCTACAGTGCTCAAAAGACAGCAAAATGGGGAGGCTGAAATTTCAGCTTCTTGAGGGAGTTAAAGTTGATGAAGTTGGCTGAAATTTTCATGGGGGGGGGGGGGAAGGGGGGGCTCGCCACTCTCAGCCCTTCGCCATTTCCCCCTCACCACGGCCACCAAGAGATCCCTGGGTGCCCCACAAGCAGACCGAACACCCCCAGTTTCGCCCTTTCTTTGGACACTGAATCTTGATGGAATTTTTGCAAGCTTCTGCTTTACGGGCATTTGACGCGCTTGCACACCCGACGGGTGGGCCGTCAATTAGGGGGGTCCGGATGTCGTGAGCCCCCCCTGAGAGTTTCAGCCACTTTCATGAACTTTCACCCCCTTCAAAAGCTAAAGTTTCGGCTACTTCCACTTGCTGTCTTTTCAGCATTGTAGCATCAGAATGGGCAGTCAACACATTTATCTTCCGTACCCAATATGGTGTCTAAATTACACAATTCGCATCAAAATTCAACCACTAAATGTCTCAGTACAGCGTAAGCGGCGAAGTCCTACATGCGGAAAGCACTTACGGCCAGGACTGTGCAGTAACTTCATATCTCTTGCGTCTTTGGACTCAATAAGGCCAAGTTCTTACTTTATAGGAAGTAACGGCATTATACTACATTGAGCGTGTCGGCACGCCCAAATCATCTTGACGATCAATGGTGCACCTTTTCCTCTTAAATTCAGCGGCCTCGGGGTGCCGTGTGTAGTCGGAGCTGCTAGTGCCGCTGGAGGCGTCACAGAAGACGGGATCCGTGGGCACGCTTGACTTGAACGGCGTCGCGCGGTCCGCAGTGATGCAGTCCGAAGTCAACCAACACGCCGCGACCACCAGCACCCACGATGTCATTGTACAGCTCCGTTGCGGCGCCGATGACTGGGGCGCTGCAACGAACCAGGCCCTTTCGTTGCCGCGGCCTCGAGGTTTCGAGGCCGACACTCCCGGGGGACTTCATTTGGTGGCGGCGGCACCTCAGGCCTTTGTCGAGCCGCTCGTTTGCTGTAGAGGATCCCTTGAGTGTCGGTATTTTTGGTGAATAGATGCGCTCACCATCATAAATTAGGACACGGTGAAGAGACAACTCGAAGGCCGCCAGCGACAAAGTGACCATCAAAGGAGTCCTGTGTCACCTTCTTGACCCTGAGAAGACCAAAGGTTGTAGTGCTGGTCAAAAGTTGAGTCACACTTTGTTTTATTTCTTAACTCTGAGTATATTCAGAGTTCTGTAATTGGGGGTGAGTTGATGTGCATTTAGTGGGCTGCAGTGAGACAGAAGATTTTGTATTAAAATGTGAGTTTGTTCAAGGGCAGCCATGACTTCGAGTCTGTTCCTTCCATTGCTTTCAGCAGCTCAAATCACAGAGTTTTAGAAGTGAAAGGGAGCAGAAAAAAGCATGAAGAAGTCCCAAATTCTTTGCTGAGGGATTCTCATGGCCTACAACAGACAGCATTGGCAGTTTGGTTAGAAAAATATGAGTGAAAACAGTAAAATGTTCCCAAGAAAGACCCCGTTTTCACTCATGCAGCATCGTTGCTTGACCCTTTCCTCGTTTTTCACGTATTATACTTTTTCCAAGCATTTTACTTTTTTAAGCATACAGTACTGACCAAAAGTAGCGCATACTGAATTGTAGTGCATGTTGGAAGTTGGTTAATAAAAGCTTTGGCACCAGTTCTTATCCAAAGTTGCATGCACCTGTGCAGGTTCTTATGGTGCGATTTTGAGCAAAAAATGGCCACAATCCAGAATATGATGACAAAAACAAAGGGAAGGGCAACACCATGAGGGCCGTCAGTGGTAATATATACGACGATGGCAAAGCCACTTGAATATGACACAAAAAAGGCCATTGTGACCCTCCCAAAGGCTGGCCACACAGCCAAGGACATCAGCAAGAGACTGAACATGCCTGTAGACAGTGTTTACAAAGTACTCAGGCATGAGAAGGAACGAGGATCTGTGGAGACACTATCAAGATCTGGAAGGCCACGGAGTGTTGTGACACCCCAGAATGTCTCAAAGTTCAGTAAAAAGGTGGCTCAGAACAGGTGGAGATCTATCTCTCAGGTGTCCAGGGAGCTTAAGATTAGCAGGAACAGCACATCAAGGATTGCTGCAAGGGCTGGCATTAAGTCAAAACCTCCACTGAAGTGCCAGCTTATTACAACTAAACAGAAGCAGAAGAGGGTCCAGCAATGCCGCAAACTCCTTAAGATCCTTGAAGAGAATCCAGAGAAGGTCATCTTTTGGACCAAGGTCACTGTTGATACCTTTGTGAACAGGCAAACCACAAGGGTCTTGATGGCAAGCAACACCCCAGACCCTGAATGTATTGTAATGTGCTCAAAGAAACCCTTAAAAGTTAATGCTTGGGGTTTGGTTGCATCAGATGGAAACAAGATGCCTCTAATCTTTTTCCTGGATGGCAAGAACGTGAACACAGCCATGTATGTGAAACATGCATTGACGCCAAAGTCAAGCGGATCAAGGATATGAAGTACGAGCCTGGGGCCTTCATCTTTATGCAAAATGGAGCTCCGGCTCATACTTCTAGGAAGACACAAAGAGTACTTCGAAAACACTTGGGGGATGACTTTTGGGACAAAACCACATGGCCACCAGCTTCATGCGATCTCAATCTACTGGATTTCTCTGTATGATCTATATTAAAGGCCAATGCTTGCTCTGTCCCTTCCCCTAGTCCCTTGAAGACCTTGATCAAGAAGCTGGAGGAGACTTGGAAGAAGACCATAACACCTGAGTACATTAAAAAATCAAGCGCTAGTGTGATCAAGAGGCTGCGGGCCGTCATAGATGCAGATGGCGGCCATATTGAAGGAATTCGTCATGCTTCGGTCAGCTATGAAGGCACTAAAGATGATTCAGACTAGCTCACACCAATCATTAGTCTCTATGTGATTCATCAACTCTCGAATTACTCAACAATTACTTATCATTGAGTGATAATAAAGGTTATCCCATTTCTAGTTGAGTATGCGCTATGTTTGGCCAGTACTGTACACTGTTTCGTGTCAAATTGCTCATTTTTTCATAGACTTTGTTTGCATCACGGAGGTCAATTGACAAACCATTTTGCTGCCCATGTTGGATACTGACCACAAATAATAGAGACTTTACGTACTGCCCAGCTTGGGCACTGACAGTAGGCAGAAAAGTGCAGAGTGAAACTCCTAAGGTACTACCGAAAAGAGTAAAAATGTCCTCCTCTTTACGCCATTTGAACAAAGTGAACAATAAAAAGACTCAAAAAATCTGAGATGACACATGTTATCTGCATTTGGCCAAACATTTTGCAAACACTTGGTCTCCATAGCCCTCATTGCTGGCCTCTTGCCACCCTCAGGCTATTCTAAAGATTTGAATAAATGAAAACAATGGAAGCAGAAGGCTCAAAGTCATTGCTTTCCATTGGGATACACCAATGATCAATAATTTTGGAATCTTCCTGAGTGCATCAAAAATTTGTTACTTAATGTCGCGTAATGAAGGAGTGGTCAAGTGGTTTGACTTCTTATTGACCGCAATTTCTTGTATACGTACATATAATGAAATTTTACTCCAGTTTCAGGCAAGGTGGTCAGATTTGGACCACCTTGGAAAACCCCTTTGTTTTAAATATCAATTTCATTTAACTACAATGCTTCAGCGTAGCATCTGCAAAGTAACTAAGTTAGTCCACGCCAAATTTGAATGTTGACCCAGCATCCTTATGTATTGAATATATAAAACTTTTAAGGTAGAAACACCAAAACTGATCATCTTTTCATTTTATTTGACTGGAATGAATTCAAATGAAGTTTTACAACAATTTGGCCGACAAAAAGTGCTTATGAAAATTGGACCATGCACAAATGCAGATTTTGGTGCCAAACACTCTGCCCTTCGTCTCACTGCAGACACACCTACTTACCCCCAAAATGTATTCATAGTTAACTGATTATAATCGTCGTGTACAGTGTGACTCTCAACGTCTGAACAGCACTGTAGACATACCTACTGCACCTATTTGTTGCTGAGACCGAAGCTTGATCGTGGACCCATGACAGATTCCAACAGTTCTGGCGCAAAGGCGCGCCAGCCTGGAAATAGGTCACGACCAGGCAGGCTGCACCACAGCAGCACACACACGCACGGCTTCTTGACCAAGTATTGCAAGATGTGCATGGCAAAATCTTTATGCACTTCTCTTCCACCAGCAGATTTGGCAGCATCCACTACGTTGGGGGAGCACTTTTAGCTACCTTTTGTGGAAAGTTTTCTTTTTTTTTTTTTTTTTTTTTTCTCATTTGTCCGCTTATTTGGCCACTGCCAAATAAGCCCTGGCTTCTTTTCGGATTCTGGAAGCTTGCGGCTTCGGTACCAAGCATAAAAACTTGCAGAAGCATCAACTACAATTGCCTGGTCTTAGGCAATTTCTTGCAGTGCTCCAAATTTCTTTGGATGCGCAGTTTCAACGTAGGAGAAAACAAAGTGAGCGCATTCAGCGCAGCACGTTGCTGTGCAATAAGGTACGATCCGTAAGCTTCATTCCCGTTCAAATAAAACTTCTTTCCTTCCTTCTTCTTATCCTTGTGGAACACAAACAAAATATATAGAAATTCGCTGGAACTTTTCCATCCAGAAAAATTCGCGACGCATTCGCAATGAGAAGTCTGCCAACAGCACAAAAAAACCATCCAAGTTGGTGCTTTTGGGGGGCGGCCCAGAAATGTGTACACGCCTCCTTCCATCCGCGCACGTGCCCAACGACGCAGGCGGACATGACGTGACGCGCTGACTTGGCGACAAAGACCTCACAGATGTGCGCAATCTTTGTCGAACCAAGAGTGAATTTCGCGTCTGGCTGAGTGTTAAGAAGTCAATTTGACTCGCAGGCAGCGAAGCCTCCTCCCCTCACCGCCCGCCCATCCCCACCCCCTCGTGAGCACGAATGGAGAAAAGGTCAGCTACAACGATGTCACTTTTCTGTCTGGAGACAGAGAGAAAGCGCTCATTAGTTCCGCTATTGCGAAAGTTGGACAGTTCGGAGACGTTCCTAAGTCGTCTCATTTCTGCTCTCAGCGTCTCATTTGGGAGACTCCTCTCGTATGATCGCGTCCGTCATAGTCCTGCATTAGTAGTGACCGCGCGCACCCGGAGACCGGGTGCCTCCTCGGATGAGGCAGGCGCTGACGGTGCCAGGTGCGTCCGTGCTGTACTCGTGCCGGGTGAGTCTCAAAGAACGTCCGGGTGGGAGGCGGCTTTTGGCAGATGCAGGGGGACACGGGCGCGGAGAGAGGATTGGGGGTGAAGGGAGACTTCGAGGAGCTTCTTCTGCTTGTTTTTTTTTTAACCACTTTGTAGTACGCATATCATCTTAAGGTCCGCTTAACACTGTCAGATTTTCGTCCGACCGCCCTCGAGGTCTGTCCGCCGGGTGCCTGAACCAATGAGTCAGTGCAACCGCACCCGCACAGTGGCAACACCGAGACACTAAGACTGCCGGGGCTTAGAAATCACTTTCCGACGCCCGACGAGGCTTTGATGGGGAGAAACTGGCGGTGTATCAAGAAGTGCCGTCTCCAAGTTGAGCCCTGGTGAAGTTGGCGAACAACTTCGGCATCAGCTTTGAGGACGCAGAGTGGCGTGTGGGACGAGGACTCCAGACGAGGTCACGACAACAGCAGAGCACTGACAGCTTCTGCACGAGTTGCATCAACCAGGAGCTGCACTGACCAGTTGCACTGACCAAATAAGTTGCAAAACACACATTCATGCAAATTTGCGGTCTCGTCTCAAGGCCTCGAAAATGACGACTCAATCAGTCAGCAGCAAGTTAGAATGCTGTCGTAACGAGACTCGACCTCACCTGGAGCAAAAAGACAATTTTCTCGACCCGCACGCATATGGACGAGCCGCAGTCTCACGAGGTCGAGCAATTGCTGTTAAAGTGACCCGCGCGGCCTTCTTTTTCACTCACACTGTCCGGAGCACCGGGCCAGGAGCATCATTACACCACACACCGAGGACGGCAAAAAGCAAAGAAAGGGTTATGTGAGCCCAGCGAATGGATCACGTGCAGGCTGGGCCTCGGGCAGGAGTCGTGATACCCGTCGGGACGAGCCCGCAAGCACCGGACGCAGACAGTGTACGCGATCGGTACACAACCCCGCGGGATCGGAGGTGACACTTTGAGGCAGAAATATGACTTTGGCGTCGCTGTTTGTCTTCCACGGACGTGTGACGCAACAACAATGTAGTAGAGTCGAGGCTTTTTTTCTGCCAGCACATGATTAACTACATGAGAGTTGACAGCTTAATCATTCGCAGACAGGAACAGTTGGTTGCCACATTTTTTCATTAGTTATTCCCGCTAAAGTGCCGATGCCTATCTGACAGCTCGGTTTCCTTGGAGGCGGAGAGGAAACCTTTCCACTGTCGTCGAAAGTTTGCAACATCTGATGGACTCGGTCCAGCTGGAAAGTCACATTCGGCTCTGTCGACGCACAAGAGAAACAACTCAGAGTGGAATTATTGCAACGACTGTGAAAAATCTTTCTGTACGTGATCAGACTGGTCACCGGTGATCACACAGTCCCACTGATGGGTTGTTGCTGTTGTTTCAGAAGTATAGAGAGAGAGACAAATCTTCTTTCCCACATCATCACGCCGCCGTTTCCATCAGCCGCCACTTACACCAGCCGCCGTTTCCGCCGGCCGACGCGCCCCAGCCGCCGCGGCTGCCTCTTCTGAACTTGTCCTGCTATTAAAGATCGAGTTTTCTCGTGGGGGCGCCGGCGCCCGGGGGGGGGGGGGGGGGGGGGGGGGGGGGGGGGGGGTGGGGGGGGGGGAGGGGCTGGTGGATGCGGGCCGCCTCCCGGGCGGCCTGGGTCTTGGGGTAGACCCGGTCGATGGCCGTCAGGTAGATCACCGCCGCGTGGTCCTCGTCGCGGCTCAGG
>JAAUXU010081809.1_pt1 | contig 16878 bp, 11 predicted proteins | sample 7278151 | NCBI WGS metagenome assembly JAAUXU01 (sample SAMN14350113, study PRJNA611818) | marine sediment metagenome | isolation source: surface marine sediment (1.8m) | place: French Polynesia: Moorea | collected 2018-08 | reverse complement strand
CTAATGGTGGGGCCTACATTCGTGGGGCCTACATTCGTGGGGCCTACATTCGTGGGGCCTACATTCGTGGGGCCTACATTCGTGGGGCCTACATTCGTGGGGCCTACATAAAAGGGGACCCCATCCACGAGGACCACATAAACGTGGGCAACACCGAGCGTCTTCGCCAGTTTCTGAATAAAACGCATTTCTACAGAATCTGAACAGAATCTAGCCTAGTGAAGTTGGCATCTTCAGAAGGAACCTGAACACCTCTTGCGGGTCCTAATAGTGCCATTGCAAGTCATCGTAACTAAAATGACCCAGAAGGTAAAAAGGAAAGTTTTGTTCACAAAACTTTATCCATTTTCTAATCAAATAATTTCTGCTGAAGCCAGAACAACTTTTTTGTCGCCCACCACGATTCCAAAGTGCAATACGATGCTTGCCAAAAAGAGCGGGACAGAAAGCATCAGCAGCCTAAGATGTTTGAAATCATGCCTGATATTGTCATACGTCAATTTGTCGCAAAGAACTGCCTTGACTGCCATAATTTCAGTCCAAGTTTACCAAGACTTAAGACTAATGTAAAATATCTCATCTGCTTGAGAAAAAACAAACGCACAAACGCCCTAGAACCCTCCCATGTAGAGGTTACGCATGAACTGGTGGAAGGCTTAGCAACCCCTCTGGTTTCGCCGTTATGACAGAGCCCTCGAATTTGCTCAGCTCTGTCTTGACCGACATTTCCAAGGAGTATCCAGTAAAACAATCGAGGGATTAAACTTTTACAGACGTAAAGTTGAGCACCGGGTGCAACTCAAAGGTGCCGACATAGTAGTCAATATCAGAACTTTAAGACGGTTCGACGGGTTTGCTCGACAGCGACAGAAAAGATACTCTCCGAAAAGATATACTGCCGGCTGCGTAGGTGACGGACCTTCTCCTGGACGCAGAAACCACGTGGATGAGGCAAGAGACGGGTGGAGTCACTTTTATACAGTCGAATAAACCTGGATACTCTCATTGGCCTTTTTCTCTAATGTAGCCTCTGAATAACCTTGACCTTTTTCGCGATTATGACTTGACCTTCAAGTCGCTTCAGGCTTGGCAACCCTGATCAAGATACGTGTCATACGCTCGTCTTGCTGGGTATCCTATGACGATTCTTTTTTTTGTGAGGCCGGAGGTCTCGCCGCAAATTTATTCACATCTCGACCTCGGCGGAGCTCCTGGTTTTAGCCCTTTGTGAAGTCGGGCCTCCAGGAGGGCGAGGTTGCGGGTGCAGCAGGGGGCAGACCTCTCGCTTCCGACTTCAGAGCCCTGGCGCGCGCTCCTCGATCGTTCGGGTACAGAGAGAAGAGAAGAAAGGCTCGGCCGGCGGCCTCGGCGGCGACATGACCGACCCTCCGACAGACGAGACTCACACACTCCTCCTTCCCTTCTTCTCCCCCCTCTCCTCCTCGTCCTTCCTCAGCAGTCTCCCCTCCGCCTCTTCCATCGTCACCTCGCCCATTCTGCCCGCGTTCGCCGCCTAAAAGAGCGGCTGCGTTGGCCGCATTGAGCGCGCGGCCGCCAAAACGTTTCACGAGTAGAGCTTGCCTCTGATCAGCGAGCCGAATCAGCCTGTACAACGCTTACTTACGGCCGCCTCTGCCCCCTCGACGGACGAGTGCAAGCTCTCTGTCTGGTGGACGCCGCCGCAGAGAAGAAGTGCGGGCCCGATCAGCCCTCCGTCCGCCAAATCGTGGGCAACCCTCGGTCGCTCGCCAGCTCGCTTGTCTCGTCTCGCCCGGCCGCGGCCAGCAATTTCGTGCCCGATCTCATCTGTGCCTTCTGTGGACCTCCTTCTCAGGCTCCTTCCCCATAAAGAACGGCCTCCTCCTCCGGCTGAAGGAAGAAAGAGAGGAAGGAGCCGAGCCCGACGGCGACCAGGCCCCCACGGATCGCACCAGGGTGACCCCGGCGGCGATCAAGCGCCGCCCCGAGAGGACGGACGGGGACCGATCACGTTCTTCCGGACGCGCAACCCCGTCTATCCGGCGACCTTACAAACGTACAGAGGAGATCATACTTACTTGACTACATAAGGAAGACAGCTGAATCGGACCCGGCGTTCCAAATCAGAAGCCTCCGGCGCCGGACTCGAGAACCAAAGTTTCTCGGACGCCGCCCTCCTTCGGCGCCGTCACCACGGAGCTCGCGTTCAGCTTCCCGGTGGCGACTCCAGAGGGTGGCAAGAACACTGCGTCACTGACGCATTGTTTACCCCTCACTGACGCATGACGCAACGATGAGCGGCCGGTCCACGAGGCGCCGGTCCAAGACGGCGCGGGCCTTGGCGGCTGAGGAGCAGGCGGAGGCGGAGAGGCAGGAAAAGGCTAAGGTGAGCGGCTCGTCCTCCTCGTCCAAGAAAAAGAAGAGTCGACCAAAGTCCCGCGGAGGCGGCGGAGAAGCCACCTCCAATGGGCCCGCTTCCGTCGATCGGTCAGTGACGCCTTCTTCGAGATCGTCGTCGCGGGCTACCTCGCCGGCCTCGAACTCTGCCGTTTCTCTGCGATCCTCATCGCGAAGAAGAAGCTCAACTCAGCGGTCGGCCGCCGCGGCCGCGACGGCGGCGGTGACCGCCGCCTCGAGGCGCGGTGCCAGTGGATCGAATACGCCTATCAGTCGAGCAAGTCGGTCCTCTAGCGTGGCGTCGAATGGCGGCACCAAAACGGTGCCGAAGCTTAAGATCAAGACGAAGCTGGGGCGTGGCTACAACCCGTCACTGGTGAACTACAAGGATTCAGAATATCATTATGGCTCCGATTTTGAAGACGACGACGACGACCTGGCTGAGGCGGTGGAGTCCGAGAAGTCTAGCGAAAGTTCCGACGACGACGTCGGTGACGCCGACTCTGACGACCTTAAAGTTGAAAGCGACGTTGATCTGGATGAATTAGTGCCTTCACATTCGTTGCCGCAGACTCCAGTACCTTTTTGGCTCAGAGAAGATGAAGCAATCCCACCCTTGGTCCTTCCCGAGAGCTCACAAGACCTCTTGGTTCCCACGAAACACATCCTGCAGGTTTTCTCCATTTACGAAGTTCTTCGCCGATATAGTCAAATCCTCCGCCTGACACCTTTTCGTGTGGAGGATTTCTGCGCCGCTCTCTCTTCAGATGAGCAGAGCAACCTCTTGTCAGAGGTTCACATAGCCTTGCTGAAGGCAATTATCCGCTCCGAAGAGACAACCTCTACCTTTGGGCCCATGGACCAGAAAGACAGCATCAATTGCGTCATCTACTTCACTGACTCGGTTACTTGGCCGGAGACTCTGCGTATGTTTCTGCAGAGCGATGCCAGCTACGAAGAGCCGTTGAAGATCCTGCAGACCTGCGATTACCCTTTCGCCGACTCCTCAGAGGCGATGCTAAATAACCGCGTTCAAGTGCTCTCCTTCCTGTGCGACCAGATACTCTCCACGCAAGCCATTCGGGATTTCATCGTAGACGACGGTCAGTTGGGCACAGAGGAGCACTGTCGTGTATGCCATCGACTGGGGGAAATGCTCGTCTGCGACTCTTGTCCCGGTGTCTATCACCTGGGGTGCCTGGATCCCCCATTGCACGACGTTCCAGAAGACGAGTGGCGTTGCTACGTCTGTCAGGCCAACGAAGTGGATGGCGTGGTTGACTGCGCTAAGGCGGGCAATGGGAACGCCTGTAGGCAGGAAACCCTTGGAATTGACAGAGGGGGCAACAAATATTGGTTCTTATGCAGAAGATTGGTGGTTGAGGTGGCCGACGGTAAAGGAGAAGACGGCAATGTGCGCTACTACTCCACAGTAAAACAACTGGAAGAGCTATCCGAGGTGCTGGACGACGAAATGTACGAGAAGGAACTGTGGGAGAACATGGAAGCAGTGCGCATTGAAATGGAAAGACAGATGGACATCACGGAGGGAATCACGATGGCGAAGAAACCTCCTTCCAAGAAGTCGTACTTTGAGGTGGAAAACGGTAAGATATAAATCACTGGCTGTGTGCTGCATTTTTGATGGTACCGATGAACTAAGAAGTACCTTTTCTTTCAGCTGCCATCGAAAAGATCCAGCTGGAACGCGAGGATAAGAGGAACGAAGAGGGAAAAGAGACTGAGAACAAAATCCAGGACGACCTGGACAAGATGTTGGCGACGGCAAATAAGTCCCCAGACGAGGAAAGCATACCGAAGAATGATCGGGAAGAGCGTCTCAAGAAACGGGAGGAAAGTCGTGGAGACGGCTTTCCTGAAGTCGACGACTTAGTTGGCGCTGGCATGGGGAAGGTTGACTCCACGGATTCTTCGAAACCACGAGAGAGTGATGCGGATGGTGATGTTGCCACGGCGGCGGGGGAGGTAAGACGACGTCACGTGTCATGTCTCTGTAGAAAAGAACTGCGACATGCAGAAGGAGATAGGCATGATTTCCGGTAGTCACACGACAATGATATATGATATTCAATTTCAGAGTCGAAGAACTTCAATGGAAGACCAGAAGCCGAAGTCCCTCGCGGTGAATAGCCAGGATGTCGCCTTGACTCCCTTCTCCAGTCAGATGCGGATGACTAGAAGAACAGTTCAAGAACTCAGCTCTGGAACGCTCTATTTTAAGCTGGGTCAGGAGGGCACTTACAAGACCTACGTGAACCAGTATACGACCAACCCCTCGGCTCTCAGCAAGCAGCAGGCTACAGAGGAGCGCCTGAAGCGTCAGCACATGTCCCACAAGTTCAGCCTGACCGACACTGCTGCCTTCAAGTGGGTGGGGAGCTTGCACGGTGGTCGTAATCTCCTCACAAACACATTGCGTCAGACCATGCTGCAGCTGGAGGGAAACCTGCCCTCCATGTTCATGCATATGAACTGGGGCCTTTTGCGCAAGCCTTGGATTGGGGCAGTGGGCAACTGCGTCAGTCCCAGGGATTTTGCACGTGCGCTGACAGTGTTGCTGTGCTGCATGAAGCCGTGCATTATGCTTCAAGTGTGGAATGACTCGCTTGGACATACCCAGTTCAAAAAGATCACCAACATGATGAAGGAAGAAAAGAAGAAACTGGAGAAGAGGGATCGCAAAGAGCGCGAGGAGGAAGAGGAGCGGCTTCGACCATTCATGGGTCATGTAAAGTACACTTTGGGCCTAAAACACCAGGTGGCCAAGCAAAAGGGAGAAGAATACCGTCTGCACGGTCAAAATGGCTGGCTATGGCTTTCTGCGTCAAGATGCTTTGCTCCGGCCGACGCCAACAAAATGGGGCTACGAGCTGGTCCCTATAGGGTGGCTGTGAAGTACTCGGATGTGAGGGACGGCACACACAAGATCGTGCTCATGGAGCCCATGGCATTCGCATATTTCGTCGCCAAACAAGACGAGATGGACCGGAAGAAGAAAGAGGAGGGTGAAAGTGCTTCTGCTGCTGCAACTACGAACGGAGAAGAGCAGGAGGAGGAGACGAAAGATGAGTCAGTGAAACCTGAATGTGGCGGCTCAAAACTCGTGGAAAGAAAGGTGCTGGAGGAAGCGCTGAAGAACGCCCGCTTGGAAAGACAGAAGGAGCCGGAAGAGCTATCAAGAGATGTGGTGGATGTTTGTGCTGGACTGTCAAACCCTACCAGGGTCATGTATCCCAAGGTGGCTCGTAAAGCGAAAGTGCTCGACGAGTTCTTGGCTAGGAGGCAGCAGCTCAAGACCCTCGAGGAAAAGAGGGTACAGCTGAGAGTTGCGCCAACCGACGCCACCAACAAGGGTACCACAGCTTCAGGCGCAGTTTCCTCCAATGCCACTAACATCTTGACTTCTACTGGCGAATTAAATTCGACCACAGCTGCGGGAGATATCAAGAACCCCGACTCCAACGACGTGGTTGCAGTGTCTGAGAGCAAGACTTCCATCATCTCTAGCATTCCTGCCCCTCAGATTTCCGTGCCAAATCCTGTTGGCGGGATCTCTGTAGCTTCGAACGAGAAGTCCAACAAGCTGAATACATTCCTGACTCAAGCCAAGAAGAAGATCTGGGCAATGGTGGCGAGGGTGAAAGAGTCCATTGCTGTCAACGGAAATGTCGGAGGCCGACCAAAAGAACTGATGTGCTACTCGCCTGTGTGTGTAGGTTCGGAAAAGCCAATTGTATGCTACTCTCCTACGTGCAAGAGGAGGAAGCTCGAGTGCCCAATTCTAACCGAGGCCAGAGAGATGCATGTGGCATTGACCAAAGAAGCCAGAGAGATCGGTCTCGATCTGCTTCCTGGCAATCTAATCAACTTTGCAACCAAGGAGACTTCAGTTCTCGAGCTGCAAAATCTTGTGAAAAATCTCATGACAAAAAAGGAGGAGTTCGACCATTATTCAGAGATCGGCATGTCCACCGTGACGACAACTACAACCACGTGCATGAAGACCACGGAGAAAGTTACCACGGCTGTAAATGGAACCGTGGAATCTGTCACCACCACTGCAACTTCTACGATCACCCAGACGAACAGCATCATGTCAGAGAAGCCTATACCAGAGGGAGGGAAGGTCGTCTCATCATCAGAGGTCACTGAGACTGTCACGGCAGCTAAGCAGACACAGGTGAGGCACCAAACAAGTTACTAAAGGATGCGTGCACATTGAGAGGCTGTTTGGGGGCGACATTTCAAATCTCAGAACTTACCTTTAGTTCAGGTGGAGGCGTGATGCACAAATCAAGGAGCATATTCTATAAAAAAAATCTCATTTTAAGAGAAATTTGCCTACGTATGAACAGCAGCAGTCTGCATAAAAAGTGATGGTGGTTTCTTGATTTGCACTCCTTCAAGACTCCTTCATTTCAGCATGTCGATTTTGAGATTTCAAATGTCGCCCCCGGAACGGACCACTGTACTGTATATGTCAGGTCACTTTTCTTATAACCTCGGAGAGTGACACAGCCTTCTTCCTACGATTCTTGCATGGGTGCGATTTTTTTTATGTCTTGCAGGAAACTCCAGAGGCCCAGAAGGTAACTGCAGTTGCTGCCGAAGCAACCTCGTCCAAGACCAGCTCGTCTGAGACCAAAGCGGATGGTCAGGTGGTGCGAGTGTATTCTAGCGAGGACACCTCTGGAAAGCTCTACCTCAAGCGAATCCAATCAGTGGCAGAGTCCAAGAAGCAGAACAAGGTAGTGAAATATCCTCTGGCTCCGCACTTCTACGCAAAGTCGAGGCGACGGCGTAACATCCTACTGCTAAGCCGCCATGACCTCAAGCGTTTGGCACGCCGATATGGCACGGTGACTGCTAACGGATTCAACTACACAGCAAAGGCCAACCAGCTCGTGTGGCCTTACCCGTGTCCGAGACCTTTATTCAAAACCACTTGGCTGTATCGCACGGCTTGCATGGAGAGTCTTCAAGCGGTGGCTCTCCAGCTAAGAATTTTGTGGGCATCAGTCCGCTGGGATGACATGGCCATGCGACCCTTGTCCGTCGACGGCAAGCATTCTCAGACCACGGATACTGCAGTCTCTACCACTGAGATCCTGAGGCACCGACATCGTGGTCGCTTTTCTGAGCGCACGCAATACTTTCGAAAGAAAGTAACAATCCCGCTAGACGTTCCCAAGACCGTGGTTGAAGTGACTCCAATTCGGTCCGGCTTGAGGAAGCGCAAGCGTGCGGAGTCACCGCAACAATCCGAGCCTAAGGTGGAGGAGGGGTGGTTGGACGAAGATAAACTTGACCTGTGGGAGATCAGGGCGTACCGAGAACGTCTGGAGCGAGAAAAGAATGCATCAATTACGCGATCCCGCACAGGAACAGCCATAAGAGAGCCGCAAAGACTGGACCCAAGTCTGGAGGCCAAGAAACAGCAAATGGAGACGAAGATTCACGATGCCAGCAAGCAGTACGGAACGGTGTACAAGACTCCCACAGTCCATCAGCCACAAGTGATAACTCAACAAGCCACTCCTACAATCCTCCGACGAGTCACAAACCCCGACGGGACAGTATCACTGGTTCGTTCAATTGCATCATCTTCGACTCCTGTGACAAGACTTATCGCCCCAGGCTCCACTGGTGCAACGCCAATATTGGGCAGGACCAATCTGCCCGGGCTCCAGCCGGCTGCCAAGAAAGTGTACATCTCCAGAGACGGCAAGATCATCGGCGCCCAGATGCTGCCGAACAATAAAGTGGCAATCCCCGCTACTCCACAGCAGCAGCAATCTCCCGCACAAATTCAAACCAGCTCGCCCATCGGGACTGTTTCGGCGGCTCAGACGAGCGGGAGCCCTCAACAAAAAGTTCAAATTGTTCGTTCCAGCGATGGGAAGATCCAAGTTCGAGGCCTTTTACCCGGTCAGCAGATAATGCAGATGCCCGACGGAAAGCTCCACATCTTCACCAGCCCCAACGCATCACCTGCGGCTGCCGCCAGTGGATCACCAGTCGCTGCGGGCGCCTCTCCGACTCCCGCTCCAGCTCCAGCTCCAGCTCCCGCTCCAGCTCCCGCTCCAGCTCCCGCTCCAGCTCCTTCGCCCTCAACCGGAAAGATGCTTTTGACGTCCAGTAAGCCGACTCCCCCGCTGGCGGCCAAGCCCGTCGCAACCGCGGTTCTCTCTCCGCAGCAGCAACAGCCGGGAAGACACATCGTGGCTCAGCAACTGCCGCCCGGGTCTTCCATCCCGCCCGGAATGACCGCCTTCATCTCCGGTGGCAAGACCTTTTGCATTCCTAAAGCGTCAGTGACGATGGCGAGGCAGCAGCAGCAGCAGGTCACCAAAACGACGCAGGCTATTATGGCGCAACCAGCGCTAAGTCCGGCGCAGCAGGCGCCACAGGTCCCCAGCAAGCAAGTAGTGGAAGTGAAGCCGCTGGCTCCCACCACGGTCACCTTCAAGGGCCAGCAGATGATTGTTTCTGGACCCGACGTCAAGGCGGCGCAGGAAATTGCCAAGCAATTATCTACGGGTCGCGCTCGACTTGGTACCTTGGGAGACAAGCAAGTGTTGATCACGACCACGAATGCTGCGTCGCCGTCACCGGTAGTGTCGCTCCCACAGCAGTCCCAACCGGTGCTCCCTAACCAACCAGTGCCTGTTAGTCAGGCAATGAAGCTCGAGAGCACCACGAAACAGCCGCCGACATCTGTGGTGCCACCTTCGGTTGGTGGAGCCGTGGCAGCAGGTGCTGTTTCGGTCCCTCTGACGCCATCCGGCAGCAGTACTGGATTAGGAGATTCCCCCGTCAAAAAAGAAGATATAGAAGACAGTAAGTCTGGCGTGACATCGGGCCAAGTGACTGCTCAATTGCTTCAGACGCCTCAGGGTCCTCGAATCGTTCTGCAAGGTATCCAGGGGTCCAACTTGCCCAAGGAAGACCTCTCAGTTATTCAGCATCAGGTCAAGCATCAGCTCCTGAAAGCTCAAGCGGAGGCCAAACAACAGGGGAAAGTGCCGCCGACCAAGATTGTGATCGACTTGCCTCCGTCCATTCAGAGCAAGTTGCAGCCCCCTCAACAGCAACAACAGCAGCCTATTCTCAAGACTGAGGTGAAGGAGGAAGTAAAGACTGAGCCGTCTGATCAGCAACAGCTGCCTGCCGGCCAACAGCAACAACCACAAGCCACGGGGATGATAGCTCCTCCAACGAGTGTCATTGGCTTGGTGAAACCTCAAGCAACTGGTGTCTCGCCAAAAATGCTGGTGGTCTCCCAGGTGGGTCCGAAGGTGATGGGCGTTGCTGCACCTTCCTCGCCCGCTACCGCCACCGCCGCCTTAAGCTCCCCTCCCTCCGTCAACAATGCAGCACAACAGCTTCTCTCCAGCTTAACTCCGACCAAAGTGCCTCCAACTCAGCCTCCCTCCGATATTGTCGACGTGCAAAAGGTGATCTCCAGCGCAATGAAGTCCCCTGAACAGCAACATCAGGTGCATCTGGTCGATGCAACAGACGGGCCTAACGCCATCAATGAGTCGCCCATCGCCGAAGTACTTGCCTCATTGAGCCCTCTGCCGCCATCCACAGTTTCCACGAACACGAAGCAGACGCCGCCGCCGCCGCCGCCAGTTCCACTGCCTACTTCACCTTTGCCAGCCACATCTCCTGTAGCAACGGCTACAGCAACAACTGCCACCAGTGTCTCCCCCGTGGCTGTTGCCAGTACGACACGAAACCGTAGCGGTCGTACTGCATCAGGTGGAGCTAACATTGTTGTCGTCGACGAGAAGAAACGCCAACAGATCCATAACAGGCTTCAGTCAGCGCTCTTCCGGCAGAAGGAACTTTTGAAGAAGGACATTGGCAAGAAGCGAGCCCTGCTCGAGAAGGAGTTGCAGGTCAGCATCCACCACGACATCGAGATGATCAAACAGACTCAAAAAGCTATTGCCAACTCCAACGCTAACAACAACGAACCTGCGACCAGCGACCAGCGAACTGGTAACAATGTCTCACCTTCCTTGGCAGCGGCGGTGGTGAACAACAATAAGCGTAAACGGCACCAGAGCAGTAACGATGGAGAGTCTCCAGGACGTAAGGAAGCGACCGCAAACAATGCTGTGTCTGAAAAGACTGTGGTGTCTCCACCTTCCAAGAAAAAGAGGACATCGAGGAGCTCAAACCCCTCTTCTGTGACTGGAAACAACACTTCTGCTGTGGCTGCGGGGTTGGTCAGGAAGGATAGGGTTTACTGCATCTGCAAAACCAAATATGATCCGGCCAAGTAAGTTGGCATTCCTACTCCAACTTCTTCATGCATCACATTTATTTCCGTCTCTTTGGCAGATTTTACGTGGGCTGCGACGTATGCAATAATTGGTTCCACGGTTCCTGTGTCAACATCACGGAGGCTATGTCGAGGAACATGACGGAGTTTATCTGCGGCGAGTGCCAGAGTGCTAAGGACAATCACGAGATCTACTGTCTGTGCAAGCAACCTTACGACGAATCTCAGTAAATGATTTGTGTTTGTTCTTTTTGTGACATCAGTGGCTCATGTATACGCACATCATACTCAGGTTCTACATCGGTTGCGAGAGGTGCTCCGACTGGTTCCACGGTCGCTGCGTGGGCATTCTACAGAGTGAGGCCGAACGCATTGACGAATACCTTTGTCCCAACTGCGACCCGAATTCTCATCTCAACGCTCCCAACATGAAGGAACTTACCGAACAAGACTACGAGATGCTGAAGAAGGTTTCAAAGCAAATGCTGGTTAGTGGCATGTCAAAATCTAACTCGGCCTCGAAGCTAACTTTCTGCTTTTCTCTCTACACTTTCAGGCACACCGCAACAGTTGGCCATTTAAACACCCGGTGGACAGGAACGAAGCACCAAACTACTATCGAGTCGTCAAGGAGCCTATGGGTAAGCATTAATGTTGCAGACGGCAGCTTGGTTATTTTTAATCAATCAACATTTCTCTCGTCGTAGACCTGTTGACCGTGGACAACAAGGTGATGAAACACAACTACACGAGGCTGAACGAGTTTGTCGGCGACGTCGTTCGGATTTTTGAGAATTGCCGCCTCTTCAACCAGCCGGCGTCGCAGATTGCAAAATGTTCCGAGGCCCTGGAGAATTTCTTCGTCCAGAAACTAGTCTTGCTGAGGGACAAGCTTGCTTCCGGCGACGGCATTTAAAACGAGTGATGCTTGTGCTCATTTCCTATTCCCCACGTAGTACCTACACTTCGCGCCGCTCTTTGATACGTAACGAGTGTCTTTTGTTGCATTGGTGGAAAGATAACAGAGCAAGGTTGCTGTGTTCACAAAGTACAAATGCACTTGCAACACCCCAGATTGAGTCCTCAGTGCATGGAAATACCTATGTATTAGATGTCAAAGAAGAGACGTATTGTACACTCTATTTTGTGTGAGCTGTCGGCGCAGCCAACGTTGAAAGAAACTTCATGAAATGAACTTCAAATGAGAAAAGAGAGAGTGATTCCCGGGTATTGCTGTATACCTGACAGAAGTGGACACGTGAATATCTAGTTCGCCTCGACAAGTTGTACCGCGTATGTCAACTCTTCCTTGGTGTCATTAGTTCCTTTGCTTTCTTTTAGTTGTGCGGAAGAAGCTAGGAAAGCTTCTTGTGCGCTGCCGCGCAGAGCAGAGTAGTACAGTAGATTCCTGAGCCTGGTCATGCGCAATAAGCAACTCCCCTTAGAAAGCTGCGTTCAAAACAAAAGTTTGGCCATGATCACACATTCTGTGCTCAAACCCTGGGAATTCTAAAATATCCGGAAATAATCTCAATAGTACCCAAGATAGTTCGACCGAGTACGAAAACTGGTTTCAGTTTTGAGTCTGCTGACACCGTTAGTTGCACCCCCGACGCCAATATGTTCTGTTCGTGGAGCAAGGGAGAAAAGTTCCGCGATCACTTTAAAGCGGGTGAGAAAATTTTGACTTTGCACAGCTTTTGGTCTGGAGTATGTCACGTATATTTGACCTGTAGAAAGTAGGACAAGAGGGAAATGAGTAAAGTTGCATAACTATATCATTTGCTTATCTGCAAGGAACATATGTGTGCAGCAGCTGCTCCCACCCTCTTTTCTCCAGTCAGGCCAAGTTCGAGCACTCCACGCCTTGGCCGGCGTTCCAGAAGACCATAACGAAAGATTCGGTAAAGAAGAGGGAAGAGAGAAAGGATGCACTCAAGGTCATGCATGTGCGTGGACTTGTGCTACTCACGCACTCACTTGCAATAACAAGTTGTGTCAGCAGTAGTAACCACCGTGTTTGCGCCACCAGCTGTAGAGATTCCATCGTGTGCATAAGTGTATCTGCTTAATGTACCCTAATTTGCCGCTTGTATGTTCATTTGCTTGTCATATGCAGGCAAATACGTATGCACCGAATGTGGGTACGGCTTGTTCAGCTCCATCGCCAAGTACGAGCACCACACGCCCTGGCCGGCCTTTTCAGAGCCGCTGCACGAGGACTCCCTTCGAAAGAAACCAGACCCGGAGAAATGTGAAAGGGCAGCGCTAAAGGCAAAACGCTCATTCGCCACTTTGGGTTTGAATTTAGTATAGGCACTGTAGTGATCATCACTCAAGCGCGCGTGTTCAGCCAAATGAATGCACATTATAAGCATATAATTTTATAAGGACAACTGGTTCCAGGTGTCCTGTGGCAAGTGCGGCAACGGGCTGGGGCACGAGTTCCTCGGCGATGGTCCTGGGGGCAAAGGCTCGCGCTTCTGAATATTCAGTCACGCTTTGAAATTCATTCCCAAGGATGGGGGTAAGCCAACAATGACTATGTGTCGGGCAATACCAAGGTCGGTGTTGCATCTCAGCTCTGAGGAATTCAGTAAAGACTTGAATCTAACCTATACATTCCACCAATTGGGGGGGGGGAACTATTTTAAACGAATACTTATGTATTTACCTCCTTTTCATCCCCTTGACGTCATTCAGCCAGTTATGGTTTGGGTGAATTCCTCGAACACTTCCTCGAGTCGCACCAAGAAAGCAGAGTGCATTAGAAAGGGATTTCTATCCCTTATTCTGTTTAGTGACTTGTGGCAGGAGCAGGAAAGACCTTCTCTGCTTCGATCTTATCATACTGCATGATCTTTCAGAAGAGGGCGTCATCAGTTTTTTTACGAGCGGATTTTACACTTTGGGGACAGGTCACTGTGCAATGGCTCATATGAAGGCTAAATATGGGACAAGTTGTTCCCCTCCCCCTCACAGATTCATGACCACTGTCGTCCAACTCTCACAATTCCATCATGGAAAAGAGTAAAAATCAGTACACAAACAGCGCAATGGCAAAACTCATCATGCCTGCACCTTGGATGTGCCGGACACAGACAGCACAGACAATGACATCAACCATGTGATCACAGACAGACCCACGAAGTTCATGCAGGATGTTGCAACCGCACTGGAGATATAAATCATCTTATCTGCCATTAGCAATGTTTTGGCGAGGGTTCAATGTTGTGTAGCTAAAGGTGATGGGGCTTTTCAAGCAAAAAATGTAACTAAAACCCAGTATCTTATGATATGACTTGCTATTGTGATGAAATTCGCAATGCTTCTCTAATGCAGGGGCCAAATTAGTGATGCAGCAACTGTGCCAAAGCCTGAACTAAAGTCGAGAGTTGGATCATAGTGGTCATGAATCAGTGAGTGGGGAGCAATTTGTTCGATATTCTGCTTTCATTGCACAGTGATCTGCTCGCAAAAATGTGGAATCTGCTAGTAAAAGACTTATCGCTTCTTCTTTTTAAAGACCCTGTAGTTGTGGTTACTGCATGATGAGGGAAAGTTGTTGCTGACAATATTATAAAGCTGTCGTAGCTAGTGACAACTTTTTCCCCCACTTCTGATCGACACAGCCTCGTCTCACATGCGTCCCCTCCCCCATGCGTTGCTCGAGGAGTAAAGCAAATGGTACCGCAACCAGAGATCCTTCAGAACCTCCCAACCTCTCACATCGGTTTCCTTCCACTGATTGTTGCACGCTGTCGTCGGTGACTTCAACACCGCTGTTGTAGACTGGCACTTTCTCAGTCACCCAACCTGTCACCCGGTGACTTAAATGGGTTCTGCGTGGAAGGACATCTATAATTTTACAATGTTGGCCTTAGCGTCATCAATCGCGATTACGCTCATGCAACGGTGCAATTTTTAGCCCGTTAACTTTACAAGTGCGGTAACGCGAATACAACAGTTGTGGCGCTCCTGCAACGCTTGCCATGTACGATGCAAGCAGCCGCCAGCGACAAGAATTTCCAATCCTAAACAATGATGTCTATAGTACGTACGCGCTAAATATGATTGGAGATCGCTCACTCGTATGCTTTTACTTTTCAGAGAAATAGATGGGCAACACTCAGTTCCCCTGAGAGAGGAAATCATGAGATGACGATTCAAGGCTCAATCCACTGTCGTGGCAGCCTCAGTCTGAAGATACTTGATTTCGACCTCCAACTGGCATGACAGCATATTGACCGACCCGGTACAACAAGATTAAACTAACAACGATAAGCATTGGCCGTTATTTTTAAAGACACCCCTGTCTTCGAGAACCCCGTGTGGAGAACATATCCATGGGTCGTAGGTCTTGTTCTGCCATTGCAGTAGTGCAGACTTCAGCTCTTCGAAGACGCTCTGTAAAGCAGTCATGACGAAATGTTGCGTGCATTCAACAAATGTTTGGTACCTACCGACGCATATTGTACCGTATGTAACGAACTCGTTTTAAGTGCAGCGCTCTTTGGGCTTATACCTTGTGAGCAAAATCTTCAGCTAGGTTGTGAGCCTCAAGTGAGTCCACTTTCAAGTTGTACATCTCCCACTCAGGCCTCTGGTAATACGCGGAAAGGTTTTTAAACCAGTCTTGCTCTTCATGCCGCTTGTGGCGCTGAAGGATATCCTGAAACGGACTGAGTGGAATAGCTACGCATTGAACACTGCAAGAGTAGCGTGGTCCGAACAGCGCCCATTACAGTAGAGGACGACGCATGGACGAAGGGGTATTGGTTAGTGTACCTGAAAGCCCGGAGAGAGAAAGAAATCCTGATCGACCGGAAACGGTGTCCGGTAGTTGAGGTTGTGTATCAGTTTGTACTCATGGGTCCTCACGTACCTCATAGGATAGTACATAGTGACCTCATGCATGTCGTGACTTCCAAACACCATGTCACCGGCTGCGTCAGGCCAGGAAAGCGAGTCTGGAAAGAGGAGTCGAAGAAACAGAGTTGTACGTCCATTAGCCATACATAGGTGATTCCTCCTCACCCAAAAGCGGCAGGAGAGACCGTCCTTGGAGACGAGTGGGCTCGTCCTTACGGAGGACGTGATATTGAGGATATCGTATGCCCCACCACTCTAAGATCGTTGGAACGATATCGAGGAGACTCACAAGAGCCTCCGATACCTTTCCATGAGACTTCTTGTGGTAGGGGGAGGAGATCAACAATGGTTCTCGGATACCTGGGTAAGGAAATTTTTGTGATGCTTCTTATTCTGTCAACACGATGATTATTCATTCCTGCATACCTGAATCATAAACGTTTGTTCGCCCGTTGACGAATGGAATGCCATTGTCTGAGGAATAGATCACCAAAGTATCTTTATGGAGGCCGTGTTGCTTCAACTCCTTGAATAAGAGGCCAATCCCTGTAAGTTTTGTATACTTGTACTAGATTAAGGCTTCTGTAGCTGTCTGGGACACACGCAGAGACCGATACTTCTATGCAAACCTTGATCCAATCGTGACAGGGTGACGTACTGTGCTGCGATCTCCTCTCGCGACACGGGAGTATCGGGGATAAAACGGGGCAGCTCGACCTCCTCTGGCTGATGTACGAGAACAGGCGTCATGCAGAAACCAGAATTAGGTTAGCAGAAAGTACAGATATCGCAACACGTTGTCAAGCTTGGAAGCTGAAAGTCAAGGAATTCTAGGAAAGCCTCTGACAGTCTGCTACGCCGCCACTCACCGCTCAGACTGACATTCCTTGGAGGAGCAACTTTTCTCTGACTCATTCTGTACATACGTTGTCTACGTACGTACAAGTTCATGCAAAATGTCGCATTCAGACTACGCCTGACGTTGCAGTTTATGTCCAATGCTGCACATTAGGGAATTAGCTTTCTACAGAAATTGACCTGCAGCTCTACAATCACTGCTTGAAATGATGTGATATTGACATCAATTGAAAGGAAATTTAGTCATGTTGAGAGTCCAAAACTCAGTTCCGCTTGACAGAGTATTCACGCATGACAAGAAGCAGAAGAGCATAACAAGTCAACATTTGCCCACACATTGTCTAAGGAGGATGTCCAGTCCTCCCTCTGGTCAGTTGTGGGACGTTGTGCAGCAATGACCAAACTCGTTGCATCATTATTTTCTCACTGACACACATTACTTTTTTGACTTACAT
>JAAUXU010067189.1_pt1 | contig 16881 bp, 21 predicted proteins | sample 7278151 | NCBI WGS metagenome assembly JAAUXU01 (sample SAMN14350113, study PRJNA611818) | marine sediment metagenome | isolation source: surface marine sediment (1.8m) | place: French Polynesia: Moorea | collected 2018-08 | reverse complement strand
GAATTTGCAGAATTGCAGCGCATTCGTGTCTCACTCAACTTGCACAGCGAACAGTGCAAATCGGTGCGAATTTGCAGAATTGCAGCGCATTCGTGTCGCACTCAACTTGCAGCCCAGGCTTTCTTGACTTTTTCTTTGATAGCTCCTGATTTTGCCCTTCAAGACCACAAATCAGTGCAGGAAGCTGTCATTGCTGTCATATCAATGAACGACCCAGCATTTTTGTGGATGTCGTCGACGCTCGTGAAGTTGGGCAGCAGCAGCAGCGACGAGCACGACGCGGACGTCTCACTCATCCGGTGCTGTCTTCATTGCCAACTGCAGGTTTCTGGCGCACGACGCTTCAGAAAGTGTTGCCACATTCGATTGGGGCGCCAAGAGACTCTTTGAGAGCGAAGTCGTCGTGGAGCCTCCGGATCCAGCCTGGATCATCCCGGAGCTGCCATTTCTGGCCGCTTGACGAGGTAAACAAGGGCTGGAAGGAAGACGCGGCTTCGTTGTCTGCAGCCCTCAATTGCTCTCCGCGCTTTTTTGTCTGGCAGAGAAGTCAAGCCTTTGAAAGTAGGACGCGCTAATGACTCAAGCAGGCATTTCGAGCTAAATCTCGGCTAAATCCTTTAGGAATTCAGCTGTCAACAGCCGCAGCAACTCTTTGAGGGAGCATTTTTGTCACATCATTTACCAAAGTTTCAAGGTTGCCTTTATTTATTTTCAGTTTTCCTCCTCCCGGCGTCAGAATTCGTCAATTGGTGTCGTTCGTTATCCTCGTTCTTCGTCCGTCCCGTCCGTGACAGTCGAGATGAGGCCGGCTGCACAAGTGGGACAGGACTGGGGGTGCGCTCGGGCCCGACTCCAAGGCCGGGCTCGGGCTCGGGCCCGGGCCCGGGCTTCAGTACTGATCACCACGTCAGTGCGTTTTTCCAGGCCCGCAAAAACGCCGGCCCGATGCATCACTAGCCAGGACTGACGGCGGGTTCTTCTTCTTCGTCTTCCTTCCAGGGATGCCAGCTCAAGTTGTGCAGGAATTGACGTCAAATCCGAGGCTTTTCCTTGTTTCTCAGGTCCTGAGCGAGGAAGCACCGAAAAAGCAGTGCAAAGCAAAAGTAGAGAGAAGGAAAGGCAAAGTAGCAAAAGTGGAGCAGAGTAAAGCGAACCAGATTGAGGCTGCGGCAAAGTACTTTGCAACTCTCGGCCTCTTCGTCAGAGCAATGTTTTCTGCTATGGAGGAGGCCAAAGTCTAGTTGGCCAGACAAGCTGAGGTTGCTGGCTTAGGAAGGATCAAGCTGAACCACAAGATGTGAGCTTATTCATTGACACCATCCTACAACCTGTGATAGGTATATTGCAACCTATGATGGGAATCCCCAGGAGTGGACAGATGAAGCAATATCCCTATCCTGAAGGCACATTTGGCATCCTGGGCACTCACATTGAGGGCAGCAGAAGAAGTTGTGATTTGAAAAATGCCAAGAAACAGCTGGTTGTGCCAGCTTTTCTTGTGATCACAACTTCGTCACTCTGTGTGGTTTTTTTTTGTGAAGCAACACCAGTGTTTCACTTTCGCGCAAGACTTGATAGCAAGGAGTTGGAAGGAGTGAAAATAGTGCAATTCCTCCCACTTTTGTTCCCACCACTCTGATCCATTCCACTGACGCGTGTTCCACTGTTGTGTAAATTCAATTCTGGCAGTGGTTTCGGCGCCCAAATGGAAAACTTTCTCCCATTTTGTTGCCAGTGTGACGGTGCAGTGCAGTGCAGTGCAGTCGGGATTTAACCAGATCCCTCTTGGGCACCCAGTGCTGACTGAGTGGCCAGCCTCATTTGCTTCGTCTCACTTGTCAAATGGAGTCTCAGTTGCACTGGAGAACTGAAAGGAGACAATTGGAAAGGGTTGCATGGTTAACTTTCAACATGTTGACCTGCTGCACGTGGAAGTGCTGCAATGGGACCTGGATGAGGGGTGATTGGACTTGTACTTCAGAAGAGGGACACTTTCAGGCAAGTCTTCTGCGGAAAGTTCACGTTGGTGGATTAAAGTAAAAAAAAAGATTCTTTGTTAACAATGACGGCTCCAGCTCCTCAAGAATGCTTCAAAAGAGAGTTTCCTCAGGCTGAATCCATCCCCAGATGAGCTGAGAATAGCCCTGAGAAAGGAAATCAGAAGAGAAATCATGATAGAAGTTGCTGCTCTTTGTTGTGGAATTGCTGACAAAAGATCAGCTGGTGCAAGCCCAGTTGAGAAGAGGCACAAACTTCTCTGCAGGTCAAGTTCAGGTCAAGTCAGACTAGCTGATACAGGTTAGGCTTGTTCATCAATCCGAAAGATCGGCACAAGCAAATCTTGCCCCAGACTCGACTCAGTGCCAAGTCTGAGCAGCACCTTTGTCTGGTTGAGTGAGACAATCTTGATTGCTGGTCATGAATTTTCACTTTGGCACATGCAGACTTGTCAATGGTCCGCTCTTGGTCTCAGACCTTTGACTTTCAAGGCTCCTTCTCACATATTCAACTGCCTGACGAGATTTATGGGGGGAAGCATGAAAGTTTCTCTACTCAATAATTTTTTTGTGCCTGGACGATGGACTCAATATTGCCCCACAAGGAATTCCTGATCAGGAACTCCGCAGGAGAGGAAAGAAAAGTGTTTACAAAGTCCCCAGCCCGATTTTCTCAGGACTCAAATCCTAGAAAAGTCATCACAGAGAGATGCAGAAGGAGAGAAGATGTCACTTTCGAGAAAGAACTTTCAATGAGGCGGAAATAATCATCAGGGCGTTAAATTTGACTCTGCCACAAAGTCGGTTTGAATTTCGCGCCAAAACCGGCCGGCATTTCGGAGGGTGTTTTGATGTTTTGACACACCCCGTAGCTCTCATCACGCTGGAGTTCTATTCTTAGAATTGAGCTGACTCAAGCGTCTGACGTCTGGCTTGTGGGGAAAAATTAAAGAAGAAGCCCAATGCTCAATCGGATGAGTGAAATCTACTCGGCCGGACAGGTGCTCCGCTACACAGCCTGGTCAGCCTGCCTGCCTGCCTGCCTGCCTGTCAGCCTGCCTGCCTGCCTGTCAGCCTGACTGCCTGCCTGTCAGCCTGCCTGCCTGCCTGCCTGCCTGCCTGCCTGCCTGCCTGCCTGCCTGCCTGCCTGTCAGCTTGTCTGCCTGTCAGCCTGCCTGCCTGCCTGTCAGCTTGTCTGCCTGTCAGCCTGCCTGCCTGCCTGCCTGTCAGCTTGTCTGCCTGTCAGCCTGCCTGTCAGCCTGCCTGTCAGCCTGCCTGTCAGCCTGCCTGTCAGCCTGCCTGTCAGCCTGCCTGTCAGCCTGCCTGCCTGTTAGTCTGCCTGCCTGTCAGTCTGCCTGCCTGTCCGCCGGAAGCTCCACGAGGATGGCGCTGACCGGCGGACCGAGTAGTCGTTGCTCCACTTTGTCTGGCCGAGAAGTCACATCGAATGTTTTCCAATGATCCCCCCCAAGGTTTGTTTGGCTTCAAGATGCTTTCAGTCGTTGTCAGCTTTGCTTTCTTGCCCGCTTTCTTACTCTCCCTCCCTGTCTGGCCGAGCTGAACGAGGTGCGCGAATATAAGTGGAAATCTCTTTCAAAGTGAATAACGAGGTCAGTTCGGAGAAAACGAGCAGAGAACAGAAATATGTTTTCTCACCCTGGACTGCTGAGACGCCGGACCCGGCGGGGCCGAGCAGTGCACAGGGACACCGGTCCGGTCCGAGCAGTGCGCAGGGACACCGACCCGGGCCGAGCAGTGCACTGGGACACCGGTCCGGGCTCGTCTGCCGACAGCAGTCCTGGCCCGCCCGCGCAAATAAATCTTATAGCTTGTCCATAAATCTGAGTTGACCCGTGCGCAGTTGCACTCCCCATATTTCAAATGCTGCCGCTTCCCAATATTTTCAGCTACTTCAGCTTAAAATTAAGAAGTTTTTCCCCAACAAAGAGGGAGCAGTGAAGAAAAAAAAAGAAAAAAAAAGGTTTTTGCTTTCTATGTCAAGGCTGCTCCGGACTTCCTCCCCTTCCACACCTCCCTGGGGAGGGGGTGAGCACAGGACGGAGATCGTGTGAGTCACGCAGAAGTGCCAAGCAGCGCTGACGAAGTTGGCGGCTCACACGACCGGAGCTTTCTGGTCATTTATCACCTTGCTGCTTGCCTCGATTGTTCTTCCACACATGTGACATCGTGGAATTCAGGGGCAACTTGTACGGACTAACTGAAAGTATTCCCGTCAGGGCGCGACTTTGCTGCTATGGGGAAATATTTCTTCCATCTCTCTCAGTCTGTCTGGGAAAGCATATGAGTGTCATTGTGATAGGCTGACACTGAGATCTCCATGCCCACGTTGGAGCGCCACAGCTCCAACGACGAGAGCTCGGCGAGACACGACTGGAGAGTGCGCGGCTCCGCACACGCGGACGGACTCGCCCGAGTCTGGCCGAGTGGGTTTCACGGAAAATGGGTCTGGAACACTCGAGAGTCCGGGAAAGCTTGGGCGAGCACAAAGATCGGCATCGGGAGAGAGCGAGAGAGAGAACAGCTCTCTCGCGCACATAAACATTTTTCTGCGTGTCCGCGTGCGTGCGTGAGTCAGTTTGTCAAACGACCTCTTGCTGTGAACACAAAGATCTGCAGACACAAACACCCGGACCTTTTGAGGCGCAAAAAACGCGCGCAAATTGCCGCCGTTTTGGCCACGGACGTGTGAGCCAACGAGAATGTCAAGTCAGCGCTGCAAACAGTATTGGGCGCAGAGGACCAGAGCCAGGACTGCCTGATCCAGGACGACGACAACGAGACCATGGAGAAAATGGAAATCGATACCGCGGTCTCGAGGGTACAAGACACCTGAAAATCGCCCCTCACCAAGGAGTTGGCAGCGGCGGGTACGGCAGAGCCGACTACAGCCACCTCGACTGCAGAGGGTGCGACCTCGACCACCCCGGATCGACGCGCGCAAGACACTCAAGTGGAGTCAGTGGGCACAGGGGCGGAGGGAGGGGGTGGGGGACAACAACGACCACAGGCGCCACACAGCAGAAAAGTGAGTCCATGGGCGCGGCGCACTCGCGCGCCAGGCCCGGCGCAGGCCCGGCCAAGGTCACTCGCGTCTCTCTGGGGAATTCGGCCGCGACGGCTGTCGGCGGCGGCGGGGGCGGCGGCGGTGGGGGGGGCGGAGGCGGAGGCCCCGGGGGCAGCGGCGGCAGCGCCAAGAACAACAACTTTGCGTACTTCATCTTGTGCATCAAGTCGTCTTCCGACCGCATCAAGATCGTGAATGCGTCTGCACAGGTGCTGCGCCTGGTCAGCGCCGTCGTGCGCCGCCACTATGCGGTCACCAAGTGCGGCTGGGACCGCCACTTGGCCTACTCGTTCAAGCTGCAGCGCAAGCCCACGTCAGAGCTCATCTCCATGGCGGCGGAACTGTTGCTGGCCCTCTACCGCGCCGGCTGGGAGCCCATGACGCCCATCGATCTGGGCGCAGGCACTAGCGCCGGCAACACCGGCGTCAAGTGCGCCGGCACCAGCGACAAGAACGGTCAGCAACAGCAACAGCGGCAGCGGCAACGACAGCGACGGCAGCAACAGCAGCACCAAACGGCCATCTGCTTTCGCCGGGACACCCCGGAGGAAAACCCGGATTCGGTGGGGACGCCGACTTTGGTCGGGACGCCGGTCTCCGGCAGCTTTGACGACGTCTCCGGTCTGGTTGCGCCGCCGGGCCTCAACTCGGACGAAGCCAAGGACTGCCTCTGCCTGGAGACCTACGGCAACAACTTGTTGGGCTTTCACGAGGTGCCAAACACGACGCTCTTCGACCTGGTGAGGAAACCTTTGTCTCGTCGAGAGTCACGCTCGCGTCGTCGCACTTTGTTTGGCAGAGCACAAAGTGCTACTTAATACAGTGGAGGCAAAATCTAGAGTCCAAACATTTTATTTTTTTTCTTCCCCCCAATATTGTTCAAAATTGCATTCAAAATTCCTGCTGAAAGAGATACTTTAAGAGCAGGAATTCGACCCTGTAAAGCAAGCTCAAGTAGTCGTGGCATTGGGGGGGAAGCCAGCACGAGAACGAGCACAGCAGCTTCGACATCGTCAACGTCATCGACTTGGGGCACACTGAAGTCTGTGGCAAAGATGAGGGGCAAAGGGCACCGACGTCAGCCAGATCCTCGAGAGCCTCTGCTCTGCCCCTCCCCAGTTGTTCTCCCTGTGTTTTGCTTCACCAGGTCCAATTTCTGCGTTGAAGACTCTTAAATTTTGCCCCCATTGTCGCTGCACTGATGTTGCGTACATGACGTGTCTGGTGGCGTTGCAGGTGCAGTGCGTGCACAGCGAGTGGCTGCCTGGCGTGGCCGGCATCTCCGATGCCGTGAGCTCTGTCATCGGCGACTACTGCCCGGCCGAGTACGCGGTGCTGGCGCCCAACGGCGACCACAGGCGCAAGTACATCAAGTTGCATGGGCGCCCTTGGTCTAAGGGGGCAGAGGAGGGCGCGGACCTGGAGGACGCCATTTGTGCGGAGAACCTGCTCATCAGCATCGTGGCCTGCTTGGCACGCGCGCAGTTCAAGCTGCAGGTAAGACTCTTCTTAACCGTGGCGTTCACGCTGGTAGAAATCGCTGGTAGAAATCGCTGGTAGAAACCGCTGGTAGAAACCGCGCACACGTGCGTGACTGTGCCGGCCCTGGTGAGGCTGGACCCCTCCAGACGGCTACGGACGACTCAGCAACATACAGTGTGTTCCGCATAGGGTGTAGAAGCATTAGCTTCCTGTGGACAGTGCAGCTTCACTGTTTGAGCGTCATATGGAGCGATGTTGAGATCGGCAGAAGGCTCCAATGTGAGTGACAAAGTCATGGCTTGGCACTGTCAGCCAAGCAGCAGACACGAGTCAGCACTGACTGCCAGGCTGCACCGGTGCAAGTGGTGCCGGACCCACTGTTGCTCGGCAAAAAGGCTGCCCAACTGCCCAGCTCTCCACTGAGAGCCCTAACGACGCAGAGACTCTTAAAAATGCCTTGGAAATAGTACTTATTCCACCAGGTTGCTGAAAAAGCCTGCATCAGAGTGTAATAATCTCAGATTGACTTTGCTTCTCTTGCCTATACTATAAAGATTAAGCCTGGTAAACCCTTCCAGCTTTAGTCACTCTGTTAGAAAGTGAGTTAAAAAGTCATATTTGGAAAGGAAACCTTCTGCTTGTTGCTCAAGTTGATCCTACTGCCGTAGAACACGTTTCATCAATACTGGAGGCAGTTGAAAGTAACGTACGTGAGGCTAATTCTTGCACACACAGTGGGGATCAAAATTTAAGAGTCTTCAACGCAGAAATTGGACCTGGTGAAGCAAAACACAGGGAGAGCAACTGGGGAGGGGCAGAGCAGAGGCTCTCGAGGATCTGGCTGACGTCGGTGCCCTTTGCCCCTAATCTTTGCCTTCAGTGTGCCCCAAGTCGATGATGTTCATGATGTCGAAGCTGCTGTGCTCGTTCTCCTGCACTAGAGAGCAACTAGAACCAGAACTGATTGAGCTGCTCTGCTTTGTCCTGCAACCTGACGATGCTCTGGGGTGACCGAGTGACGTAAAAGATTCAGGGTTGACATCAAACTTGGCTATTTTTGCTCAACAGTTGTGGTCACTTCATAGCGCGCTGCGGCTCAAAAGCTTAAAAGCTGAATGTTTCCTCTTTTGGATTGGCGCAAATCCTTCAATATCGCGATATCCAGAGGATCCCAATTGTCTAGTCACAGATGGATTTAGGTGTTGTCACGTTTTACAGAAAAGAAGGTCGAAATTCCCAATTTTTGGAAAATCCCGTTAATCCTCATTCTGCTGCTCTTGAAAAAAAAAGTGTCAGTCTGGGAGTAACGCCACTGTTTTGGCTCAGGATGGAGTGACAAAGTCCATCTACGATCACTTGGTCGGTGCAGCCCTCAAGTGGTGCTGCTCCAGCCACGAGGACAGCAGTGACGGCTGCAGTGACGGCTGCAGTGACCTCCGAGGCTGCTCGGCCAGATGCACTTGTCGTGTTTCATCACGTCCAGTCACCCACTGCAACAGTTATCGCGGTGGGTGTTTCTTTAAGTGTGTTTTGAAGTCCTGACTTGACAGCCCTCTGTCTGTACTTCAGGGTGACGGTAAAGTACACAGGTCCTTCGTGGACCTCCTGAGTACAACGGACAATCTGACGTCAATGACTGTTTGTACTTCCTCCCACTTCTGGTCAGACATACACATGTTCTTTCCCCCTCCCCCACCCAGGTCTCCATCCAGATGGACTCTGCCACCACGGTGTTCTTCTTCATCCGCGATCACGGCTCTCGCGACGTGAGGCTCCCCACCTTCTGCGGCGTGGGCCTGGGGGAGAAGAACGGCCTGTACGTGTACAGGCCCACCATCACGCGCACGCAGACGTCGTTCTTCAGGAGCAGGTACGTGAACGCCAGGCACGACGGCCAAAAAAAGCAAGCTTAGAGCCCGGGTTCTACCCCAATCTCAACAGACTCTGGCTTAACAAACAAACAAACAGAAAAATCCGCTTGAGTAAACACAGCCTGGAGCTGATTAAGTTCTGTCGTTCAGACTTGACAGGGTGTCAAAGTGTCCAGGCCAGAGGGAGACATGGACGGAGCTTTCACCCATGAATATGACCTAGGCCTAGGAAAGTAGGCATTTTTCTTCTCTTCCGATGAAGATCACCTAGGCCTAAGAAAGTAGACATTTTTCTTCTCTTCCGATGAATATGACCTAGGCCTAGGAAAGTAGGCATTCTTCTCCTCGTCCGATGAAGATCACCTAGGCCTGGCCGTCAGAAAGTGCGCTTATGGAGGTAGGAGTAGGTGCTTCCTGATCATTATCACCTAGGCCTTGTCAAAAAGTGCCCCTGGAGCTGGGCACCTTGATGAATAGTAGGCCTAGATGCTTTTGTCATGCTCATGGAGCTGGAACTCGTTCGAGGGAGATCTAATACGTTTTACTCTCTGTGAGTTGGGCCTAAATTGTGCTTAAATCTAAAGACAAAGAATATTACAGGAACGGAAAGTCACTGCGCAAGCGGATCAAGCAGAGCATCCGGCGCAAGTCGAGCAGGGAGCAGCAGCAGCCGCCGCAGCAGCAGGCGCAGCGGCAACACGACGGCGTAACTTCTGTTGTTGGCGCATCCGACGGCGGAACGTCTGGCGCAGGTGGCGCAACTTCCGGCGGCGCCGCCTCTGCCGCGCTTCCCCCGGACTCTGAGGCGCTGCAGCAGGAGCTGGCGCTGGCCAGGAAGCCCACGGTCAAGCTGAACAGGAAGCTCAGGAACGTCCTCGCGGCCTCAGACACCGAGACCGACGCGGAGAACTGAAGAGTCTTGTTTTATCTCTCTTTTTTGTGGCTCTCACGGTAAAAGAGAAACGAAAAAGGACAAGCAGCGGCGACGAGACGATTATTTTTGGCACGTACGGTAAGAAGTCCCTGCCTGCCGCAGTCCGGACGCATCCCTCCCCCTTCCCGGTTTTTTTTTGGCGGACCACACGGTACAGAGAAGACGCCCGTACGGTATTTCTCCATTGTGCTTCACATTTCGAACAGTATGAGGAATAAAGATTGAGTTGTGCAGCAAAAAGCTTCGGTCTTGACCTCGTAACCCTTTTGCTCCCGCATGTACATGTGTCAGTTCCTCTTCCTCCGCGCAATCACTCAACAAATGCTTCGCATACAACGAAATCAATAAGATTCGTCTGTTCTTGTGCAGTGTGAAAAGAGCCTTGGGCATTTTTCGACTTAAAGTGCTTCCTTGAGCGTGTGAGCCGAGAAGAACGCGCAGCGCACGCGCCCGGGGATTCTTCGGGGCTCACACGGTGCGGTTGTTCGGTTGCTTCAAGCAATTTTTGGCTTGTGCACGATTTATAGCACAAAAAATTGACGAGTGATCAAAGAGAACTTCCCTTTTTTTATCTTTCTTTCTTCTTCTTTTTCTTCGTTTTGTTTTTTTTTTTTTGCTTTAGTTGCACCGCGCTCTGCACCCGGGTGCTGAAGACCCTCGGGATCTCCGGGGTGCTGAACGCGGCCCAGGGATCCATGGGCAGCGAGTGGAACTACGTCAACACCAGGGGCTCGTACTACTCAGGATTGCCCATCAAGTACGTATACGCTCGTCCCGCACGCACTTAGCTGGTGTCAGACCTTCAAGTCGTTGGCCAGGTTCAAGGGCGTGCCCGCCATCGACCTGAAGCACTACCCCATCCAGGCCCACTTCGAGGAGGCCTCGCAGTTCATCGAGGAGATGCTGGCCGAAAAAGGTGCCAAATGCCAGAATTTTCCCCGAATTCTCATGGGTTTCAAAGCTTCATCCTATGTGTTTCAGGAAGGGTCCTCGTGCATTGCGTCCAAGGCATCAGGTGAATCAGCTCTTGACATTTACGCCTACACAATTAAGACGCAACCGCAGCGTTTGGAACAGTTCTTTGGTCTAAAAAAAGTATAAAGCAATACTTGAAGAGACGACAAATTTCCCACGAGCGATCGACCAAAGATACCTCCAATTCGGCGGCTGCGTTCGCATGAGCGTGTGAGTCGCCAAAAACAGTGGCGGGCGCAGTCTGCAGGGTCAACAATGCGTCCTTTTTGACTCACACGGTAGAGCCATTTCGCGTGAACCGCGGAATTGTTGAGGGCGCATTAAGCGGGCAGAATTCGCAAGCTGAAACGCGCCCTAAGCTGAAGAGGGACTTTTCTTTGTCTTCCCCAGCCGTTCAGCTACTCTGGTCTTGGCCTTCCTCATCAGCAGGAGGAAAATGACCCTCAAACAAGCAGTTGACACCGTGAGGTAAATCAGACGGGTACACATTATAATGTAACTTTTAGGGAGAACGTAACTTTTTTTTTTTAGGGAAAAAGTAACTTTTTTTAGGGAAAAAAGTAACTTTTTTAGGGGAAAATGTAAATTTTTAGGGAAAACGTAACTTTCTTTTAGGAAAACTGTAACCTTTTTAGGGAAAACGGAACTTTTTTCTCGGAAAATGTAATTTCCTTCTTAGCGGAAATGTGACCTTGTTTGTAGGAGAAATGGGACTTTTTCTCTGGGACATGAGATCGTTTACCGTTTTTGTAAACTTTTCTTGGCGGAAAGTGGAACTTTTTAGGGGAAACGCAAGTTTTTACCGTGCAAATAATCCTCTTTTCTTAAGGGGAACCGTGACTTTTCCCGCAGGTCTAAGCGCTCCATCGCCCCCAACGAAGGCTTCACCGAGCAGCTGATAGAACTGAACGACTCTGTACATGGAAGGTCGAGGAAATCAATGAATGCTGCTAAAGAAGCGTGAAAAAGAATGAACTTTTTGTATTTATTTTTCTTTCTGTTTGTTTGCATTGTATGAATGAGCAGTGGTGCTGCAGACAGCGTCTTCAACAGTGCGATCCAAATTTGCATGCAGATTCTCAGGCCGGCATCAAGTCGTCAAGTTGAACATGTCCTTGATCGACCTCATCTTGACCATCTCGCTCTCCTCCACCGTGTCCGGCACCTTCTGGCCTCTGGAAGGAAGGAAATGCGCTGTTTCCATCACTCTGAGACGGTGACAACGAGTACCTGGTCTCCGGCAACGCCAACGCCGCCAACCCGCACACCAGCGCTGAGGTGCCGAAGGCCACGGGTGGCGCCAATTGCCACTCGTTCGACAACAATGCCACCCAGGACGCGGCCGCGCCACCCAGACGGCTGCAGAAGCACCCCCAGCCCACGCCAGTGGTCCTCAGCACCGTGGGATAGAGCTCAGACGTGTACAGGTAGATGGCGGCGAACGAGATGGTGACGAAGAACTTGCCCGACACAACCACGGGGAGCATGAGCCCCGGCGGCACGGCGCAGGCGCACAACAGGCACACTCCGGCGGCGCACAGTGAGCCGGCGTAGGGCAGGCGGCGGCCGCAGAACAGGATGATGAGGATGGTGGACGTGTAAGCGGGGACCTGATTTGGAAGATTGAACGAGTGGATGTCGCAGTTGCTGCTGCCGTTGCAATCTCTGCTCACCTCGAGGGCACCGTTAATCATGTACGTGAGGAAGGCGTCGCCGCCGCCGATGCCGGCGCTGTTGAGCGAGAGGCCGTAGTAAAGCATCCCGGCCGAGAACCAGTTGGCCGACAGCGTGAGGGTCTTGGCGCGCAGCTGGCGCCGGCGCAACATGTCCAGCGCCGACACCTTCTCCTTCTCCTGCGCCGCCGGACAATCTGCACAGGGTGACTCAAAAGGTCACACACTAAAAAAATGCTTTGCCGACACACGCGGTACTCGTCGCAGTGCGTGCGGACGTTTACAGGCACGGGCAATTACTCTCATCTCTGGTAGTAATTAGGGGTAATTACGTACTCATGGCACCGCGAGCACAGCATCCGCGACGACAAGCGTCAATTGTCTCCGCTCGTCATGTTGCACGGCACACCCTGTAACGCACCCGAAAACAGTGCCTGACTTTTGACTCACCCTGTACGCCGTCGTTCTTGACGTCGTCGTCTTTCCTGAGGCGCCACTCCTTCGGCAGGTAGCGGCCGTTAGTGGCGGCCGCGCGGCGCACGACGGCCTCGGCGGCGGCCTCGCGGCCAACGGCGAGCAGCCAGCGCGGCGACTCAGGCATCAGCCAGATGAGGCCGATGGAGAGGAGGCCAGGGGCGGCCGTGGCCATCAACAGTTGGCGCCACCTGGTGAAGATGAGCGCCAACGCGCCCAACGTGAGCCACGCCGTCGCCCAGAAGTACTCCAGGCCGATGCCCATCACAGTCACCCAGTGGCCGCCCACGATCTCGATCATGTAGGCCGTCGCCACCACTAAGATGCCTGCAATAAATGGCGGCTGATACAATGTGAGTCAACAACAACGAATAACAACCATCAATCCGATGGACTTGTAGAAGATTATGGTCATGGACATGGCGAGGATAGACAAACTACAGTGGAAGGAGAGGAGGGGGGGGGGAAGGGAAGTGTTCACATTTTCTTTTGGCACACCCGGTACTTCTGGCAGAGGTCGCACTTTTCTCGTACTCACCCTGTAAAGAAGAATGATACCTATTGCTCCCAGAGCGGTGAAGAACCTGGCGATGAGGAACGACTCGAAGTTGGGGGCCGCGGCGGTGACGAGGCCGCAGGCGCTGACCTTGAGGATCAGACCGATGATGACCTTTTTCCTCCCGAAGCGATCACTGAGGATGCCCGCCATGAAGACGCCGAGAGTCATTCCTAGGAAGTAGACGGTCTGGCCTACGCCCAGGAGGAACTCGTCCGAACACACGAGGTCCCACTGACTGGCGATGGTCGAGCCCACGACCTCCGCGTACTCGAAGCGGGTGCACGCGCGTCTGGAGGTGGAAGATGCGTTCCAGCTGCAACAGTGGCAGGACACGATTGAGACAGCAGTCGAGAATGTCGTCCCTCGCCTGCTACACACGTGCTGGGCCCGTGATCCGTCTGGTCCATTTGGTCGTAGTTGAGGTCGTAGATGTGGCAGGCGTCGCCCTCGGTCTGCCCGCTCAAGTCCCTCCACTCCTTGACGTCCATGTCGGCCATCGCCTCGGGTCTGGCACACCTGTATGAAAGGCATGTAAAAAGTGTATGACTTTGGTGGTCACTTTGTGCAACTTCCTGACCAGAAGTCGACCGGGGCGTTCATGAAGCTCATGACGAGGATGGGGTAGGTGCCGGGCACCAAGGTGAGGCCGACCAAGAGGAAGAGCGTCGCCTGCCAGCACCCGAACTCGCCCATGGCGGCCACGAACTCGTCGTCGTCGCCGTCCTGGTGGATTCCATCCTGTGGATGAAGACTCTTTCTCTCTCTCTTTCTCTCTCTCCCTCACGCTCTTTTCCGCCCAAGAAAGTTTTGCAAGTCTGACTTTTTTGGCCTCGTTGGCCTCGTTGGCCTCGTTGGCTTCGTCCTGCAGAGGTTTTCCCTCCTCCTCTTCCATGATGCGTGTGAAAACTCGAAATTCGAGTGGAAAACTGAGCAATTTTGGGCCGACGTTTAATGACTCGAGGGAAGTTGAATGCACTGAGCTCGACCAGACAAAGGCTGACTCGGCGGGCGGCGACTCCGGACGCGCCCGGACACCTTGGGCAGCGAGCCGAGCTTCTCGGTCCGGCCGAGTCGCGGCTGCGAGACACGAGGAGAATGCACGCGTTTATTTCCCTTTTAGTTTCATTGGGCAGTTTGAATTCTTCTTATAGTGGCGAGGGTCTCGCACATGCACCTAGACTTTTTTGGCACGCTGGGGAGACCAAATTTGGCACTTCTCCTGCTGCCGAGGCCAAAATGCCGACTCTTCTCTCTTCGTCGAGGCAAAGAGACGTGATCGCGAGCTTATTTTCCTACCTGCTCGTTGCGAATCCCCCCTCCCCAATCATGCTGACTACGGTGTCCGCCCTTTAAAGGTGTACCTGTCTGCGTTATTAACCTGGGCCCGCCCTGTGTTGGAAAAGTTCGCAAGGGTTCGCAAGGGTTCGCACGGGTTCGCCGAGCTGGCGAATCTGGGTCGTCACCCGGGGCAACAGCGACGAAAGTCGGCCCGGGCAAACGCGCCTTAAGCAACTCGAAATAAGTGTCTGGGAGAGAGAAGAAGCTTTCAACTAGGGAAAGTTCAGTGCTCCGAGCGAGCAGAGCAAGCGGAGAGACAACAAATGCTTTCGGGGTTCACCCGGAGCTTTCGGGGTGGACCCCGAGAACAAAGAACATTCCTGGAGGGAGGGAAATTTCCAGATTCTCGTCGATTTAGTGGCAGAGCTAAAATCGTCAAGGAGTCGCTGATTGATAAAGTTTGATTTTTGCAAATTTGGTGGGCCTTTTTTCTTTTTTTTTCTTTTTTTGCAAACACCAAAACAATTCAGGATTTGCCGAACATTTTTATTTCCGAGGTGACTTTGATGTACGAGGCTTTTGACGGTCAAGCTGCTCTGATCGCCGATGTTGCTGTTGCTGGCGTCACTAACGTTTCCTGACCGCAAATATTACTTTTCCGCGATGGGATCATTACGGTGTTGTTGTCGCTGTCGCCCTCCCCCAGGCAGTCGAAATGCGTACACGCTCGTACGCACTCGTTGCGTCAAATATCATAGCCAGAGGGCAACAGAAGCCCTTTTTCACGTCAGTTCCGACGTATTCGACGGGAAAAAGAGCATCTCGGGGAGGAGCGCGGGTGCGAGGGGGGCCGGCCTGCGTGCCGGGGGTGTCGTCGGGGATGGACTGGCCTATATAAGTGTGGAGGAGGACGGATGCTGACCATCACTCACTCGTCTGCCACCACCAAGAGTGGAACACCAACAGCAACGACATGTTCCGCCTCACCCTCACCACCGCGGCTCTCGTGGCCTGCGCCTCTGCCGCCATCGTCGCTCCTCCCTACCACCCGGCGCCACCTCCCCACCCGCCGGCTGCTCCCTACCACGAGCCTGCGTACAAGGAGGAGCCCAGGCCGTACTCGTTTGAGTACGGGGTCAACGATGAGTATTCCGGCACCAACTTCAATGCCCAGGAGACTGCCGACGGCAAGGTGGTCTCGGGCTCCTACCAGGTGCACCTCCCCGACGGCCGCGTGCAGACCGTCACCTACACTGCCGACCACTACAACGGCTACGTGGCTGACGTCAAGTACGAAGGCCATGCCGTCTACCCCAAGTACGAGCCCAAGCCCTACGCCCCGCCCCACAAGCCCGCCCCCTACCACCCCGCGCCGGCCCCCTACCACCCCAAGCCCGCCCCCACCTACAAGCCCCACCCGGTCCTACTCTGAGAGCTCAAGACAACCTTAAGATATTCCTAATTTATTTTCATTCTGTGATGGCATCTGGAGAATAAACAACAGTGAATGACGCAACTTGTGGCGTTTTCCTGTAGCTGCTTCAAGCTCGACTTGACCGCGATCGACTTTGCCTTCCCCCATGCACAGTTTATTTATTTGTCCTACTCGTTGACACGTCCGCCGCCGCCGCCGCCGCCGCCGCCGACGACGACGACGACGACGACGACGACGACGGCCGCCACGGCCGCCACGGCGCAGACAAAGACGACGCCGAGTCGGACGAGCTGCACTTGTTTGGACGGCGGCGGCGGCGGCGGCGGCGGCGGCGGCGAGCAATTGGCCGGCGTCTCAAGACGTCGTCGGGACGGACTTGGGCGGTGGCGGCAGGAACTCAAATGTCAACAGTCCGCACACCCATTATTTGGGCACACAGCTAGACACTTCTTGAGCGCGTTGCTCTCCGCGCTGCTGGAGGTAAATGTCAATGAGGAGGAATCTCGATACAACGGTCATTTGCAGCTGAAAGCCAGCCGCACTCGGAGGCACGCAGCACAGGGTGACTCGTAGAAAGGTCTGCGCTTCGACGCTCCAGGATCTGGCCAAGCCCAACTGCACGCTACAGGGTGACTCCAAGAAAAATGACGTTGTCGTTGAAACTCATTGTCACGAATTGGCGTAATACAGGGCGGCCCTCGTGAATGTGAATGCCCCTTGCTGCTGGAAACAACACTTGCAGGAAGACCGTACAGGGTGACCCATGTAGACACGAAATACAACGCTGTTCTGTGGCAGCGTCCACACAAACACGGTAGTGAATGCACCGGGTGACCCATATGACTTTGGGCAGCCCAGAAAGGCCAGCAGCGGCAGCCTCTGATCGTACAGGGTGACCCAGAATAGGGCCCACGCATGATGCACAACGATGAAGCCTCCCAAATATACTTTGGTGTGAATGGTTCCTCTTTATTTTTCATAGTAATGCCTGACATAAGAGAACAACAACCAGAAGAGAGCAAAAGGGTCAACACGCATATAAATAATAAGTGGCATCTCTGTTCGGCTCCTATGGCACACTGAGAAGACTCTCTCTCATTCACACACACAAGGGGGGG
>JAAUXU010082828.1_pt1 | contig 16889 bp, 26 predicted proteins | sample 7278151 | NCBI WGS metagenome assembly JAAUXU01 (sample SAMN14350113, study PRJNA611818) | marine sediment metagenome | isolation source: surface marine sediment (1.8m) | place: French Polynesia: Moorea | collected 2018-08 | reverse complement strand
GTAAAACAAAAGTTTTTTTCCCTCCCTCCCTCCCTCGCTTCCTCATCGCCACCCTTTTTAAAGACCTCCTGTCTCATAGCTTGAGAGGGGATACGCGGTACGTACGCTCCTCGACCGGAGGGGAGAGAGGCCTTTTCAGCGCTCCTCTCCTCTCCTCTGATCAGGGCTTGATTAATGGCGAAGGGGGGCCCCGATTTATAAGGAGGTGGCGGCTGGAGGTCGGGGGGGGGGATCGAAAAGACAAAAGGAGCGAGAAAGAGTGTGGAAAAGAGAAAGAAAGATGCGTCGGTTGCGCAATGTTTGCGCCTTTGGCTAGCGGCGGTGTCAAGAGAGCCCCGCGATATACGCAAGGCGGCATCACAGGCGGGGGAGGTGAAAAGATGAGGAAGAGGATAAATATTCTTCCTTTAGTTTCTGCGGAGAGGGAGTGAAGAGAAATATGTTTGATAAATGGAGCTAAACGGTTGCATCATGCAGCCGGCAATGGAGGCCATATATCTCCGCGATGGGCCTGAGAACGAGCATTAATCGTCGTCTTCCTCCTTTCAGGATGCACTTGCAGCGCGGCGGCGAGAAAATTGCACACCTTCATCATCGATGATGACCCCTGAAAGGGATCTCCTCTCTAGCTTTCTGCAGACGTGTGCCCCAGCGGGAGGGAGGGAAGGAGGGAAAGAGGCCCAGATGCGTACGGCCAGGGCAAAAGGAGGATCTAGCCAGACAGGACCGATTAATTCTTTTTCGTGTTTTTGTGTGTCCGAAGGAGCTTGATAATAAATTCGCGCAATACATGTTTTTATTGCTGCTTTGTTGTCCGCACGGGACAAGCAAGCAAGGGGAATGGTCTTCGCGTGTTTTGTTTTGTCTGTGTGGGAAAAATAATCCGACTTCCAAGGGGTTCCCTCGCAGAAATTCGAAATTCGAATCTAATTATTCTCTTTTTTTCTGCCTGCGTGTAGCATAACCGGCCTTCGCGATTTTTATATCAGGGCTGCGCATGCTGTAGCAGAGGATTTATTGCGCAAGATATCAAGAGCCCTTTCCCGTCTAGACTCTGAGAGGCCCTTCTTCCTGCACTGGGCATTCTTCTCCGCAGATGGAAGAAGAAAGAAAAGAAAAGGAGGAGGACGAGGCAAAAACACGATATTCTTTCTCCTCCTCTCCATCACGGTCAGATCGGCCAAACAAATGTATAAGATACAGAGTATGGAATTCGCCCTCTTCCCTCTTTTTTCAAGCATTCCTTAAACTTATGTAATAGAAAAAGGAAGGGTCACTTTTCAAAACACTGCGATCAACGGATGGCGAATCCCTCTTCCCCTTTTATTCGTCCGCCTGACAGACGATCTTTTTTGCACATTGCGAAGCGGGGAGAGATCAGCTGACTCAGGCCTCCTCCTGTCTACCTTGGCGTTTTTTCCAATCAGATGATCATGCGAGGATCGAAAAGTCTCCCTCCTGACTGTCTGCCTCTCCTCCTGTCCTTGCCTCGATAATCCCTTCTTTCTCCTCCTCCTTTTCCACCTTTTGCATTGGCGCCAGATTGCCATCGGAGGAGGAGGAGGGGTAGAACCGCGTCCGAGGCTGATTCGGTTTCGGTTTTTCTGGAGCATGTAGCAGGCCCCTCACATGCCTTGCAAATATGCGGCCGAAAAAAAAGCAGCCGAAGTTGCCGGGTTCTACAGAATGTAAAACTAGAGTCAGGTATACACGAGGATTCGTGTGTGGCCGAAGGACATGGCAGTACCACTGGCGAGACACGGGATAGGCCTTTTCTCGAGTATCAATCTACGAAGACCTCCCACGCACTTGGGCGGCGGCGCGGCCGCGACAAATGGGCCGAGATTGTCTAGACGGAAGCTTGTCCGATGTCTCCATCTCTTAGCGTCTTCCATTTCCCAGACGGGGTAGCATTCGATTACAACAAAGTATATCTCTTGTGAAAAAGGGGGGAAATATAGTCGCTTTCTCTCTGCCCAGGAAAAAGATGGCCCTTTTCTTGATTCCTGCACAGCCGCCGAATCTTGCTCCTCCCATCTTCATCCCAGGCGAATCCAATTATACGGAGAAGACGCATCTTGCCTCTCTCCCAAGGAGATGGTGGGTTTTCGACGTTGGCAGATATGGGCTGTAAAAAAAATCCCAATTTTGGTCCTAGGTCCTGACTCCTCCGGCTTGCACTTCGCATTGCAATCCCTTCAACCTTAGGGCCTCCCCCTCCCCTCTTTGGCTGCTTGACCCAACTCCCCCCCCTTTCTTCTCTCTCCACTCATCCTGTCTCGTAACGGCGCGAGGAATTTACGCGGTAGTGGCACGGAAAGGATAGAGAAAGGAGAAAGACGAGAAACAACTTGGAATAGACGCGGAGAAACAAAATTGTAGACCTCGGGCCCAGCAAAGCACTTGGGACTAATTCTTTTGAATGGGCCCCTGCGTTGCAGAAGCTATTTTGCCGAGGTGGAACGCGCGGCGATATTGTTATGGATACTACGGTGGGGCCTCCTCCCGTTTTCCCGCTGGGCGACGGCTTATGAACGAGGTTTGTTTCGCCATTCGTAGGCAAACCTGCACTTTCCCGCGGCGCCAACTGCGAAGGCCCTTTCCCCTTTCCTGTCCACCCGTTCCAAGATAGGGAATGCATGCTCATTTATTGGGGCTTTGCCCGGCCGGTCGTCGTGAGCACCCATTTTCTGCAAGCTGGCGCCATCGTACTAGCAAAGGGAGGCAAAAAGCCCTCTTGCTGCATGCTGCCACATCGTACGTACGGTCGCTCGAGATGAGAAGAGGAGAAGGTGCTAAAAGTGAATGGAAAAAAAGCTCTTCTTCTTCCCCTTTCCTCTTTTGGCCGCGAAGCGTTATTTAGGTGACGGCGGCGAAGCGGTCGAGGAGGAAGAGGGAAACCGAAGAGGAAGAAGTGCAAGTCATGAGAATATTATGAGTGGAGGAGGAACCCCTTTTGCGGCATCCCCTTTTCCCCCCTTGCTCGACCGCGGCCGCGGCGAGAAAGATTTCGCATTCGCCGAGGTTTTCCCGTTTCCGCTCAAAGGAAGAAGAAAAATGGATAATTAGTGCAAAGTGGAGAAAAGTCCCTAAATTAGGGGGGTTGTGGGGAGGGGAAGGAGGAGAGAGGCCGCCGGGCTATGGGTGTTTTTTTGCGGGTTCATAAACAAGGGTGGAAGGGAAGGAGACTTTGGGAGACGTTATGGCTGCGTGAAGGGCATGAAAGTCCTCTTTCTCTTCTCAGAGAGAGCGAGAGAGACCCTTTTTAAAGACTTTTAATATCCTTTTCAGGTCCCCTCCTCCCCCGAAGCGCAATTTCCTCCTTCGCTCTCTTCATTCAGGAGGAGCGGTCTCTCGGTCGGTCCTCGGCCGCCGCGTAGCCAAAAAAAGGAAACGCGGGAAACTGCATGTGCAAGGGAGGAGGAGGAGGAGCCAAGGATGACGAGAAAAAGATTGCAAAACCGGAGCTGGTGACTCTCTTCTGCACCTCCTTCTCGCTCATTCCCCCCCTTTTTGCTTCATTTTTGCATGTTGGGAAAGGGGGGGAAGAATTTTTGCCCTCTTGGGGCTCTTAATTTATGGGCGTAGAACCGATGATTAAACGGATGGGGGAGGGAAGAGAGTCGTGTGCTGGGAGGGCGAAAGTCCACTTTTTTCTCTTCTCTCTGGGCTCCTCAATCTGATGCTGCCGCTGCTCTGGGTTTGCGGGTGGCTCCATGCATGCATGTTCGTACTGCACGCATGCTAATACATGTTGGGCCTCGCCTTGTCCCGATTTTTTTGGGCTCGATCTGATGATGGCGGCTATTATCAAGTTTGGCGAAGTTGTGAGAGGGGAGTGGTCGGCCAGATAGGATATTCTCTCCCTCCCTCTATTTCCCCATGCATTTTCCCCTCCTTTTTTTCCGCCGCTGACGTAAACATGAAACGCGATGAAGTTTTCGTGCAATGGGGAGGCATTCAAAAATGTTTGAATCAGTGATAGCCGTCTTTGAAATCCATACTTATTCAATCCGTCGCTTGAAAAGCGTTTTCTTACGCATATTGTGCTGTACACAGCGGGCATGGCCCGTGGGCCGTAGTACGCAAAGGGCCGGATTTTACTACGCACGCAATAAATCGACAATTTTTCAAGGCGTCTCTCCATCTTACTCCCTAGCACCACAGCGTCTAGAAACCGCAGCAGCTAGAAGTATTAAAACCTGTCAACCGCTGGGAGCGAAGGGAGAAATACAATGCGTAAATATTGATTTCTTCCTCTTCCATCCATCTCCCTCTGTTCCTTGCGAAACATTTCTTTGGACTCCATAAACTTGCAGCAGAAAGGTTGGTGAAACAGTCGAGAAAAAAGATTGGAACTGAGAAAATGTGCCTACTTCTGTCTAATATCAACAGGAACCTTTCTGCAAACATGTCCAATGTCCATATCTTTCTCGCATTCGAAACAAGACCCTTTTTTGCTTCGGAAAAATATGCGCGCGCCCCTCTTAACGACCCGGGCCGACGCCTTGAGTCCACCACCGCCACCCCACGTCCAAGGCAGAAATTCCTCCTCCTTTCCCTCCCCCCTCAGCTCGTCTCGTAAAAGTTTACGATTTTGCGCGGCGGGACAAACATGGGGAGAGAGAAAGAAGCACTCCCCCCCCTCCCCCTCCTTCGATTGAGCAATCCTTCCTCCTCCGCGTCCGTCCGTCCAACGTATATTGGATACCTCTCGAAAGGGAAGGCAGCAGAACCCTGTGCGTACTACTGACCGATGGCGTAGAGGAGGGGGAGGGGAGGGGGGGAAGGAACTTGGCAGGAGGAGGAAGAGGGGAGAGGGGGGTTGAACTTGACTTGAGGAGGACGTGGAATCCGCCAACGTCGAGGGGGAAGCTGCCCCTTCAAGACTGTGGGCCAGGTGGAAGTTGGCGAATGTCAGAGTCGTGATGTTTCGGATTCCATTCTCTCTCTCTCTCTCGATCTCTGCTGCGGCCGACAAATTCACGGCTCCGCTTTTTTATCTCCCCCCCTCTCCTCCTGTCATGCACCTCCCACAAAACGTGACTCCATTTTTGGGCTTTGCGAGATGCAGCTATGAGGGGAGGGGAGGAGGTTACAATGTAGAATGTTTGCATAACTGCAGGTGGAGAGAAGGGTTATGCCTCTTTCTTCTCTTCTCGTTTCGTGTTGATGACTTTTTCGCTGCGTGAGGGCCCCGGAAAGATAGCAGTTCCCTTTCCTTTTTTCAAATATTTCTCTCAAGCACAAATATCGCAGCATTCAGGGTAGCTTTTATTTAGGAAAATTCAAAATTCGATTAGCCGACCGGCGAATTCACAATTCTTGCCCTCGGCCATGTACCTTCTCAGTTCTCCCTTTGGAGGCGTCTGCGTCTGGGAAAAAGAAGCTGGAGGAGGAGGAGGAGGAGGAGGCGATCGTGGGAAAAGTCGGAATGCAGTTGACCGAGAAAAGAAGTCGGAGGAGGGGGAGAAAGAGGCGTGGGAGAGGCTTTTTATAAAAGTGCATTGTTGGGAGAGGCAGGAGGGAGGGAGGGTGCAGCAAGGGCAGTCAAGGCAAAAAAACCCTGACATCGAACAAGGAGAGAGGCAAAAAAGGGAGGGGGAATTGACCGAGCGACAGACAGCCCGAGGCCGATTTTTAAAGAAAAGCAGGAGGAGTTTCTCCTAGTACACCGTTCTTCGAGAAGATATTTTCGTATTAAACGGGCGGGAGATTTCGACGAGCGGAGTCGTCGCCGTCGCTGCTCGGAGAAAAGAAAGATATACGTAGAAGGGGAGAGAGGGAAAGAAGGGAGGGAGATGCTGCTTGACTTTGGGACAAGTGTCATTAAGTCCCTTCTCTTCTCCCTCCCAGGTCCGTCAAAATACATCATCCTGTTCTTCTCCTTCTCCTCAGGCCAGGAAAAAAGGAGTCGCGAGATTTCGCAAGGAGGAGGAGAAAACCATGTGAGAAAAAGGCGCCTTTTGCCAAAACTAAAATAAAACAAAAAAGGCAGCTCCTTTTTTGGACGGCAGGGAGGAATGAGTTGTAGGTTGGAGCGACTCCTCCGTCACCTGCGTGGGGACACACACAATTTTTTTCCTCGTTCTCTCCTTTTTTTTCTTGTGGCATTTTTTAGTACAACCATTTTTCTTCTCCTCGGCTATTTTTTCCGTTCTTCTCGCTCTTTTTCTATTTGTCCCTCTCTTTTGTATTCAGGTCCCCTCCTCCTTCTCCTGGCGACGACCGGAGAGAGATCACGTCTCAATCCACTGGAGAGGCCAGGAATCCCGCAAAAAAGGCACCCAGAGAGGACGGCGCTCGCGGCCTGTAAGTTTATTCCGATTTGGAGAAGCTAGAGGCAGAAAAAGGGCCGTATTGACCCTGCCATAGAATCTGTGGCTAAACTGACCGTCATAGAGAAGGAGCAGTAAAAACTATTTCTCTCTCTCTCTTCCTCCAAGAAGGAACCGCAAATGCGATGTCTTGGAGGCGAAATTCGACGGCAGCGAGGTTTCCTTTGTGTAGGGCATGGGGAGAGAAAGATTTCTCGAAAGATTCCAGGAGTGGGCAGGAGGAGGAGAAGGGGGAAAAGTGTCAAATCACAATGCAAACACTCTCTCCGCTCCGCTTCTCGTCTCGCCTCCTTCTACCGAGGTAGGGGGGGAGCAGGGTGGTCCTCTTGTCTTCTGCCCTCCCTTACCCACCCACCTACTTTCGGGGGGAGCGGAGAGTTGGGGAGGGAGGGAAGGAAGGGATGTGAGGGAGGAAAGGAAATAAAGGAACTGAGACGTCGCCCCTTTCTTCTCTGTGCCCAGCCAAAGAAAACCGTAGTGCTAACTCTCGCTTGCCATGCAGCCATGCCACTCGCCCGAGAAAATGTTCCATTCTTTTCTTCTCCCCACCCACCTCCTGTGAGGAGACCTGAGCCGCAATCAGCGCCTCCCTTTAACCCTGCGCGAGAACAAACTTAACTTATGCTCCTCAGCCGATTACTCCGCGGCGGCCTGAATGGATGGAAAAAGTTGCATTGAGAGGGGGAGCGGATTAGACTTGGGCGGATGGGGGGGTGGGGTGGGGGCTCGTTGGCTGTGGGTATTGCACCTTGCATCACCTCCCTCCCCTGTTCAAATGAGAACCCCGCGGCGAAGGAGGGACTTAGTGCATTTCCTCCCCTCCCCCCTTCTCTTCCGAAGTAATGTACGTAGTAGGTAACTAAGGCCTTCCCTCTTCCTCCTCCCCCTCCCCTCCTCATTCTTCGCGGTGAACGTGCAACCACTGCAAATGAGTGGAAAAGGATGGCGCTAGGAGAAAGAGAAGGACGGATGGAAAAGAAAAAAAATGTTTTTCTTTTTTTTAAAAAAAGCGCCCTCTCTTCCAGAAGGACCCATTCCGAGGAGGCACAAAAGCGATTCCAATTCCGAGCGAGGACGACAGAGGAAAACTGCCAACCTGGATCGGCGGACAAAGAGAGAGAGATGAACGAGGGTCGACCAACGGCGCATTCGGAATATCAAAAACTCGCATCGCGGAAGGGGAAACGTGGAAGCAAGCATCCCTTTCCTTGCAGCACTTGCTGATGCTCTTGTCCTCCTCCTCCTCTTCCTCCTCCGCCCATTTTTTGCCTCCAGCCATCTCCATCTTTCTCTCCTCCTTCTACTCAGTGCTTTGCTTGCCTTGCCTGCTTGCCTGGGCTTTTTATGTCCTGTCTGGATGGAGTGGAGAGAGATAAGAAGGGGAGGGGAGGGTCTATCGGCATAAATTGCACCTAATCCCCGAGCTGAAAAGAGATAGAGGCAATCTGAGTAGAGGGGAGGAAGAGGAGGAAGGAAGGAAGCTTTGGGCGAGCAATTCGCCGATTCCGCCTCGTAAGACTCCCTGCTTGCTTGCTTGCACTCCCTCAGGGATGCCAAGAAGGCATAATGTCCCTTTTCCCCTGAGCTAAGCCGGCAATGGAAGGACAAGGGATTATCGCTCACTCTTGGAGCAAGGCACAGCCTTTGGCAAATAAAGACCTTCTTTAGGATTCTCGGCTTTGGCAAATTTCTCACATTTGGGCGGGAGGTTTTTTCCCCTCCCCTCTTCCTTGGTCGAGCATTACACGCTTTGTAAGTGGAGAAGGGTTACAATACGCGGAGGCAAAGCGGCGCGGCGGTGGCTCAGTGTATACGTACGAATAGGCGGGGCTCCGATGCGAATTTTCGCCAAGCAGCCATCGCTTTGAGGGATGTTTGGATATCTAAAAGCACGCCGCCGCCCTTTTAAACCAAGGCGGCGGCTTCCTTCGCCTTTCACAAAAGCACGAGCCTTCAAAAGTCGGGGACTGTGGGGGAAAAGAGCCAAGTTGGTTTCATTAAGAGGGAAAGTGCTCCAAAGAGTGCCCTTTAAAAGATATGTCAACATTTGCTATCGCGATTTTAGCGGCGGCCAGGGCTTTTAGCCGTAGGTCGATTGGCCGTCTAGTAATGACGGGGAAATCTTAAGCTCTTTTTTGCGCATGTCAATAGACGGGGTTTTAGTTTAACCAGGAAAACCAAAACATTTCCGCGTACATTTCTCTGCTCAGCCAAAGAAGTTTTTGTAGTCTGTTCGGATTTCCCCGAATTTACCTTTTTCTGAGTTCAGAAAAGAACTCACCCATGGCGTGGCCAGCATCTCAACAATTTGGGGGCCAAGATGCGTACGTCCGACTATACAATGCGATGTGAGGGAGAAGGAAGGGGTGCAAGAAACAGTCGCCACCTCAGTCGAAAATGTCACCTTCTCTCCTTCGAAGGAAAAGGGTTCCGGACGGGAATGTCTTGGGGACGAATTCCGACCTTTCCACCGAAGGCAGGAATGTGGGAAAACAGTTGGAATGGTTGGTAGGGGAAAAACACCCCTTCACCGCCACTCTGCGCATTTTTGAGGCCGAATCTGGCGGGAAAAGGGCTGCTAGTCTTTCCTCGCCGGTGTCCCAACGGAAACATTTTGCACAAAATCTCTCTTTCTCTCCTCCGCTCACAAAAGCCTACCGCCCATCCTGGCGGACACCGAACAGGAGGCGGATATTTCGCGAATTTCACAATGTTTGCTCTTGCCCACCCCCTCCCCCTTCGCGGCCTAGGGCAGGACTTCTCCCCTTTAAGAACGGGATGAATTATTCAGAGAATGTTCGGCTTAGCTGGCCTCTTCCCCCATTCATAAAAGGGACGAAGGAACGGCGGAAGGCCGTAAAAACTTTCGTCGAAATCTGCATCATAATGAGCAAAAGTCGTCCTTCCCGCCGTCGCCGTCGCCGTCGCCGGTGGGCCCCATCCGATTATTGTTATTCCCCTATTCTCTTCCTCCCAAGTCCCTATAGGCCCACCACAGCCACCTTGGCGATATTACTTCATTTTTCCTCTGCCAAGGTTGGCGAGGACAGAATGGGAATGGGGAAAGAGAGAGAATAGGCATGCATCCGGATTAAGGAGTCCCGCTCTCGCGTCCCATTGTGTTATTATCATTTCTTTCTCCTCCGGAAGAAGAAAGGGGTAAAGAGGGATTACGTTTTATGTTGATGACGATGATTGCCCGGAGGAGGAGGAGGAGGAGCGTGACTCGTTTTTGGTGAAAAGGATCTTTGGCTTAAAGTGCTGCCTCCTCCTCCTCCGACGGAAGGACGGGGGGAGTACAAAAAGCACAACGTGGCTCCCGCGCATCACGATCTCTTCCTTTTCCCCGAAGATGGCTTTTTATAGAAATCGATCGCCCTTTATGATCTATACCGTCTCCCACCCACCTTGCTTTATTTTTCCGGGAAGCGGCCGATCTTCTCGGAAAATTAATTTCCTCCCCTTCCCCAGTAGTGTCGAGGCGCCCGAAACTCCCATCTTCCAAGACATCTTCCACTCCCCTCCCCTCCCCCCGGAGGATAGGCAGAGCTTCCCATCGCACCCTGCACACTACCTGTACATATATACAATACCGTTTTTTCCGTAGAGTCATACTCTCCCTCCTCCCCACTTTTTTCCTTAGCGGCCGCATCATTACCGGTGTCTTCTTACGCTGGCATTATCATCATCATCGAGGGAGGGAGAGAAAGAGAGAGAAAAGGGCATTACCGACCTGTGTGGCGGCCGGAGGAGGAGGAGGAGGAGGAGGAGGAGGAGGGAGGTGGAAAAACTGCCGATTCGGCGGGACGGTGACGATGCGTGTTTCCCTCCCCTCTCTTTTCAATCTACATGTACGTACATACGTACGTGCGCGCGGCTTTTTGCGCATATGTACAACGTTCCCCGCGGGGCAGGAAAAGGGCATCCATCCAGAAATTATACCTGGCAAGCATCGGTTTTCCCTCCCCCCGCCGCCAGCGCCTACTAATTTCCCTTCTCTCTCCCCTCGTCTCTCGTGTATTATTAATGTGTCTGCGAGGCGTCTTCCTTCGTTTCCATCCCTTCGCTCGTTCCGCTCAAGATCTTTTCGGGACTCAAAAATGAGCGGACGTGGCGGCCAGACGCGGCCGACGGAGATTCGCCAAGAGTAATGGTATGGGACTTTTCTTCTTCGAAAATGCGCGTCCGTCCCCTTGCTCTCTGCAATGGCTGTTCAAGGGGGCGGCACTTTGTCGCCGCATCCAGTGCCAAAAGTCACACACTCAAAAGTGGGAGGAGGTGGAAGACTCCTCTTCTTGCATAAGAGAGGAGAGGAGAGACTTTCTCCAAGATCTTCTTCGAGCCTCGGCGCTACACGTATACAGAGGGAGGAAGAAGACGCGAGGGGGCAATTTATCTTGTTTTTTTTCTTTCCCTCCATCCCAAAATTGGCCTTGCAGCTCCTTTTTTCTCTGACTCTTTCTCCTTTCTGTACTTTGGCGGAGGAGAGGAAGAGATGCAGCAGCTTTGTCGGCATCTCGCTCTGGCTAGAAAAGAGCCGTCGACGACCGCGAAATTGACGGCTGTACCAGGAGATATCCCCGGTATGCAGGGAGGAAAAGTGGGTAAGAGGGAAAAACTTATTTCTCCTCCTTTCCGGAGAGGAGGAAAAGCCGGTCTCGCCCGTCTCATTTCCTGGTGCTGTAAAAAGCGGAGGGAGAGGAAAGAGGAACCCCTCCTCCATTTTTTGCGTCCTGTCGTCGTCGCCCCCCCCCCTTCACATGTGTTCCGTACGCAAAGCGTGCGTCGTTCGTCTCCGGCGGGGTGCGTCACAGGAGGGAGGGGAGGGAAAAAGGCGAGCACTTAAGGGGACCCTCACGACTCCGCTCTTGGGGCCGAAAAAGAGAAGAAAAATCCCCCCTCGTCGTTTCTAAATGGGGCAATCGGTCAAGTCGCGTTTTAAGTCGGCACGCAAGGCAAGGCGGAGAGAAAAAAAACTTTTTTTCCACACTTTCCCCTACTCTCCCCAAATTACGAGTTGGGCGGGGAAGGGGGGGAACATGCATGCAGCGAAAAAGTCGAAGAAAAAAGCGAGCTGACTTAATTAAGACCTCCCCACCACTTCTCCCCGTACTTCTGGCGCGTGAAAAGGCCGCGAGGTTTTAATTTATTTCGGCGTAATTCTGGGGCACTACCTCAAGGCTGCCTCGGAGGGAGGCGGGCGTTTTGTTTTCTATTTTTTGCGCGAACATGTAGTACAGGGTAATCTCTCTCCCTTTCTTCTTTGGTGGACGAGAAAGACCGACAGGGGATTGAGTTGGAAGTGGGAGGAGAGCAAGAAAGTAACAATATGGGCAAAAAGTGGTGCAAAGCAAAGTGAATGCCCTCTCCCGCAGATTTCATGCAGAATCCCTTGAGTTATTTTCGAGCAACGAATCCCTTGGAATGCTCCCAAACAAGTTTTGGAAGGAAAAAATGACCAAAGGTAAGTCAAAACGCGGGAAGTTTGTGGTCTCAGTTTCGACAGATCTTTTGCCCGGGAGGGACGGAATGTCGGATCGCCCACCCACTACCACCACCCATTCGAATTGTTTCTCTTCCGCGCCTCACACAAAAGTGTCCCTCTCGTCGATCCTCCTCGCTCAAAAAAGAGGCGGACATTCCACCGATTCCCGAATGCCAAGAAAATCTCGCTGCTGAGGGAAGGAAAGGGATCAGCGATTGTGCAAAAGCGAGAGAGAGGGGAGAAACTCGGAAATTTTTCCGCCCGCGGCCACCACCTCGTATGTCTAAAAGTCCATCAATCCATTCATTACGTGAATTTCTGCCCCTCCCCACCCCCCATTTTTACTGTACCTCCTACCGAGCGTGGGGACGGGGTTTCGCCAACGTCGCCCATTGTTACAAGCGAAAATTGAGCTGTTTCTCCGCCCTGTCCGTTTCGTTGGGGCGATTTCTCGTCCTGTCCAGAAAACCGGGCCGCGAGGGGGCTTTGACGGTCGACAGGAAGGAAAAGCGCGCAGTAACTTACCTGGAAATGGAGAGAAGTCACGAATTACGAATTGCGAGAAGTAAGAAAGAGTCGGTCAGTTTTGTAGTGCTTACAATTGTCGACTCAAGTTGGAGAGGATATTTATGCGCGCTGTACGTACGTATGAACCTGTGAATTGCGGCGAGGATTTTTTGCCCTTCGTCCCTTTTCGTCTCGTAAAATATGCTGAACCAATAAGACCCCGCCTGGAGGCTTCCGTCCGTCTCGTAATCCCAGACGGGTCCCGCGACCGACCCAGAGAAAAGAGCCGAAGAGGGCGTTTATTTTGTTTTCCCAAAACGTCCCACCACAGCCAGGACCTCGTGAATCCGTCAAGAAATGAAACCTTGCCCGCGGGGCCGGAGGAGGAAAGGGGGGAGGGGGTCTTGCTTGACACTAAAGACGCGCCCTCCAGACTTTTGCTCTGGGATGGCTGGCTATGGACACTACTACTTTTCCCTTCTCTCCCAGAGTTTAAAATAGCAGCCGCCGAAGGAATGTCTCGGGGCAGAATTGCTTTCCCGAATCAGTCATTCAATTTCCCCGGCACCCACTGCCAAGTGCTAAATTTCCGACCAATTTCCACCTCTTTCTCTTCCCCCCTTTTACACCCATGGGGAGGGGAAGAAACCGAGGTTGTGGTTTTGACGGATGTCCGCCCGAACTCTTATGTTCGAGCAAGCCCCACCCACTTCAAAATTACACCACCGTTATTTGAGGAGAGTTTTTTTTAAAAAAAAGATTCCTTTCCGATCTTGTAGATTTATTCCCTGTTTTCTTTTGTATGTTTGTAAGGGGAAGTCTTCACCATAATTAGGGCGCAGACAGGAAGTGCATAAATCCCCCCCAAGTGTCGTCACCTACTTACTCATAATCTACCGCTCATCAGCTACCGCCGGGGGAAAAAAGGTCATACGGCACGCGGGTAAAAGAGTGAGAGACGCGAGCATGACCCAAAAAAGCACTTCCTAGACGTAGGGTAGTGCGTATGCTCTCTCTCGTAGGATACATTAAAGACGAAAGACGAAAGCGAGAAAATTGGTTAGAAATTTGGAAGTCTCTTTCTTCCTCCTTTCCCTCCCCGCGGCTTCAGGCAAAAAAAGTAGAGCCACTTCGTGACTCGGGAGAATTTGGCGTCGTCGGCGCAAATTGGCCCCGACTGGACATTGCGCCAATTATCAACTTGGCGCTGACGTCGTTTGGCGCAATTGCTCCTCCGGGGCGAAAAGCAATTCCGACGTCGCGAAAAAAAAGAAAACAAAAATTAGGCCTCCTTGGCGCAAAATGGCAAAAATGCGCTATCCCCTCGTCTGAGGCCCCTATGTCGTGTACGCAGACACTATTTTCAGACATAACGCTATCCGCCTTCACTGGGTGTGTGTGCCTTGAGGGGGCGAGGCGAGTTTTCCGGATGTGGTACCGTTTGCATTGCAAATTTGACTGCTGTGCTACTGCGACGCTCCTCTATCTCTCGAGGAGGTCAAGAGCCAAGGCAAAAAAGGGTAGAGGGTGGAGATGAGACCCATTCTGTCGAATATTTGCAGGGGAAGGGTTCGGCAGGTCAGGTTACATGCTGGGCAAAAAAAAATGGAGAGTGGGGGTCCTGCTCACAATAAGATTTCCCTAGCGACTACAATTTCTTTTTTTGAAATGTATCCCATTTCTTTGCTTTCCAATCAATGTGGGTCACTCTATTCTTGGCCGCACTCGCGCTGACCTTCGCATGATTTTAATATTGCCGAGAGGAGGGTTGAGATTCACTGAGTTGCTGCAAGTCCGATAGGTCTTTACTGTTTGTTAAGCAAAATTTGGTGAATACTGCTCCTCATGTCCAGAACCACAAAAGGGAAGGAGAAGACAGATCTGACGACCATCGCGATCGAGAAAGAGAGAGGGCGATGGCTCGTCGCTCACCATAGAGGAAAAGACGGAGAGGACTCTTTTAAACACGGACGTAGCATAAACGGAGTCATTTCGAACCACATCCCACGAGCTCCCTTTTCTATGCCAAGTAACTATAGCTTTTTCTATTTCCGATTCGATCCCTCCTCCCTCCTCCTCGTTATTTGTCCGTCCGCGTCTCCGATCATTGGGAGGAGGAGGAGGAGGTTTTCATTTGTGAACATCACGCAAGCGGCCGACCGAGAGAGACTTGGTTTCGAATAGCCCCCCTTTGTCTTCCCGTTATAGCAAAGCAAAGGAAAAAACTCGATTGTCTTCTTTTTTTTATTTGCCAAGCCATTAAAAAGAGGGGGAAGAAGGAGAGGAACGATCCTTCTTCTTCCTTTCCCTTTTACTGTGTTCCGGTCACTTTAAGGGATCGAGAGGCAAGGGGAGGTACGACATTGGAAGTGCACTCTCTTAAAGTATACAGTCGGCGGCGGTGCACCATATTGCATCATCCAAACTCATCGGCTGGTTGTGGCTGTCATAAGCTCGCTCCTTCCTAGCTAGCTCCCAAGTCAGGCCTCATATTGCCCCGAAGGGAGGAGGAGGAGGGGGAGGGGCTGAGTGCATTTTTTTGGTGGCGGTGTCCCGAATGTGGAAATGGCACTTAATGCCAGTCCTATCTCTGGTGGTTTCGAAGGGAAGTCCTATTTACTTTTCAGGCTCTCGCCCTTCGGGGAAAATGTGAAAACATAGATCTCCCTCTCTCCTTCGATCAGGGCAGAACCAAGAGTCCAAAAAAACCCTCCCCGAGAAAATGTCCCTCGCCCCGGGGAAAGAAGGAGCTAGGTCGGAATTGGGAGACTTTTTGGACAGGTGGAGGAACTAGGCAAAAGAGGGGGAGGGAGGGAGGCCGATCAGTCATGAAGACTCCTCCTCGCTCTTTCCCTTTTTCTTTTTTTTCGCCCTTCTCCTCCTGGACCTGACCAAAAACGGGGCCCTTAGCACCACTATCTAGAGGAGGAGGATAAAATATGAACTGCGGAGACACGACCTCCCTCCTCCCCCGTCTTTGTGCCAAAAATGGGAATATTTTCGGGAAAAAGAGTGGAAATATTTTCTCTGTGTGTGTGTGTGGAAGGAGGGAGGGAGGAAGGGCGCGATAATCTCGTGCGCGTTCCGGTTTTGGAAAAAAAGGAGGAGGGAGAGAAGAAGAGGGGCGAAAATGAAGTGGGGAAAATTTCGGGTCTAACGCTCCTACCGGCGATGATAGAGGAAGGAGACAGCAGGGGAATATTTTCGCCGGGCCCAAAAAAAAGGTCTTCCTTTACTTCTCTACGCCCCCGTTGCACATAGCGGCGCCGGCAGATCCAACAAAAGGCAGAAATGGGAAAGAAAAGTAGAACGGAACGTGCCGCCAGGGGCTAGAATTTTCTTAATTTTGAGCTCTTTTCTGGAGGGGGAGGGAAATGGAGGTAGGTAGGGTGCATCCATTTCGCCCCTCCTCCTCTTCTTTGCATCCAGATCTAGATCTGGGCCGCGGGGAGAGAAGAGAGGGAGGGGTGTGGCAGAATATCTCTCGTCTTCCCTCTCCTCCCTTCCTCTGCCTCCAGCCAAACACGGTTCATATCGTGTAACGAGGAGGGGAGAGAGGGAGAATGATTGAGAAGCTGGGTCTCAGACCCGTGTGTGCAGGCTTGAGAGGGAGGGAGGGTGTGACTGCAACTTCTGACTGGAGGAAACCCCTCCCGGTCGATTTCTTTTTCGAAAAAACACATTTCGCATCCAAATAAGCATTTGAGAATGATTCCCCTAGGTAGATCTGTGCGATCCTCTCTTTGCATTTTGAGAAGCAATTCACTTCATCCGTGATATGTCTTTGAGTTCCAAATAAGTATTTTCTCTCTCTCCTTTTGTCACAGCTCACAGGGCAGTAGGGCGTTAGTGTGGATCGTAGTCGGAAAATGCCGAAAGGCTCGTAATAAAGAAATATTGCTTGATTTCCCTCTTTGAAACTACTTCGTTCTTGTTTGTGTACTCCGTTTCCTTCGTCCACTATTCTTCGTACCTAATGTCCCCTGATTGGATGCGCCCCAGCTGGAAGGATGATGGCTGGCCGCTCTGCTTGCAGCGCCCGTGGCACCCCTCTCCTTTCTTCTCCTAATCCGATTTCAGGGGCCTGAGACGACAAAAGCCCCGCCGGAACCGGGTCCAAGTCCCGAGGAGCAGCACAAGCCACTCACTCTCCTCCTGCCATCATGAATTGCATCGGGGGCACAAAAAAGGGTCTCTTTTACTCACGGCGGCGGCGGCGGCGGCAGGGCCAGCTCAGTGAGAATGGGCAGCGGGCCGGAAAAGGCGGATTAAAAGAGGAGGAGAGGGAACGGGGAGGGTAACGCCGGGGACGGAAAAGACTTCATCTGCAATGGGAGGTGCCTTCCATCTACATTTTGCAGCTAAGGGAACGACATACAGGGTGTACGAAAAGAAGTGCAAATTGGGTTTCTTTCTGCATTTTCCAGGAAATTGCTATTTTCTAGCTATAGTTCTTTATGAGCTTTTGGGTACCTTTTGGGTACAAAAGTGTATACAATAGAAAATAGAAAAATAGAAAATTGGCCAATACAACTTCATGAACATAGTCAAAAAAAGTG
>JAAUXU010056204.1_pt1 | contig 16892 bp, 22 predicted proteins | sample 7278151 | NCBI WGS metagenome assembly JAAUXU01 (sample SAMN14350113, study PRJNA611818) | marine sediment metagenome | isolation source: surface marine sediment (1.8m) | place: French Polynesia: Moorea | collected 2018-08 | reverse complement strand
CTGCTGGCGCAGCCCACGTCAGGTGGCGCAACGCCACTCTGCGAGTGCGCCAGCGGATACGCCGGCGACCGCTGCGAGGAAAGGACCTCAGCCAGACTGGTAAGCAACGAACAAAAAGCTCGTTATGATAAGATCAGGTTTCCAATAAGGGGGTTTCACCAACCCTTTTGATTTTGCACCCACCCTCCTTTCTCTCTTCTTCATTTATCGTCAAATTTGACCTACTCGTGCAAAATCCATGATTGATTGAGTAAGGCGAGCCTGATTCTCACTCTTTTACCGCCAGCATAACTGACGTCTGTAGCAGACCCTGGATGACGCACTTGTAGAAAGTTACGCAGCAAAATTTGCTAATTTCATCTCTCTCCCATGCAAGGCTCTTTTCATTTTTTTCCTTTTTCCAAGAGCATTTTCAATGTTTCCGATGAAACAGCTGAAAACAGAGCGTTTTGTACGTGCTGACAGCCGTCAGAAATCGCCAGTTAGGCAAGACTGCATTGGGGGACTCCCCCATCCATCCATCCGTCCATCCACATCCACGCACAAACACACACTAATCGGTAATGTCCTACCGGAAAGGGTCAGACGTGACCATAGCGCCTGTCCTGAGTATCACACTTAGATCGCTATCAGCCATTGTCAGAAACTTTTGTACTTCCAAAAATTAGCACACAACAGCCTTGTACGAGTCTCGTCCACTTCAACCCGGAGGCGTCGACGAAACTCACGGTGGTGACAAAAATTCTCGGCCAGAGACTCCGTGTTTGCTGTACAGAAAGATCGTGTCCTCCGGGAGTGACGATCGCGTCCTTCAACCGGTCGTGCCGGAGTAAGACACTTTTCGCACCGAAGAAGAAGCCATCCGGAATGCGAGCGGCAAAGAAGGAAAAAAAAAGATCAGACGCGTGGGCCTATGGAAGCAGGGGCCTGAGGAGGAGGCCTTAGAACATTAGTAAAAAAGCCGGGCTCGGTACCCACTTTGCACGGGAGAATCTTTTACTGCTGGTGGAAAGGTCAAGGAAAAGAAAGATTCCAACTCCCCTTTGAAAGTGACCCTGATTTCACATTTGGCTTTGTTTCCGCGAAGCACGACGCAAAAAGACGCGCCAACAGTCGTGAGAAGAGCGTGTAAGTGATGTTTCCTTACGGTAGGGGTGAGAAGCACCTTTGTTTCAGAGGCCCCTTGCAAAAAAAAATTGCACTTCCCTGTTGTCTGGCACTCGAGGAAATTGAGCCCGCTAAATCGACTCACTGGTGATTTCCAAGCAAGATACCATTTCCGTCACACTTCCCGTGATGCCAAGCAGAGATGACGCAAAGTTCCCGACTCCTTTTGCCATTGTCAGTTCAGTGGCAAGACAATGAAGTAACAGAATCTCTCTCGGGATGATGTGACGAACTCCAGGCCAGTACAAAGAGACGTTACACGCTGCCTCCAAGAGGTTGCCGTTGAAGTAATGAGGTTAATTTATTAAGGTTCTTGCTTACCGAGACGCTCTGGCGATGTCTATCTGCATGGGTGTGGCGTGGAGGATGTGGAGGGCGGCAGCGGCGGCGCCGCTGCACTTGTGCCATTTCGGCACCTCGTTGGGAGGCGCGGAAATTGTTTGGCAGCAACAGCTGCAACACGCGGAGGAGCATCAGTTTTTTTGTTTTTTTTGTAGGCCACCACCGACTTGTGATGAAACTATTTGTCAACTCGCCTAAAATGTCGACTTCCTCAGTAATGGTCACGCTTGCGTCACTTTGCTTTGGCATCAAATCATTGTGTTTTTTTTGCATATGATCACTGCTGCATTACGGCAGTTGCTGCAATTCCATTCTTGAGTGCCAAAGTTATGTACGACTCTAGAAGAATCTCAAAAGACCTTGAGAGGAGGAGGAGGAGGAGTTGTGCACACAAGGATTTAATTTGGCAGTCAGGTATAACTTGTGTGAGAAGTGAATTTGCTTGCAAGGAGGCAATCTCTTCCTTTATATGGAGGACTCAGTACACAGTGTGCATGACCGAGAGGCTCTGTGAGATTAGATATTGCAAAATAATGATCCATGTGTGTGTGGAGGGACCGCCGAGAAAAGCAGGAGCCAATTTTCAGTCGTCTGAATGCATCCCCCTCTTTTCAAGCTCTGTATTATACAAATGGGCACGCACAAAGTGATTTAGGAACCCAGTTCGCCCATGCAAAACTGCTGCAGGGGCAGAGGCAGGCAGAGGGCCGGGCGGGCCGACAGGCAGGCAGGCAGGTGTCTTGTTACAGTAGGTGTGTTTCTACCGGGTTGGTCACCTCCTTCACCCCTTGCAACGACTGCTACCGCGCTCGTATGAATACTAATCTGGTGTCGCAAAGCAAACAACTGTGTGGGTTATTAGCTTCCACCACCCCCTGCTGTGCAGTTGGTGGGTAACTGTTTATAGCAACCTCTTCTTTGCAGATGTAGTGTAAGAGTTCTTAACCCTTCTTTTACGGCCTGTCTGTCTGACCTAGCTGGACCTGGCTGCATTCACGCATGCAGTCTTGAGTGATGTGATGAGGCTCCCTTTTTTTTTGTTTACACCACAGCTTTTGCAAAGACTATTGCAGCAGCCATTTTGCACTGTCTTTGGGCCTATTTTTTTTTTTTCTTTTGGCGTGCGCTCACGAGTTTTTCCACCTGCAGGCGATAGTTGGGGGGGGGGGTGACGCTCAAAACACTTTTTGGGGTGATTTTTCTCAGACCTTTAGAAATTATGTGGGGTTTTTTTTTTGCCTCACTTCAGAGAGAAATTGGGCGTTTCTGGTGAACTCGCGCCCGTTTTTTTTTTCCTCGATATTTTGTACAATAATAAGAAGGTTCCACTTCTCTCGTATTCACGGTTCCAGGGAGAAGGAAACACTTCATTCACGTTTAGGAGCACTTACAAAGAAAATCTAAGACGTCTTTGGCAGTGGGGGAAAAAAAAGTTCCACTCTTGCTTGTTCAGGCTGAAGTCACTCCGTCAAAGATAACAACAGCCCTGTTAGTACGAATGATATTGATGAAACTTTTCTTTCGTGTACCTGCCTCCCCAGTGTCTTTGGGTGGAAAATACCCACGTATCATGGGCCCACGTAAGTACATTGATGGGCCTCTGAGCTGGCAAAGGCCTTTGTCTGCTCTCCTTGGAATGCAGGATGGGGAGAATTGCATGGCTGATGACGAGAGTAAGTTCGCCCATGCCTTCCCTTGGCAGTGTCTTCTGGCCGATGTAGACTTGAAAAACCGTGTTCACTGAGAGTGACCGACCTCCTCTGGCGCCGCCTGGACGACGTGGTCCATGTTGACGTTGGCAGACCTTGACAGGGAGGATGACTTCACGGGCTCCAACCCGCAGTGTAGCTGGAGAATGTTGACAAGAGGTCTGGTCAAACAAGACCCATCGAAAATACATGTGACGGCAGAACTTGTCGGCCACCCTGTAGGAAAAGATGGCCTTGATCCTCGAGACGACAAAGCCTGAAGGGATCGCGGGAGTCAAAACATGGCGTACGACTTGAACGCTTTCTTTGTCTGCCTGGATATTCGTCAATACTCGTCAAAGATCGGACTATGGGCCTTATATGAAGCCGCCGAACGCCGCCAGCCAGCCAGCCAGCCTCTTTTCAGCCTGTCCATGAACTTGTCTCATTTCAGCAAAGTCCCTGCGTCTCGGCGGACCCCTACTGCCTGAACAACGGCACCTGCCTCTTCTCGGTGAAGGTCGGCGCCACCTGCCTCTGCTCCGAGGGCTTCAGCGGCGCGCGCTGTGAGTGCCCCAACTGCGGGCCCAACGCCAGCTGTCGACAGAGCCAGTGCAAGTGCAACCCCGGATTCTCAGGTAAGCAAGAGCGTCCAACTTTGTTATGATGAACAACAAAGTGTTCTTCTTCCTCCTGGAAATGCCCATGCAGCAACTCTCTAGCTCGGATTAGAAGTCTCAAGTCCTGACGACTCGCAATAACGCATGAGTCGGGTTTCGCGGGACATTTTGATGATGGCTGGCAAAGTCTTGCTCAACGTCATCAGCGAGCTTGCACTTGCCTCTCTCGTAGCGTGCGCAGCAGATGTGGATGCACTCGCAGCAGTTAATGAGTTCATCGATCTCTCCATGTCGGCGACGTCGGCGATATCGGCGATGTCGGCGATCTTGACTCCTTGTCGCAACGAGGAGAGCTTCACTTTCTTGGCTTTTTTGTTTTGTTCCCCCGTCATCTGACGAGCGCAACACGTCGCGTACACTTTTACCCCTTCCGGACTTGGCCACGTGACCTGAGACGAGTGTGACACGCGCAAAAGTTGCTCATGCAACAACTCAATTCTCGGATATGGAGTCATAAGCAGACTCCGACTCGAGTGCAGCAACTTTGCCATGTGCGAACACTTCAACTTTCTCCACTGTTTGCTCGGTACCATTCACCAAAGGAGAGACAGAAGTTGCAACCTTTCTGGCTTTATGGTCTGAGGTCACAGGATTGCTGTCAATGGATCCGGAGGCCTCGCAAAAAGTGTGCACAACATTTCCGCACACACGGAGACCGTGGTATTTTTTGCGTCCAGCTTTTTAGTCCATTGCAACATTTTAGGCTCTTCTCTTCCTTGTTCACCCCCCCAATTTGGGGCATTTTACTCTACCTAAAATTCCGGTAATAATAGCTTTTTTGTGTGGCACACGCGACTGTTAATTGCACTGAAGAAATCAATGCTCTGCACAGCAGCTCCTTGGACGAGCTGCGGCCGTGGAAGACGCACATCACGCTGTACCTGTGATTAATCGTGACTTTTAATCCTGTTGATGCAGCAAGCCAGACAGCCACTTTCTCACAGACGCATTCGATTAGCTCTGTGCGAAGATGATTCCCTGCCTGCGGCTGTCACGCCAGAGAATTTCGTGATCATCTTATAGATTTGCATGTTAAAAAAGGCCGGGGGGTGAAAGTTCTTCCCGCTCATGCTAATGCGGTCAGATTTGGGCACGCGGGGTGGGTTCTGCCCCCTCCCCCCCCCCCTCCAATTACTATTGGGGCCCCCTACGATGTGAGAAGTTATGACAGAAAAGAGGCGAGTCATTTGCAGCCTATTGAAGATCTGCGCACGCATTTGCAGCACCTCCCAAACAGAGCAGACTAAATAGACACCAGCGAACTGTGAACTTTGCTCTCTGTTCTTTCTTGTTCTGCTTTTCTCCTTCTTCCTCCTCCATCCAGCTAATTTCCTCCTCCTCCTTGACTGACTTTTTTACTCCTGGGCTGCGAGTACAACGACTGGCCCGCATTTTCTTGCCACAGCAAAGGCAATGAGGCGACTAACAGCAATTTTTCTGGCGAATTTCCTGCATCAGCCCTTGCACCAAGAAAAGCGGAAGGAGCAAGTGTGTTCGTGTAATTTTACCTCATTCAACAGGCTTTTCTTCATTCTCGTGGCCAAGTAGCGACTTGGTTGGCTGATCCAGGCTGTACAGGGTGTGCACAGGGTGTTCAATATCCAGCCACAGTCACGTGCATGTGAGGTTGCATTCACAAAATGCGTTGGATGTGTGCAATTATGGGCATCAGGATGTATATGAAGCACGAAACCAGACACTAACCAATGTCTGCAGTGCGGACACGCCACACTTTGAAATAGTGCATTTGAAAAAGAGAAAATGCCTAAAAAGCTTTGTTTGTCCTCACCCACCATTTGGGGGGGGGCAATTTGCTTAAAGAAGTGTTGCTTGCTCAAAGTCATTTTAAACTGTTGAGGGTGCAACTCATTCTCCTTCTTGGCTGGCCACCTCCTCCTCCAGCTTGTTCAAGTGGACTTGTTTGCTTTTCACTTCTTGTCAGAGGCACAAGTGGCCTTCACCCAAAAAACTCTCGAAATAGCCTTACGTATTGGAGACAAGATTTCAATATTACTTCGTCCAACGATAGCAGAGTTTCTCATCAAATGTGGAGCACCCGGTAGCTTTCGACGAAGAAGGCTTCTTCATAACCTTTGGCCATGCTCAATCTGCATCGTGACAATCTTGAGTGGCTGTTGTTATTGCTTACTTAAGGCGGGCTTGTCTCCTTTATTACGTATCAAGCTTACCTGCATACCTGGTGGCGGAAAATGAAATCCACGGTTTCTCTTTCTTCTCCTCGTCCTGTTTGCTTAGGCCTATTGACAACAGATGGGCCTTTCCTTCTCTCTCTCTCTCTCTGGTGTGCGTAGATTCTGAATTATTTGTCGAGATGCAGAAAACACACACACAAAAAAAACCCCACCACTCCAACTTTTAAGGTGCATTCTAAGATTGTCTCTCCGTTTAGGGACGCCTCCGTCCACACCGTGTCTGCCTTCGACCACTCCTCCGGTGCCGTGTTCTTGTTTAAATGGAGGCTCCTGCGCCGGTTCCCTCTGCATCTGCCCACCCGGGTTCACGGGGCCTCGGTGCCAAAATGCCGACGACGGTTGCTCACCAGTCCGGAATCCGTGTCAGAACGGCGCTACCTGTCGCGTCCTGACAGCTGGACCCGGCGGAGTTGAGTGCCTGTGCGCTCCCGGATTCAGAGGCATCTACTGCAATGACGACGTCGACGAGTGTCAGGAGGGAAATCCTTGCGCCAACAACGGACAGTGTCAGAATTACGTGAGCTACTCTCCTTAGTGTGCATGGACGCCTGCCCCAAAGACTGCTTGTATTTCCAGGACGGCGGTTACCGCTGTCAGTGCACCCCCGGCTGGACCGGACACCACTGTGAAGACATCGTGGGCGATTGCTCGTCCGATCCCTGCGCCAATGGAGGTGTCTGCCAAGATCTGCCCAACGGCGACTTCACGTGTCAATGCGCCAGCGGATTCACAGGTATAAAGCGAGATACCCATGGTGGTGTCATGACACACGAGATACAGTATGAGTTACCGAGCAATTTTCATTTACTAACTGAAAATGTAGGGAGACTTTGTGAGATCAACATCGACGAGTGCTCGTCCTCCCCCTGCTTGAACGGCGGCTCCTGCACCAATCTGATCGACGGCTTTCAGTGCGCCTGCTCGCCTCGGTTCATGGGCGAAACCTGCGCGTCTCCGTACGACCCCTGCGAAGCCGCCGGGGCCGACGGCGGCTGCCTCAACGGTGGAGTGTGCCGCCCGCTCAAAGAGGAGAGAGACCCGGGGAAGGACTTCTTCTGCCAGTGTGCCGAAGGTAAGAATGTCGTGAATTCCGGACACCGACGCATTCATTGGCGCCTCTCTGTGTTTGCTCCGTCTTGTTTGTCACCTGTCGTCACAGTTAATTTCGTCGGCATTTGAACGGTTAATACCTCGTACTCATACTCGTACTTTTACTCCTTCTTTTGATGACATTGAGAAGAGTACGTGTAGCAAAGATTAGAGAAAGTAAAAATGAATGTTGTCCGTCGTCCAGATCAAAGTATCAATGCTCGTGAAGCAAATCTTCCATGTCATGATGCATAATAAGCGCTTCCTTTTTCAACGTGCAACTTCAAATAAAGACTTCCTCCTTTGTGCACACACGCAGGTTTCGATGGTCTTCGGTGCGAGAACGACGTGGACGACTGCATCGGGGCCACCTGTCCGCCCAATCAAGTCTGCATCGACTTGACGGCGTCTTACGAGTGCCGCACGTTGCCGATAGACGACTGCGCCGGCGCACCCTGTCTCAACGGAGGCATCTGCTCGCCCCGGTCCGGGGGTGGCTTCTATTGCGCCTGTCCGGACGGCTGGCAGGGCGAGACGTGCTCCCAGGACGTGGACGAGTGTGCTAAGCACGAGGGCCTGTGCAATAACGGCATCTGTCGGAACAAGGTCGGCACCTACGAGTGCTACTGCAGGCCTGGGTTTTCCGGCAGTCACTGCAACTACGAGTTCGACGAGTGTCTGTCGAGACCATGCGCCAACGGCGGAAGCTGTACCAACTTGGTCAACGGCTACGAGTGCCACTGCCCACCCGGATTCAAAGGTGAGGCAAGCAATATTTCCCATTGACTCGGTGTCCGGGGAGAAGCTCTCCGGATTAGCATTCGGTACTCTGCGATAGCAGAGGTTTTTTGTTTGGGGGGGGGGGGGGGGGTCATCAGATTTCTCTGGTGCTACTGGCGTCAGGTGAAATCAAGGGAGGAGGAAGTGGGCGATTGAAAAGCTTGTTATCACAATGACGAGGCCCAATGCAAGGGGGATATGACGATGGCTGCAGTGACGATGGCGCCAGAAGTCAGTGCGGTCGGCTAATTTTCGACAGCATGAAAAAGTTCTACTTCAGCGAGAAGCTGTACATCTCCGACCCGGTCGCCGTGGACGGCTGCAGCGACTGTGCCTCCTCTCCTCGTTGGGTCTCTCTTGCCTATTGTTTCTCTGGCTTTGTAACCTCGGCCCTCGTTGTCGTGATGGTTTACAGCGGAGCGATGCTGTTCACCTCCTACGGGAGAGCATGTGAGAGCCTCGCTGGCGTCTTCCACATGTCCCTTGCCATTTTTACCGGCGACTTTACAAAGTGGACTCTTTTCTTCTCCCCAGGTGTTAACTGCGAGATCAACATTGACGAATGTGATTCGAATCCGTGCCTGAATGGCGCCGCCTGCGTGGACGGCATCAACAACTACACCTGCAGCTGCATTCCAGGCTTCGCCGGCAGAAACTGCCAGATCAACATTGACGAATGCGAGGTGAGGATCCATACTTACAAAATGATTCCACACCGGACTGTCTTACGATTCACGGGTTTCTCGTTCGTCGTAGCCCAAACCGTGCTTGCATGGAGGCCAGTGCAAGGACGGCATCAATTCCTACGAGTGCATATGCGCCGGCACCGGCTTCGAGGGTCAGCATTGCGAGCTCAACATTGACGAGTGCGCCTCCAACCCCTGTATGAACAACGCCACATGCGTAGACGCAATCAACAATTACACGTGCGTCTGCTTCGACGGATACGAGGGCAAGAACTGCAGCAAGGACGTGGCGGAGTGCGCCGAGACACCTGGTGCGAACGGAGAGGAGACCGGCGGCGGCGGTGCAGGACCGTGCCTCAATGGCGCACTCTGCTTCGAGCGCAGCAACGTCACGCTTTATGATCCCGCCATGAGGCCGCACTTGCCCCAGGACGTGAGGGACGTATTCGGCGTCGCGTTTAGTTATGAGCGCGCAGCTGGATATGTCTGCAGTTGTATGCCCGGATACGAAGGTATGACGTTTGTTCTGTTCGTCTTCGTGTCTGTCCGTCTAGTGTGGTTTGTGTGTGTCTTGTCCAGGTCCCAACTGTGAGATCGACATTGACGAGTGCGCCGGCAACCCATGTTTGCACGGCGAGTGCGTGGACGGCATCGCTCAGTACGAGTGTCTCTGTGATGCAGGGTACGAGGGAACCAACTGCGAGGTGGAGATTGACGAGTGCGACCGCTATGCGCCGTGCCAGCATGGAGCTTGTATGGGTAAGTTCAAGACTAGTAACTGACATATCTGTTACTCCTGAGTACCGCTCTCGATTAGATGAGTCATTCTCGTGAAGAAGCACTTTGAGCACGACTTCATAAGTTGTGGGACATTGACGCCCCCAGGGTGTGGAGGGGGTACCCGGGGCAACACATGTAGCTATTTCACACGTTCTCCACACTTTTCAGAGCGGTTACACGAACAGTCTAAAAACCTATTGTTCCATATGCTGGTCTGGAAATAATGTACCATAGTTGGAATGCGAAGCTTTTTCCTTGGTCACAAGTCTTTGGACTCACGTCAAGCTTATCTACTACTTCAAAGGATGACAACTTGACATGTCCTGCACAAGCAGCGATTGCTCCTCCTTCCCAATCCATTTTTTGCCACATGTCTCTCTTTAGCTGCCAAAAGATGTCAGCTTGAGCCCAAAGAGCAATTGATCAGAAGAGTGTTTGATAGGACGATGACGGACTTGCATGCAAGTCCACGGGACTGTGGGTGTGGATCGAGAGATGGACATCTCAGTGTTGCCGAGAAAAGGACAAAGAACTCAGCCTCCAGTTAGTAGCACCGCGGGCAAATTTGTGCACTCACCGAGACAGAGCATTGAAATGAGCACCATTAACATGTACCTTACGACATCTGACCCTCCGCCAACTTCTCCATGGTCGCGTATTTCGCCAGCGTGCTGACACCCACCTATGAGTATGCCAGTCACTGCACGGCCACAATGCAGCTATGGTGGAATCGTGCACTCTGAACCACTCCACGGGCCCTTTTAGCACGACGGTGCCATTGTTGCTGGCGGAGGAGACAGAAGCCAACTGCTACTGCGTGTCGTACTACGTATCAAATTGCCATTGATACGAAGACGACGGCGTTGGCCTCGCCCTTCTCTGTGTTTTCTGCATAAAACAGGCCCTCCCTCCGTTTCACTTCCTCTCTCACTCACACACACACAGACTACGGGAGCTCCGCTATGTAACCTGTACGGCACACCTGAGGCACAGCAGCGCAGTAACACTTAAAAAGTCTATAACTCCTTTGGCTGGGGCTGCGTGGACAGTGAGAGAGAGGCTGCGTTAGAAGAATGCGGAGACTGTGTCTAATTCTCATGTTGTTATCAGACCGCATCGCCGACTACGAGTGCACGTGCGAGCCCGGCTACGGGGGCAAGAACTGCTCTGTGTCTTTGACGGGATGTCAGGACGTGGTGTGTCTGAACGGAGGCACCTGCACGCCCTGGCTAGTCGGGGAGACCGATCACAGGGCCAACTGCAGCTGCACCAGTGGCTTCGACGGACTCAGGTGCCAGAGCAGGACCACTTTCTCACTCAATGGACAGGCTTACATCAAGGTGCCATCGGACAGGTGAGCTTGCGAGTGCTGTGTGGGCCCAATCTTGAATTCGACAATGATGAGGGTTTGATATTTCTTCCCTCTCTCTCCTTAGACTTGAGGGTTATGAGCTCCACATGAAGTTCCGAACGACCATCGGCAACGGGCTGGTGGCCATTGGCCAAGGCAACACCCACTTCAGCCTGCAGCTTCGTGAGGGAAAGCTCAACTTGCATTCCAACTTGATCAGCAAATTCGAGGGCATCCTTATTGGTGAAAATCTTAACAACACCGCCTGGCAGAAGGTCTACGTCGCCGTCAACTCTTCCCACCTCACCCTTGGCGTGAATGACCAGCTACAGGCTACGCAGCCCATCAACCCGACGGGTGAGAACGATACCGTCTTCTTCAATACCTTCTTGGGCGGCATCGTCCGAGATCAGCAGATTCTCGCCAACAACGCGCCAGCCTTCATCGGATGCATTCAGGTGGGTGCTCGTGACCATGGACTGTCCTTCAGTGCCGGAATCCATGGCATTTTTTTTCTCTGTAGGACATCACCGTGAACGCCATGAAGATAACCGAGGAAGATTTCAAAGATGGTGTCGGCCGTGACGTAGAACAAGTGGAGACGAACCCTGGTTGTCCAAGAGAAGAGCAGTGTGACCCCAATCCCTGCAGGAACGAGGGGTTTTGCACAGACTTGTGGAGCAACTATCAGTGCACGTGCCACCGACCCTTTCTTGGTCCATCATGTCAATTTAGTGAGTATGACAGCGTTGATCGTTGGAGACGAGTACAATACTAGTGTGTCCTATCCGCATACAACATCTAGACTACACCGGCGCCACCTTCGGGTACGAGAACGTGACCTCGAGCATGGCCAGGGTGGACATCGAGAATCCCGCGCCATTCCGCTCTGGCGTCGATATTTCCATGTTCATCCGGACGCGCGAGCTGGACGGATTCATCTTCTACTTGGGCTCGGAACTGACAGCGAGAGCGGTGACGTCGGCAGAGCAGCGCCGATCTTACATCACGGGGCAGCTAGTGCAAGGCAACCTCGTCGTCAACGTTTACTTTGAAGGCAAGCGCGAGAGGTTTCAAGTGTATACGGTGGACCTAAGCGACGGCTTCCGGCACTTCATCCGCGTCGTGCGCATGAACAACTCCATGATGGTCAAGGTCAACGAAACTGTGTCAATCAATCACGAAATCCCGTCGCCCACCTCTTTTGCGGCGGAGAAGCTCTACCTGGGCAACTTCCCCGATCTGGCAGCGGAATCCACCGAAAGCAGCCTCTCGGAATCGACGACGGTCGAATCTCCGTTACCGTCATCACTGCCTCCATCATCACCTCTATCTGCAGTCCCTTTTGCCACAACGTTTTCTACCATCTCCACCGAAGCAGCCGAGCATTCTTCGTCATCCTCAATCGATACGACCCTGCCTTTGGGTGGCCCCAGCATCACAGAGTCGTCCTTACCGCTGCCGAACGACATAGAGCATGGAGGAGGCGAGCAACAAGCAGCTGACGTCGTCTTGAACGGCGATCGTGAAGATTTCGTGCCGACCACCGCCGCCGCCGGCGCCACTCTCGACGAGGACACCAGCAGCCTCGAACTGGCCTCTCAGGAGCCGCGAGTCCTCAATCGGTTCAAGAGAGAGGAGAGCTCGACCGCCGCCGACCTTTTGGAAGAGGAGAGGCCCAGGCACTTCAAAGGCGTGATCCAAGACATCCAGATAACCAACGGGCGAAACGTGACTCGGATCGTGGAGCTCTTCGAGTTTAACTTCGGCGACCAGGTAAGCAAGCAACAGAGACGGGAAGTCCGCGTCTTCCTGGACCGCTTTGGCTCACATGTCACCTAGTAGAGGATAAGTTCAGGACGTGATTCGATGTTCGGGAACCTGGACAACGTGGCGGTGCCTGATGATGACGTTCATGTTCGTTTCTGTAGGAAGTGGAGAGGCCTCCGTCAATCGGCCCGGTAACGCTGACCGACGTTATGGAGGGAGTGGTCTCGGATGACACCTGCAAGGTCAGCCCCTGCTCGAACGGAGGAACCTGCCAGGTCACCTGGAATGACTATCAGTAAGTAGCATCATATTCATTCGTGTTTTTAACTGACTAAATGTACAAGACGTGCTCCCTTCCAGCTGCCAGTGTCCTCCCGGCTTCCGAGGTCACAACTGCGACGAGAAGGAGTACTGCTATTGGTACCGATGTCCGGCTGACAGCGAGTGCCGCAGTCTAAGCGATGGTCACGAATGCGTAGCCAACGCCACCTTCAACGGCGTCAATTCCTCCGTCTTCTACTCGCCGGAGTTCGCCTCGTCTTCGGTCGATCTCGTGGACTCCACTCTACGGGCCACTTTCCGCACTAAGCGTCCCAGCACCACCCTGTTGCATGTCTACAATAACGGTAGCGGCTTGTTCATCCGACTGGCGGTGAATGACGACGGCACACTGACGGCCGAAATTCCCGAAAACGGCTCGCCCCGCGCTCTCTTGGTGGCCAACGACGTGACCGATGGCTTGTGGCACACGGTGGAGGTTTCCTTCGACGATAGGGGCGGCGTTAGCGCATCCTTGGATGGCGAGGCCGACATTGAGCTTTCCTACGACTCAACAGTCACTGATCTTGGATCCTTCGTTTCCCAATCGCGAGTGGTGGTCGGAGCCTCACGAGTGGATGAGTCGCAAATGACCAACTTCTTCAGAGGTTGCATCGGCGAGATTCGCGTTGGTGGAGTGTTGCTCCCCTTCTTCACCGAGGAGCAGCTCGTCAACAGCACGGCTGGGCGGAAATTCGTGGTCAGCCAAGTGAGCAACGTGGCCGCCTCCGGAGCTGAATGTGTCCTTTGCTACCAGCATGAGTGCGCCAACGGCGGCGTTTGTGCCAACCCGGATACCGAGTTCGAATGCCGTTGCCCCGAGGGATTTGAAGACCCCCTCTGCGCCACCAACATCGACGAATGCGTTGAGAGCGAGTGCAGGAACGGAATCTGCGTGGACCAAGTGGCCGGGTACAAGTGCGAGTGCACCATTGGATGGACTGGAGCCTTGTAAGTCTGAAGGATAAGTGAGGGTTTTGCACTGGTGGGCTCATTCTGGTTTCTTTCAGCTGTGAGGAAGATCTGGATGAATGTTTGTCACAGCCCTGCCAGCACAATGGCACCTGCCAGCAGACGGCCGTGCCTGGCAACTACACTTGCGCGTGTCCGCCTGATTATGAGGGCCACAGCTGTGAAGAGGTCAAGATCAAGACCTGCGATCACTCGCCTTGCCTGAATGGCGGGTCCTGCAGGCCCGGACGCAACGCCTACACGGACGATTTGTACATTTGCGACTGTCTCACGCTCTACAGAGGCATCGACTGCGAGGTCAAGAAGGACTTTTGCGAGGAGAACGAGCAACCCTGCAGGAACGGCGCCACCTGCGTCTCTGTGGACTCGCTGTTGGTGAGATACAGCAAACCTGGATTCGCTCCTAAGTGCTCGCATGTAACTTTTTCTTCTTCTTCTGCGCCTTCAGAACTACAAGTGTCATTGCCCGCCTGGATACACCGGGGACTTGTGCGCCGAGGAAATCGACGAGTGTGCCTCTGACCCATGTCAGAACGGCGGAAAGTGCCTGGACAGCCTGAACTCCTATGCTTGCGACTGCTCCAACACCGGATTCGAGGGGGACGTTTGTCAGACTAACGTGGACGAGTGCTCCAGAGATGCTCCGTGCGTCAACAATGGAACTTGCACCGACACCGACGGAGATTACAACTGTACCTGTCCGCAACCCTTCTGCGGAAAGAATTGCCAAAACAGGGACCCTTGTCAGTTGGTGAGTCACTTGTTCACGTTCTTGACCGATACAAGTCTGTCTGAAACTGTGTTCGACACCACAGGAACAAAACCTTTGCCAGAACGATGGCGTTTGCCAGCCGGCGTGCGACGAGTCTCCACTCTTCTACAAGTGCGACTGCCCCAAGGAGTGGACGGGACAAAACTGCACAGACAAGGTAACATTGACTCTGACTTGCACCATGTGCCACTTTTGTTTCCAGCTTGACGAGCGTGTTGACCTGAAAAATTCTAGGCAGCCGCTCGCACGGGCGACATCGCTCTTATCGTCGGTCCCGTGGTTGGCGGGATGCTTTTTATTGCCGTGATCGGACTTCTCGTGTTCCTGTTCATGGCCCGGAGGAAGCGCAAGAGCGAGGGGAAATATAAGCCGGCCACGCAGGAACTGACCTCCCCCAGGCTGCAGCTGGACAACATGATCAAGCCTCCACCTGAAGAGAGACTCATTTGAAGTTTTTTCCTCCTCCTCCTCCCCTCTTCACTGTGATAAAACGATTTTTTAGGTAAAGAGGATCCTGGTTGATCGCTTGCTCATGGTGGCGGAAGATTCCGGCTGTTGGTCATGGGCTGCTATAATGCATAAAGGGACACACAGCTTTAAAAAAAAAACGACTGCAAGTCATCTTAACAACCTTAGGTGTGGTGTTGGGGCTTTAGGACACAGTCATGACTGAGTTGAGTTCGGCACGTGATCTTGCACTTGTGGTGGATGCTCACAGTCACGATGGATGATGACAATTGAAGGTCAAGGCGTTGTTGCGTCATTGCAGTTCGCTTAAAGGAGGTTGTGGTGTTGGCTGATTCGACTGCTCTTCTTGTTCCAGTGTGTAATGGCAGAACTGCTTCTCTCTTTCAGTTGGTCGACCTCGCATCCGTGTCCGACGAGGACGATGACCTCTCACTCACGTACATTTTGGCCCCGCTGGTGGGCGGCATGAGCTTCCTCCTCATCGTCGGCCTCCTCGTCTTCATTTCCATGGCCAAGAAGCAGCGATCCATGCACGGGAAGTACAACCCGCAGAAGCAAGAGTATCACGCCCCCAGGCTCGAGCTGGAGATGAGGATCAAGCCTCCCGCCGAGGAGAGACTCATCTGAAGACAAAGCTGAAAAGAACGCAAGAAAGCTAAAGATCCTGGTGACCATGGCAAAGGTCACGAGGACTTTCGGAGGAGCTCCTTTGAGGATTCACCCTGACAAGAAACCGTATTGCAGCAGCTGCATCTCTCGCAAAGTTGCCATAATTCAGTGTTAATTTACAAAACTTGACGTGCTCACTCGAGGCAATGTCGACTGAGTGGACGTGCCTTAAATCTTAAAGAAAAAAAACACACACATACACAGTAAGCGCTCTAACCCACGAGTCCCCCACCTACACGCTCTCTTTCTCTCCTATACAGGACATGTATGTCGGTGATATTCTTGTGCTCCTTTAAAATAGTGTTGCTTTAGGACCCAACAGAAATTCTACAACTGTATTACTGCTGCTGTACAGTATAGCTTTTAAATGAGGTCTCTTTGTGAACTCACTCATCGATCTTCAGGTTCGTCCGGTTAAAATAACAAAGCGCGTGCTTAACTTTGTACAAATTGTGATGATTGGTATTTTTATATATAATATCAAGTACTGTACGTACATGTCAAAATTGAAGGCGAAATAAAGATTACGTGGAAAGATATCCACGAACATAAGAGTCGCCTACATCTCTGTTAATAGCTCATAGTACGACTAATATGTACGGAACCTATGTATGGAATTGCATAACTTGCCATTCTCCGCAGCAACATTAATACCCAATGTTATTTTTAGACACTCTCAGTCTGTTCATGTTGACTCACCGAGTCTTGGGAGTGGTCGTTGTCTGGGACGACTGACCCGGACTCACTGAGGGAGTAAGAACCGTAGGTAGGGGCAGCGTTCACAGAACATGCATGTCCTTCCTTCCTGTTGGGGCAGTAGCGATACCACACCAAGCTGAACATTCAGACCAGGAATTGGTACAGATATCAGACGCCGAAAGTAACCAGGATGAAGGTTTTAACCACAAATAGTCTTCAAACACTTGAAGACATTCAAAGCCTCCTCACCGCCGTGCAATGTGGACCAAAAATAGCACCACAGTGTACAATTTGGTGCAGACACGGCAAATGTTTTTACCTAATTTCCATCTAAATGGAAGTAACGTGCTTCGCCGCTAGAACAATCTTATCGTGTGTACCGTATATAACATATAGCTCCCGGTAACTTTCTGGGGGGGCTTCACCTTTTTTTTTTGAGGGGGGGGGG
>JAAUXU010011297.1_pt1 | contig 16893 bp, 16 predicted proteins | sample 7278151 | NCBI WGS metagenome assembly JAAUXU01 (sample SAMN14350113, study PRJNA611818) | marine sediment metagenome | isolation source: surface marine sediment (1.8m) | place: French Polynesia: Moorea | collected 2018-08 | reverse complement strand
GAGGTGCAGAGTCAGGGAGGTGCAGAGTCGGGGAGGTGCAGAGTCGGGGAGGTGCAGAGTCAGGGAGGTGCAGAGTCGGGGAGGTGCAGAGTCGGGGAGGTGCAGAGTCGGGGAGGTGCAGAGTCGGGGAGGTGCAGAGTCAGGGAAGTGCAGAGTCAGGGAGGTGCAGAGTCACGGAGGTGCAGAGTCAGGGAGTCTGGGAAACAAGGAGGTGGGGAGACTGTGACTCAACTCCTATTAGACAGACATGCACTCATCTACGTACGTACGGTGACACTTCTGGTAGGAGGCGGAGGAAGGAGAGGGAAAAGTGAAAATCCCACATGCGTCTACAGTGCAACTTTAGGCCTAGCAAAACTATGGGATTTCCTCATATGACACATAGAAGATGACGAGAGGTGGAGTCAACTTTTGCCGATGGAATTGCCACGTTTCCCCTTGCAAGATGAGAGTGTCATGAGAGTAAGTTCGTGTCTTCCGCGCTAAGGACGATGTTCCAAGCTATGGCTGCATTGATGTACAACAATTTAGGGAGTGCAGGGTGAGTCATAAAAACTGGAGGAGAGGCAAAAAGGTCTGAACAGGTGTCAAAAGGAGACCAAGAGCTGAGCTAAGGCTTCAAAGTTTTTGTGACTCGTCCACTGCGGGTATTTTCTACTGGTCAGTGGTGTCACTACTCTTCATACCAGCCCGAAACTGTCGATCTTTTGTGAAAAAAAAGTTGTGCCTGTGCTACGATCTACGCTGCTGTGTCTCAGCTGGTCGCACCTGATGCCCCTGAAGATGTTCCAGTTGAAGAATACGAGAGCCGCCATGGGCAGGAGTCCCGTGGTCACCAGTCTGGTCCAGTTGATATAGTAGCGGATGTAGTCCGGGTCCTCTCGAAGCTCCGAAACCCCGACGGCTAACTCGGTCACGTTGGGGTTGTACGGAGACGGCTCCCACACGAAGCGAGACTCCAGGAACTTTGGCACGTTCAGCGCCACCGAGAGCACCAGCACGGGAAAGACGTAGCTGTGGAGGCCAGGAAGAAAAAAAACCCAGTAGTTCTTGCTTGTATTCGTATGCACAAGCAACGTTTTGGCTATAGAGGAGAGATTTTATTTGATCGAGGCTTCAATAGATGGGTTGGTCAATGGCAAGAAGGCACGGAGTACATAAGATCTGGACTGTTTGTCGACCGCATCATCGAAGTTAGATGAAGGTCACAGACGGTGGCCAAGTCAGCCAGATCTGGCTCCACGGGCGCAGCCTGACTCAGTGACTTCCTCGGTCGCTGTGGCCGCCTCCATCCACATTCTCGTCAGGGTCGTCACCGAATAAGTCCGACGGCTGCAGAGTCAATCAATCAGGGCTGGCAGAGGGTCTGGGACTGCCACAACGAACAAATCGCATCTTGAAGTCAGTTGATTGGGCAGCTCAATCAGATCTCTCAACAATGAAACATCATTTGCACCGGCGGAAGCTTCGAGAAGCTCCTCACAGCACCAGAAGCAGCTCGATGTCTTCCTGTTCTCCTTCATACGCAGAAGCCTCTTTGACAATCCAGAAGAATCTCTCGTCACTTTGGGGACTCAAACTCAGTTTTCCAACTTAGGCAATAAGCTAAACAACATTTGGGCGTGAGATGCTTGACAGCTGGCATTTGTGGGGTAGGGACCAATGTGAAATTTCTGCCTCCCTCAGCCTCGACGGGCCAGTGGAAGAGGACGAGCGATGGCACAGTCGAATCTTCATTTGGGCAGAGATTCACGGGAAAACACTTGAGCGTCGCAGCGAAGTCACTCGATTTCGGATCGTAAAATGGGGAATTTGGCATTTTCCCTTCCCCATTCCTACCAAGTTTGGCACTTTTTCCCACCTTTGTCCTTTCTTTGCAGCCAAACTTCAATTTTTGTTTTATTAAAAAAGATGTAAACGCGTCGCTCCAGCCCACTCTTCAAGTGGCCGTCGACGCAGACGTTCGACCAAGTTCCCCTGCTGGAGCGTCCGCGTCCACGGACCTGATCTTCCTCTCCAACGACTTTGCGAAGCATTGGATTCTGACCAGTCTCTCCCTCGGGTCGACCAACCACTTTCCCAAGTAGGGACTCGAACAACAGGACCACCGAGCTCGAGGCTCAGTTGTCCTCCAGCTCGCCGCCGCCGTCGTTCAATGCTTGAGCAACGCCGCCCAATGCGTGTCGAGGCCGCTGTTGGCCGTCGAGCAGTTGGGAACGTCAAGCTGGATGCTGAATAAATATGTAGATCCCACTCCGACATGGCTTATCCTCAATCAAGCTTAGTGGTAACGAGTAGACCGGGTGCAATCCGTGCCAGAAGGACACGTTTAGACGGACACGTTAGTGCAGAGCCTGAACCCGTCGAGGAAGACAGCGAAGCATCTGAAATTTCCTAGACGCCGCTGGACAAGGAACATGCCAAGGACATGTTTGCGGACCGCGGTTGCCGTTGCCCGGGATAACTCGCTCAAGGCCTTTTATTCCAACTGTTGTGCGGACTTCTTGCACGCACTGCTCGCATTTGCGTTAAGTATGCTCTGCATGCGGGTTCTGCGACCTCATGTTTTATTCATTAAACAGTAGCGAGGCCGAGAGCAGCAGATTGAGGCCACATTAAATTGCGCTTCCGCCCTGAAAGACCAAATAATGATGTCACTTAGCGCTCAATCATCGTACATTTGCTCGAGTGCTTTCCTTTTCTACTGCAGTAGCCATTCCACGTAGGGACAGCACAAGTGTGACCGTCTCGAACAGTTGCGACTGTGTCAGATGACTCCGGGCTGCCCGGAGCGGGCTGAAAAGTGGTGCTCGGTCGGAAAAAGTCACGAGTTTTGACCCCGAAAAGCTGCAACTCGAGTTTGACCTACGGAGGCATGTTTTGGCCAAGGCATGTTTGAGCCTTGACGGTCAAGGAGAAGAGGTGTTTTTCGCTGACTCCTTCAAGGGTTGGAGAAACCCTCTTGCTCCTGACGGAAATTTTGATGCGCCAACTCTCGTACCAGCTGACACCTGCAGTTTCTGACATTCATGTGGCAATCTTGACTTGATATCTGGCTCGAACCCAACTTGAAATAGCTCCCTTTTCCAACTCGAATCGACTTGAAGGGCGCCAACTGATGAGAGGTTCAGGTTCATTGTAGGACTATTTAGCATTTGAATTACACTTTTTGTTGATCCATTAATGCTCAGTATCAGTAATGCTGTAGTATTAGAACAACTGGTATGTTGGGAATGATTTAAGGCATTGATCTGGACTTGAATGCAATTTGTAGTTTGGTGCAAGGGTGATTACCACCCACTTTCACATACCTGCTTGTCCCAGCTTAGCCCCAAGTCCGACACTCGGCAGGTGAAGCCAACCACACCTCCACTGTTGACTTGCACCTACGGAGTCCAGCCCACCTGGTCCACCCAGACCAGACGAGCCAGTCAGCCCAAAAAGTGGGCAGGGAATATAGTGTTGTGATTACTTTATTGTCGTAACTCACTCTCACTTTTGCTCTCATCTTCGCTCTCGGTCTTGCACTCACTCTTCAGATGTAAAGTGATTGTCTATTACCCACACAAGACAAAACAATAATAATACATGGCAGCAGCATCGCCTTCAAACCCTTGCTTCAAAATTTTGTTTATCTTCCCTTTCAAATGAGATCAATGGGATGTGACGCCATGGGGCATTTCAAAATTTACCCACAAAGAACCACTGACAAAAATGGCGGCACTCCCAAATATCCTGTGACTATTGTTGACACCAGGAATATTGCGACTCTGCAGACGCGTTTCTGTTGCAGATCTGATGTCACCTATTCTGTCCTGTACAACAGTGCCCAGTGGATGTAGCACCGGTTAATATAGAAAATATAGCGTCGTCATCCTTGCTTTTGGTCCATTAAATTCACCCCATAATGTAGCAAGTTGCTGCTTATTGTAGCTGGCTTAACATACCTGCTAGCTTCAAATTTGAATTTTTTGTTTTCGCCATTGCATTGATTTTGCACCCTTTTGAGATTAGCTTTTCTCAGAGATATTGACTGCGTCCCCATGCATCACTGTGGTGTGGTGTGAAGCTTCCCCCATGCCAGCAAATGAACCTTTTTGGGGGCATTTTTCCTCATGCCTCTGGCACCTCTGCCATATTTTTGCAACCCTCTTAGGTGTCCCCTCACCCTTGACTGCCTGATGGTTGGCTGGGGAGGTAGCAGAAGCTATTCTCCGCTGATTAGAGCTCACCGCCTGATGCAGCAAAAACTGCTTGGCTGCCGCAATAAACGGTGACTGCTGTATAACTTACGACTATGACGAATAATTACTGTATAACGACATACAGGTACGCTTTTACCTGCCGAGAACTCTCTGCAGAGAGCCATTAATCGAGCAAATACTATGACATGAGTCTAAAGAGCGCAGGTGCGCGATGACAAATCTTCGTCAAGGTCCTTGTTGCGCTCCTACTCTGAGCAGAATAACCTTGCACTTATGTCATGGAGCAACGACTTGAAAGCGGAACACAGTCTAGTTGTGAGCACGTGTAGCTGCATGAAGGACATACATGACTTCCATTGTTGGCGTCAACGAACAGTCTGACATGTGCAAATTTTGGGGCTCCTCCATTGCTCAGACATCATCCCCGAGGTTCGGGTGATCCTGCCCGTGAGTGAGCTCGTGGGCCTCCTCATGCCCAGTTGGGTCCGCTCCCTTTATTGCTAGCCGAATGTGCGCCATCTACGCACACACGGAGCTCAGATGTCCGCACGCATAAAGCTCATACAGACTGCTACATCTCTTTATATATCAGGCCAGATCAACTTTTTTAGTCTCTTTCTTTGTGCTATATTTGTTGCCAAACCCCATGTGACGAAGGTGAAATGGAATGGAGAATTGATCAGTTTTTACGGTCTCCTCGCTGTCTTCAAAGTTTTTTAGATGCATCCTATTGGGATGTTAGGTCAACTTTACAAATTTGATGTGGACCTGCTTAGTTACTTTCAGAACTGTTGTCAACTGAAAACAAAGTGTGTTTAGCTTTGCCTTCCAAATCTGAACTGAAGCTTGTTGTGCACTGAACTTAGGTTGTAAAACGTCATTGCAAGAGTGAAGGATAAAAAAACAAATTGTCATTTTTTTTAAATCAACTTGACTAGATCTCTCACCATTTATCATTCCTGCACTATTTGGCATTAGGGAAAAAATCTAGGATGCACTCGGCAAAGTTCCTAATTCTTAGTTTTTGATCGCAATTGCAAATGTTGCTATAAAATGTGCACTTGCGCAGCATAGTACACTTTATCGAAAAATTAATCTAGGCACACTTTTTACAGTACGCTGAAAGTCACTTTAAAAAAGAAATGATGTCAGAATTAAGTGCGACTGCTTCTTTGCCCCAAAGGGAAGTGTTGTATGAAAAGTCTTTATATTGTTCCGACTTGGTAGTGCCACCGATCACCCGCATTTCTTACAGTAACACCTCTAGAGTCTTCCCGAAAAACGTGCTGTTCACGCTAATGGAATAACACTCCTCTGTTGAACAAAAGAGCACTTGTACATGTTTCTATTAGGAAGCATGACTGCCGATGGATTTGCATTTTGAAAACAAACAATTTATCCTGGAGGGTCCAACCCTAATGTTTGCGCTCTGCAATTGAAAGGGCACCTTTAATGGGACTTGTTTGACAGCAGAAACAGTTGGCGTGTATATGACATGTGCTATATCTGTTCCAGTGTGGAAATTGAAAGTCGGCACGTTCAGATGGGCCTGCTATAAAGGAGATTGCCTTTCTTGCCAATGGGCATGGATTTTGACAGCTGCATGAATGCAAAAGGTGATTGCTTCTGATGCTCACTTTATGCACCAACAGAAAGAGAAGAGAGCTTCTGGAGCTGGGTGTGCTGGTCCAAGGAACTGCAGTTTCAAATTTTATTTACCACAAGGACCTTTTCAACAAAAGACTGGCTCATGGGGTTGCAACACAAACCATTCTAATTCTTGCAAACAGAAGGAGAGACAACATTGGTGCTGTTAGAGATGTGGCAAGTTATGGTTTGGAGTCAAAATGCTCTCCTTAAGATGTTGGTGATCTGCTGGCAACTGTTTTTCTCAGTTGTTAAACAATACTAATGTGCAAGTGAGACAGAAAATCTCCAACCGTTACGAACGTATTCTGTGCGTGTACATGACATCACTTTTTATGAGTTGGACCAGCCTTGATTGACTATTTATGCTTGAGAAGCATTTTCTCAGGAAGCACAAGTTCGATCAAAGTGGGATCGTTCAAAGAGCAACATTGCTTGGCAACAACCAATGTCATTCGTGAGAAGGTTCCTACAGCTTCCTCGTCAGTTGATGCTATGGCGTTGAAGAGCCCTTAGATCTTGTTCAGAGGTTCCGGATGACTTTCTATGACCCCACGCAGCCCCTGTCTCATTTCTGATGCTCTTTAGGAGCATCTTTGAACAGGTCCTACATTGCTCTGGTCTGGCCGACAATTCTGATCTGTTGACATCGGGACGACAACGAGATGCTTGTCATGAACTACTTAGTTGCAGGTAGACAGTGATTAGCGGGACCAAAAGTGGCGAAGACCACGCAAAGTTTTAGTTGCTCACTCGCAGGTGCGAATCCACGCACAGAGCACCTCAAATAGCACCATAGGCTCAAATTCTCCTCAAACTTCTCATGTTTAGTAAAACTCCTCCAGTTGAGAATTGACCAGTGGGGTTCAAGTTATGATGAAATCTGGGCCATCACCTAACATCAACTAATTTCGTTTCTTTCCATTGACAACGTAGGACATAGTTGAGCAGCAGGAGAGAGGTGATGCCAACTGACAAGGAACATGAACAAACAAACTAACAAAGTGGGTGAAATGAAGTTTGTCAAGGCTGGATTCGGGTTCAGCCTAAGCCTGACAGGCCTAAGCTCAAAGGCCACTTTTGGCGGCCTGAAAAGTTTGAAGCGCGAAGGCCAACCTGACCTTTTTACGTAGCATTATGATCTGCTCAACCCAAACCCTCCTAGCCCGACTGGCCTTGAAACCTAAAGAAATGGATTGAAACCACCTTTCAGTTGTTTTTGTTGCGAGGAATTTTCGCATTGCGAAAACCAGCATTGGCGCTACTGCCGGAGTCACGACCGATTAGTCCTTTTTGGTCCATTGGATCTTTAGGCAAATCAACTGAAAATCAATTTAATCGATTAGTCGACTGTAATTCCATTGATTGCAGCGCAAGAACAGTGACAGACGCGTCATGAACAAACTCTTATTCCAGCTTGGTTACAAAAACCCCTGGAACTGAAAAACAAAATATTCCCTTTCCTCTCCTGACAGTTTATTCATCCTCATTCTATGTAGTGGTGGTCATTTCAAAAAATGCCTGTGCGAATTTGATGTCACTATGTAGACAATTTTGTGTAATTGAACCGAATCAAAATACTTATTTGCCTCCACCTCCCCAAAGTAGGATGCAGCCTTGCAAAGGCAGCCCAGACAAGCTGGGGGTGCTGGTCCAGGGGTGCAATTTGCTTGCTTTAATTTTTAGTCAAAATTTTGGGCTTCATGAAGTGAAAATTAGAGTTGTTTGTGCTTCAGCCACATAAATAAACCACACTTTTGTAGAAGGTACATTAAATTTTTAACTGAGGCTTCTTGGACAAGCACCCACAGCTCCAGAGGCTATCCTCTCCAGGCTGCCTTTTCAAGGCTGTCTCGGCCCATTTGTGAGAAGTGCAGTCAAAAAAGTGTTTTGTTGGGGACCTGGACCAGAAGGACTCGTCGTCTCCATAACAAAGTCCTGACTTTCATCTGCTGGACTTCTCCATCTCTTGGGAAAGGGCACGCACAGGGTGTACCAATCCCACTTCTACGTGTCAAAGTCTTATTGACAATATTCAAAGGACATGGGAAGAGAACATTACTTTAGAATGCATGAGAAAGACATGTGCTGAAGTTCCACACAGGGGCTGTGCCACTATCAATGGAGGACACTGCAAAGAGCTGAGAGGGGAGGACAAGGAGAGGAAGATGGTGATCGACATTTGTTGTCTGTGCACCCGTCTAAAAGAGATCAGTGTATTGCAACAGCTGCCTGATGAATGACAGCAACCTGGAGATCGACAGCACAAGCATGAGCGCGCAGACCTGCATGAGGCCATGGACGAGGCTGTGTTCGTCGTATCAATCTCAAATCTGATAATGAATTAGAAAATGAGGCGAACCACTAGAGGATCCATTTGTCAGTAATAACCCTGAGTCTAACTGTGACCTGAACATCGCTGCTAACATATTCTCAGCGGCAAAATATATGCACTAGGATGTATGATGCACCCAGTAGATGGATCAATGTTCCGGGTGCATTTCCAGAAGTGACCAAAATTCGGATCACCTTTCTGTGTAGTTCTGTCCTTCCAAGTAAAGTACTAAGTAAGGGCCAAAGGACTCAGATCTTCCCACCAGTACTTCCAGGAAAATAGCTTCGCAGGGAAATTGTTACCATGCGTCTCTTCGAGACCACTCGATGCCAAATTGCCATCCGCTATGTGTACAGGGTGACGCGGAATCCCACTCGCACTTTTTGGAGAATAAGAGTAGTTTTGCCTCACCCTGCAGCTACGCTCTTATGCGTCCGTACCTCAATGTTCTAGTCCTGACAGAGTGCCTCGCCGTGATGTCTCTGTAGTGCAGCGGCCTGCAGACTGCGATGTAGCGCTCGAAGGCCATGGCCACCGTCGTGAAGATGGACGCGCAGAAGCTGATGTTGTTCAGAGGGTAGATCACGAACGGAAACAGGTAAACGAACAACACGCTAGAAAAATCGAACGCCCTGGAAAGAAAGGAGAAGAAAAATGGGAGTGTGATATATGGTGCGTAGTGTGTGTTCAGAACTTATATATGGGCTCTGTTGAGCTCATTTTTACTAGAGTGTGCCCGGGAGAAAGATAAAGCTTAAGTAGAGCAAGTTACCTGGTATTATTACATCTTACATCTTGAGAGATCGCACGAGCCTTTATGAGACTTTGTCAGCCTTGCGCTCCCCAAGAGAGCCCTCATGGTTTAGCTCAATATATCAGTGGGGAAGGACGGGACAATGAGGTCGTACAACAAGGGAGAGGCTGGCAGGCAGACGGGCAGGAGGCAGGCAGGATGGAGATCAATTCATGTGATGAGTAAGGGTGGGCAAAGTTTGCAAAAACACCATCTACTGATTGCTTGGAGCAACCAAAAAACAAGCAAAATAACGCAGCTGGTGTCAACACTGAAGGATGCTTTCCCTTATATTTCGGTGTGATGTCATGAGGTGCAAAGAAGTGCAAAAAAGCGCCATCTAGTGGAGATTCTTTTCATGTCACCCAAGACGAAGTATCGAACGAGTATTTCGATGAGGAGAGTAGAACGACTCTTGGAACGAGTATTTCTTTTTCAGTTGGACTTACCTCAAAAAGGAATCTTTCTGGCGTCAGCAATAAAGGATGCTTTTTTGCATATCTTGTGCATCTCCACTAATGAGTGAGATATGCAAAAAAAAGGGTATCTTGTTGGCGAAACCAGCTAATTTGCGTGGGTTTGGCCCGAACAAGAGAAAAAATCCTCTTCTCAGAGTAAGAAAAATCCTGCAGCTTCATTTCAGTTTTGGTTGAGATGCCAAACGACTCCACTACATAGTTCTTTTTTGCACGTTTGCACCGACCATGAGTGATGACACCTACATGAGTCACGTCATGGGTTTGCGTGGCTTACCTGACCCACGAGTAGTCGATCAGCGCGAGCACGATGAAGACAATGTCGAGTGCCGAGAGGGTGATGAGGAGCTGATTGAACGAGTTGTACAGCTTGGGCTTGGACAAGATGATCATGCTGATGGCGGACAAGTCGCTTTCAGAGAGACAGAGAGAGGATCCCCGCACCAAAGCCTGCCTGAAGTGCACCCAGACACTGTCCTGCCCCAACGTCTCGGTCAGTGGCCCTGAGGAAGTTGTGACCAAGCATCGACTGTCATTGCCCGACCACTTAGGCCCACCCTGCCTTCTGCAGGGCAATGCATCAACTCAGGGTCACGCTGTTAAGATTCTCACAAAAAGAGACAGCTCCGTCGCATGCTTATTTGGGGATTAGATGGTGCTGCTGTTGTCGGGTGGACGGATTAGCAGCTTCATGAACAACTTAGGTAGTGAACAGCATAAGAGCTGGAACCCAAGGCCCTGCGGTGACGCGCGCTCATCACTTTGGCAGACTTGCCACTTGACCTAGGGAGTGGCACCCCCTCAGGGTCCTCACGAGACGACTGGCAACCCTGTCGCCGAGGCAATCTAAGCACGACTGTCTTATGGGGTGTGCTAGAGGAGCAGTGGTGGAGCAGAGCTAAGAAAAGTTAGGCTTACTTAGGTTAGGTTAGAGGACGAGCCGACCCTCACATGGGCCCAAGCCTCGCTAAGGGTTAGTTACGTTATCTCAGTTTCTCTTTGCCTCAGCTCAGCTTTGCCTCTGAGGCACCATTTGTGTCTTTTCTTCATCTTCTACGATGTGAGTCAGCGAATCGCAGAGGATGCCCGCTCACCCGTGCCAGTGGTCCGAGGGCGGCCACGCTGATCCCTTGATTTTGGTCACCGAGAACTCGGATCCTTTGCTGTTCTTTTCTCTTTGTCTCCCTCCGTCTTGAAAAGTTAAGTTTGCTTGCCTGGCACAAGTCCTTCCACCTCGGCCACGACCTCCTCGCACCCCTTGCTGACGCCCATTGTAAACACACACCTCCATGCTAGTGCAGACGAAGATGCCGTCAGCAGTACCCGTTGTTTGGCCCGTGCATCTGTCATACGCACGTTGGGCGCGACCGCCCGCGCACACCTGCACTTGCACGACCTCGGACTGACCTAGTTCTTCAGGCAGCTGAGGTCCGACGGCCTCCCTTACACATTGCGTGTCGTCACTCACTCAATGACTTCTAATTTAAAGGCCAGGGAAGAGGCAAAAAGGCTCTGAGCAATATTGGATGACTGCTTGAGATTATCGGGGCAGAGGGGGGACTCGGGGAGAAGATCGTGCCCAAGAAGTCAACCATGAATTAGTCAATATTTCAATATCTGACTTATATCGAAGCCGACATAAGAGTTGCCAATCGTTATTCCGGACAATATGTCGTGGTTTCGACGAACCAGGCACACCTGCTGCGCACAACGTGTACCAAAAAGCTAAATATCTTGTTTTTTCACCGCAAATATCTGGATTTGCATGAGAATGTTGCTACCGCAGTTGCTGGAGGACCTCTGATTTACGGTGCGCGACACCAACGAAGGACAAAATTGGTATAGTTTTTCTGGTGTCCAATATCTTCAAGTGAAAACACCAGAAACTTTTAGTCTCCCAAGAACTAATTTCCAGATTGTCTGTACTCTCTAGTAAAAACACTAAAATAATAACATTTTCAGCACTATAGAGTTGGTGCCGGTTATTTGTAACAAGGCCATTGTTAAGGTTGGCCGTGAGTACACAGACAGAACAATACTGCGTTCTGTCATATGCAAGATGCTTTTAATCCATTACAGTGGAGGTTGAATGAAAAAAGCCAATCACCACTTGAAAACTTTGCATGAATACCTGGAGGAGGTTGACAGAGATGAAGGCCGAGTGACTTATGCAGTGACTCTTCTAATGCTGATGAATGAAGTGTGATGCAAAGTTTTTGTTGATTACAGTTTTTACAGATACGACCAGACATGTCATTTTCAGTCATATCTTCGTGGCTAAGGTCAAGAACCAAAGATCGTGGGCTTTTGCCCCTCGAAGGTCTCGAGCTCTGTTACGTACAGTCGAAGCTTGCTTGTGTAAATCTCGCACTTGAGATAAATGTCCTATTTATCAATAGATTGAGTCATATTCCCACCAATTTATACGACGGCAAAGAAAAAGTCTCGCATTCATGATGCTGCGGTCTTGGGATGACTTTATTCAAAGAGACCGATTCTTTGGCCCATCCTAACAGGGACTACTTGACCTTTAGCAATATGAAAGCTTTGGGACGTAAGCAAACGTACGAACAAAGTTGATTGTGCCGAAACCTCAAACAAGTATTGAAGATTCCTTGGAAGGAATTAATACAGATTGTTTATACAATTTTTATGGAACCAATATCTATGAGTTAAAGCGCAGGATCCACATCACGTTGTACATTGTAGTGGTATTTTCGGTACTCTTTGCATGGTTGTGAGGAGGCCTTGGATGATGAAAACCTATCAATCAATATAACTGTTACTTTTGGCATCAATTGATCAAATTGATGCCAAAAGTAACAGTTGTTGTTGTCTCAATTTCCCGGACTGAGTGTTTGAGTGTGGACCCCTCAGAATAATAAAATTTTAATCCTCTGCCATTGACCATTGCCAGAGATTCATTGTTCATGCCAACTGCCAACTTTGAGCTGGCACAGCATTTATTCACGAAGGAGTTCAACCCAGAGCTTTTGATGGCAATTCATGATAGCTGACCATCCCACCAACCGGTGGGATGCCAACATATTCATCTCTCACACGTACAACAAGTCTGGCGCACCTGATTCTCTAGCAACTTCAGGCTCACTGAAGTTGGACAAAGCGTGAATCATTCGACCGTTTGGCCAGGTGCCCAAAGGTGCCCAAAGGTGCCCAAAGGTGCCCAAAGGTGCCCAAAGGTGCCCAAGGTGTCCGGTGCCCGGTGCCCAGGTGCAAGCACATTGCACTGGCTTTTCTTTAATGGAAGAGTGAACAAAGGTGGCCAAAGTGTCGACTATACGGCTTCTGCCTGAGTCACGTGGAAGGGTAAACTGTGCAAAAGAGTTTAAGAGAGTATTTCTAACGTACTAAGTAATATTCCTGCTTCATGATGCCTACAATCCAGTTTCATTTGCGCTCAAGTTTCCCCAGAAAAGGATGGTTCCGCCTCGAAACCTCAGTGTGGGGACAGAATTCTTTGGGTTGAAGCACGGTGAGACCACGTTCATTTCCATGTTCATTTCATCTGACTACTTCAGAATTCCGCCTCCTTCTCCAGACTTGTTTGGGACTACTTGGAGTGGCGTCTTCCTCGTGCTGCGTCCCTGAGTCCTGCATATTGTAGAGCTATCTTGACGATTGATGACGACACCTTGAGTAGCAAGGCTGTGTCAAAGGACTTCTTCGAGGCGGTCCTTTTCCACCAGTAGCAGAGAAAGGTGCATTCCTCGGAGACAGTTTCTCGGTCTCCACCTCCAAAACAGATTTGTCACTCCGGCCTCAAACTTCTCAATGATGTATCAGAGAGATGATATCGGCATGATGAGACGTTTGCTAATGTCTCCTGAGGACAGCCTTGCCCGGTTCACGAGGAGGGGTCGGAGGTCCATGCTGTGATCCTTTGTGCAGTGGTGTGGAACCATTTAAATTAGTGAGCTGCAGAAGCGAGCCTCGAGGATGCGCTGGCGGCCTCGAGATTAGCCACAGCATGGTGCTCCTTGACCTTCAAGATGTTCCCTTATACGGAGGCTCCGAGGGTCGGGGAGATGACCTGGCACGGCCTTTCCTTAGAAGGCCTCTGAGTGACAACGCACGTCTATTCTGAGCTCTCTGGACGTTATCGTGGTGGCGGCGGTGATGATGAAGGCTGCCACTCAGCCAAGTCTAATGGCCCAATGTATAACATTGCATTTGTCCTATGATTAAGCGATTTCTTTCAAATTACAGTAGAACCTCGACTGAGTGAACTCGTGGGTTGCCAAGAAAAAATTCAATATGTCGAAGGTGGTTCACCATATTGTCAGCTAAATGTCAGCATCTGCATTGTTTGAAGGCTTTCGACAACACATATTAATGGCAACATAGGATCTAGTATGGTTACGGAGGATGATCTTACGCTAACAAGATACGAGTATCGAAAAAAGACATCAGGAACTTTCGTTTGCTTTTGAGCTAAGGAAATTTGCCTCAGACACTCAGACTCAAAATTGCGTAGAGTAGATAAGACAGTCACTGAAAACTGATCAGGATGACTAGTGACAAATGCTCTTGCTGCACGTATGCACGTACTGTAATGTATGTGGGTACTGTACACGAACCACCTTCATGAACCACTGGACTTGTATGAAACAAGAAAGACATATTTTTCCATCTGTGCTGGAGGGGGGGGGGGATCAAAGAAGGAGGTACAGGAAGATGTAGGAAACAAAAATGAGTCTGTCAGTCAGTCAGGTCGATCATGAGAATAAACCTTGGAATTGGAAGCATTTTACTAAAGCAGCCTCCTCGTAAAAGTTCTCACTGTATGGAACAGGAAATTTTGCCAAAAGTTCACTATGGGGGATTTTTTACTTTGCAAAAAGTCGATTGTCAGAGAAAAGTTCATTATAACGGCAGGAGTTCACTACCATATCGAGGCTCTGCTGTGCTTTCCTATTGGAGGTGCACAACTTACGTTTTACATCACCAGTTGAATAAGGTTGCTTCAGCGACTGTAACTGACTTTAGTCGATCAGCGTGAGTGCAGCATCAAATCTATATTGCGACAACTGCGATGCAGCCACCTGAACCAAATCATGCTCGGCCAAAAAGGTCGAAACGGACGATGCACGGCGGCCCCATTTACCGAGTGTGGCCCCATACGACTTCTCGAGGCCGCTGTGGTAATGAGGCAGAGGTCAAGAGAGGTTCCTGGCATGGGTGCAGCAACCTCCATCCCATCGGAAGACGCTGCTATGAAGCAGATGGAGGGGGCGAAGTGCACTGTTGTCCAGTGGTGATTATATTGAAAAGTAAAAACCATTTCTTACAAGAAGTCCCTAAATCTCCTTAAGCACCTGCACGTCGAGGACCATTTATTTTCGAAACGCCCTAGCAAGGTTTGAGGGAAAGAAAGGCTGTCACAGATGGCTCATGAATTTTTGCCAATTTTTTGCTGCACCTTCAAGCTCAATAAGTACATTGGTTATTTCAAGTATACTGTCAGGTATTAGGCTAGACAACCGAACCGATAACCGAGTGAACGGACCCATAACCGAACCGAGAACGGAAAACCATTTCAGGAGAATAATAATCGCACAGTCCTAATCTTTAGAGTCAAAGTTGTGCGTGGATGCGCAGTAGATGCACACGGGGAAGGCATGGTAACAGTTGGTGACAGAGCCCAATCAGGCAGAGTCAGTGTCAATAAATATGACCTCTTTCATACGTCCGCATCGACAGCGCGATTCTATCAGGTCTTCCACGCATTTTTCCTATCCGACTTTCGATCTCACATCAAAATGTTGCTTGGTCAAGCTTCACCAGCTAAAGTGATCAGAGTGTTTGTGCGGATCATGGATCGAATTCAATTGGATCTCCAACGGAGGTTGCATTCTTATAAAGTGAAACTTCGGTTTGCAGTGCAACCTTTGCTTTGTCAAGAATCTTTAACTACAACCGAGTCAACTCGAGTCAAACTTTTTCCCCACAACTCCAAAATGAGTCAGAGTTAGGACCAAAAATCTGCATTCGAGTGAGAGTCACTTTTTTGGCGAGTCCACGCAATACTTCTGGTTAGTTCTGTAGCAATATGGTTTAAAGACTAATGAGGAGTCGTATGACGTTTATATCAGTGGTCCTAAGTAGTGTCCGGGTCCTCTGGAGCCGGCTCACAAAAGCAAGTTTGAGGTGATCAGCTGTGTGGCCACTGAGGTCAGGGATCGACCCGGATTGGTTGGGAAACGGTCATGAGGTGGAAACCATTTGGAGGGATTGGAATGCCAGAAATGTGGCAACTTCAGGCTGACAGCGCTGATCTGGACGGCCTCTATCATTCCTGCCATTGTTGTGAAGAAGTCATGGATGTCATAGAAATGTGAAACAGTCCTCTCAAACATGTGTGTAATCGCTGGAGGCTGGAGAAGAGTTAGGAACGGGATGCCATGGATTAAACTTTTTTTATGTCCTGCTGGAGCATCGGTCGACCCGGCGAGTGGGGCAGTCAGGACCGGACGAAATGAAGGGTAAGCGGTTCTCCTGATGCTCTTTACTTTTTTCTACTGGTCACCGACCATCGCTGCCACTTGTCACAAGATCAAAGCTCCTGCTTCAGTACTGACTGATTCTCTCGGGATCGTGGGCAGGAAATGCAATGATGTTAGGACAATTTAGCGTCCCCGTCCCGTTTGTATATATACAGTTTACTCATGTTATACATACAGTGATAAATTGTGCTGGTGAGAGCAAAACCAGGAGCGTCCTTGAGGATTTTCTTCTCCTGCATGGTCAGTGTTATGTTTTACTTCCTCTACCTAAATGTAACTGCATCATGAGCACTGATTCTCCTAGGTCTACGTACAAAGAAAAGTGGCAATGCTGGACCAAGAGAGCAAGATTAGGAATACCAAGTGGGAATGCAGTGAAGGATGGCAACGCTGGTGAAGGGAGTCACCTCGTCAAAACTTCTGCGGACGATACATCTGTGACTAAGTCTACGTGTACAACGTTTGCTGCCACGTTTGCATAATGACTACACCTACTGCAGTGATTTCGGCTGCATCTACGACTCCGTCGACGTCGATGCCTCCACCTCCGTCGACGTCCACGGACTTTCATCCGCGTCCAAATCTCTAGTCAATCTGTGACAAAAATCTAAACTTGCTTATAATTAAGCAAGTTCAGCGTTTTTCCCCGGCATTAGCCGGGGAAAAACGCTAAACTTGGAGGAAAAAGCTAGGAAACTTGTGATTGTAGCATAATTAGAAGACCCTTAACTTATCTAATTTAATAAGGGTGGAGGGGGCTGGGGATACCTGGTTCGGGAAGAGGGTGTGGAACATCGCGGAACGGGGGGCTTGGGGGGGAACTCAACGGTGTTCCAAGCAGAACTTACTGCAATCACAAAGGTGGCCCGCTTCCTCCAGACCAAACATTCTAAAGAGATTGTTATCTCTGTGG
>JAAUXU010106635.1_pt1 | contig 16895 bp, 14 predicted proteins | sample 7278151 | NCBI WGS metagenome assembly JAAUXU01 (sample SAMN14350113, study PRJNA611818) | marine sediment metagenome | isolation source: surface marine sediment (1.8m) | place: French Polynesia: Moorea | collected 2018-08 | reverse complement strand
TAGGTCTTATTACGGGATTGCAACAAAATAATGCGAATTTTCCCTTTCATTCTTGTTCAGTACGCACCGGTATCCCACCCCCCCCCCCAAAAAAAAAAAGTGAGACCTCAACCAAGGTGAAGGCATTGGTCGCCCATAAATGCATTCTCTCGAGCTTTTTCATGTCTTCTCAAATTTATGGTTAAGATGGTCACTGCAGTACTGTAATTTGCGGTTCCTTCTTAGGTTTCAGCGATTGCAGATATACTGCACAAGTGTGGTGTGCACGCGCATGTCTCTGAAAAAGGCATGCGCACTAAAGTTGCGTACATAAACACACGGTAAGATTGACGCATGCGGTCTTTCCTTTAATGAGAATTCCTTCTTAGTACATCAATTGTGCGGTTGTTGCTGCCAATGCTGGTGTTCGTGGCCTATTTTTTGGTAGGAAAACTACCGTGCGTACATATCTTGTGTGCATTGCGTCTCTGCCCAAAAGATCTTGTGCTATGTAAAACATTGTCGAAGGGAAACCAAATGTTCGAGGCCTTGTTCCATACAACTCTCTCATTCCTATTCTGACTGGATCAGACACCTCTTTCTACCCTCCCTCATGTAAATGTTCCTTGTGCCCTTGGCCATCTTGTATTTCTTTCCTGTCTCCTCTTATCTTTGTTCATATGTTCCCCCATCAGACACTTTCATGACTCACACTGTATTTGTATATAGACACGACCCGTACGACAGAAGCGCCTGTGATACGTGTTAGAGATCCCCGTATCAGTCCGCTGAGGTGGCCACGTGTGCACCTACCAAGAACACTGTATTTAGCCTCCTATTTAGCCTCCTATTTAGCCTCCTATTACAAGTCATGTAGAGAATGACTTGTAACGTCATTTTTCTCGCATCCCATGCAGCGATATTGGTATTAATGGACGGGAAATTTTGTTGCAACCAATGTGGATGACTCACGTTTGAGTAAAAAAAGTTATCCGCTGGCAGAGCTAGCAAAAAACAAAAAAATGGGTTAACCATCAAAATGCTGCTCCTTTGATAAACTGGAGGAGGTTGCAAGACACGAAAGTGAATAAGTTTCTCACTTTCATTTCATTCAAATAAGCACAGGGCATAAAATGAGAGATTGACACTTTTAATGTGGAGCAGCCACCAGAAGTGACATTTTGAAGTATCTGTTAAGCAATAATTTTTAGGTAACTTGCTGTAGAACATTCATTTGAGTAAAGTTGTGAATCGCCACTTTCACCTCAATTTGTTTGTCATTCCCTAAAGTGTCTCTACGTAGTTGGTGTAAAATGAGCACACTTTCAGGTCCCAAGTCAGCCTCAGACAGTCCTTTCAAAGTGCTTTAAAATCATGCATAAATTGGTTATTCGTTAGCAAAAATTATTACGAGCTCAGTCCAGAGCCTCTACATTCTGCCCAAGGTAATCTTGCTGCCCCAGCACACATTTTGTCAACGCCAGACGCAACTAAATGAGCGAGAGTCGAGAAGAAGTTAAATATGGCTCAGTCCGCGTACAGCCTGTACGTTACAATTAAAACTTAAGTATACATATCTACGTCTAAGAACACGCTGGAGCAATTCTCATGTAGGTGCTGTGGTCAGCGGGGAAACGCTCGCCGCCACCCTCGAAGGCGACTTATTAAATAGAGAAATGGGTACTACAAGGACGTTCATTAGATACTACCTGCAGTAGAAGGCACGGGCTGCTGAGAGGGGTAATTTCTTATCATACGTACACGCATAAATACGGTGCGTGCAATCTCAGCGGCCTTGAAGAGAATGATTGCCACTGAAGTTCATACGGACTGCATGAGTCGGAGAAATGTTGGATGCCCTCATGGCTGCAACTTCTCTACTCCTTCCAGTGCGTGTATATATATATATATATATATATAGCCTTAGACTTTTGACTTCCTTCTGCTGTCCTTCGTGTCACTGACCACAGACTGTTGACTTTTCCTGTCCCCTCTAACCTTCCCTACCGGACATCCCCAGTGGACCTTTTTTGTCTGACTCATACTGCGTCATCATCTGCGTGTGCGGGAACGTCGTCATGTGTGGAGGCACTGCATAAATACGTCCGAAACGTTCGACTCGAACTCGAACTACATGTGACAATTGGCGGTCCCATTTTCTTCAGGTTTCTGTCACCTCCGCCCAAACTCGTGATGAAAGTCACAACTTTGTGAAGCAAACATGGGTGCCCATTTCACCAAAGGGGGAGGGGAGGATATGAAAAAGAAAAGAGGTGGAAACGTGCCAGGTTTGCGTTCAAAATGGGCGTGAAATGTTTTTCAAATGAATCGTTTATGGGAATAAATGGGCTTTTCTGCCTTCCAAAAAAGCACCTCTGTACGAGTTTTGAAGGATGCTTTCTGCCATGCAACTATGAACGCAGAAAGTTTGGCCATACTAAATAAAGAGGTTTAAGTGTGCAAGCGGTTATTGAGGGGCCACAAGTACTGTCATTTTTAAAATTTGCAGGTATGAGGACATTGGTCTTTCGCTGCAAATTGATAGTTACAGTGACTCGTACATTAGGGAAGTTGAAGGATTTTATTGCAGTGGACAAACGTGTGCAATGGACGATTCATTGGCGCGGAAACTGTTACCTTCTCTAATACATCCTTGCATGAATTGGACAGGAACTAGTTCGTTCTGAATGAAGAAAAGTTCTTGCCCTGGCAAGCCAGTCAGTTTTATTTTTTGATCAGAGTCCAAACTTCTTTGCGCTAACTGAATGCTGACGGACGCTCTTTAAATATCACTGATTCACTCCAATAGGTAAGGCGAATGCTGCAATAGTTATAACATACCTTCGTGGTGATCCATAAATGAGAGGCTCAAATCTGACGCACAAACATGACGAAATCCGAGATCTTGACCAGTTCGGAAATATTTATGGAAAAACAAATGTTATTTTTCTTGTGTTCTACAATTACTCATCCGAGGAAGCCTCTTTTGGACGAGAAATATTCTGTGAGCGCACGAACAATGTTCAAAATAATTGAGTCCAGATGCATGGTACAAGCTGCAAACACTGTAAGTCTGACCTAATAATCTTTCACTAGTGAAATTGATCCTGCCAAGCATGTGATCCATAATGCGTTTGGATTGAATGCGTTTATCATTCCGCCTTCAAGTGTGTCAGGTCCTGCATTTCATTGTTCCTTGGGTAGCCGCCAACGTCGTCTTCTTCGCGCAGATGACATTCGTGGTGAAATCAGTGCTGTCGCTGAGACGCTGTTGTCTTCTCCGCGAGAAGAAGTGATCACCAAAGCAGTGTGCATTTTCAAGAAGCAGCATTTGCTCCCAACAATTTCTCTAGAAAGTGCTACAAAGGAAAAAAAATGTGGCTTTGAAAAAGTTTGTTGCCATTGTATGTACCATAAATATCAATAGCAAAAGTGAATTCCGAGTCTGGTTTCACGCGCAATTTATTCCGCCGCGTGTGGTGAAGTTTTTCACTAACCAGGACGTCGTTTCTCTTCGTAGAAAGACGCCAACTCTGCTGCTAATTGGAACTCTGCGTTAAACGACTCTTTGCAAAATTTCCTTCTTGTTCTCGCACTGCAACAGTTCCATTTATTGATGGTCGCTCCACGCGTGCAATCATTTAGCACATACCTACGTGCATGCGCACAAAAACGAACACATCGACGGGCTCAGCTCTGTAGGGAGGGCATGTCCAACATCCTCATAACGGTGCGCGGTGCCATGCGAAAACTGCAAAGAAGTGACCTTGCTCGCTCCAATTCAAGTCATTCGACGCCACTGCAGGAAAGTTACTCGACAGAAATCTCAATAAAAGCTGAGGCTTTTCTTGTCCTCGAAAGTCTTTAAAGCATCAGGCGACTGCAAAGGGAACGAGCTGCGTGATCAGATCGCGTGAAACCGCTTGGAAATGACGAGCGGGTGGATGCAGAGGACACCGACGACGCAGTACGCTAATAATCCATTCGTGGTACTGTCAGAAACGTCTGTCGCTCCACTCCAGCTTCTCGGCGTCTCACGCTTTGATATTTCGGGAAACTTTCGTCCGTAGAACTTTATGGTACTTTCCCAGGCGATGCATTTTACTTGCCACTTGTGTAGAGGCGATCAGAAGAAATCCTTTCGCTCCGTCCATGGTCCTCCTTTGTCGTAAATGTCAGTGCAAAATCCACTGTGCAGATTGTGCGAAATGAAATAGAGACCACGTCGATGCAGAATGCAAGAACACTGGCCTTTGTCTGAAAAAGATTCTTCGAACGCGCAAATATCTACCCAGGACACATACATAGCTGTATTTTGCCTCCGTAGCACGAATCTATATACTACGTACGAACTTACGTAAGAAACGTACGTCTCTGTGACAGTAGCAGGGCAACAAAGGGCAGAGTCATTCCAAGGACCGACACTCGTCCCTAGTTAAAAGTGGACCCAAATGTGTGCCATCACTTCTCAGCCAACATATATGAACATGATGTAACGTTATATTAACTACAGATGGGGCACATAGACCGCCATTTCTTAAGTTCATGTGTGCAAATAATCTTCTTGAACGCCGGGATTTTTTTTATCAGCATGGCTTGAGTTCTTTTGTGTCGCTTTATACACGCTTGGCCTTGTGGCCGTATGGCATGTGTTATGTGCTCGAATCGCCGCGTAATGTGGACCAATTCAAGCCGACGTGAAAAAAAGCCTTCCTTGTCTTCCTTGATGAATCGACCAATAGCGCTTTTGACCCCACGAGGTCCCTGTTTCAGGCTCCAGCCGCTCTTGATGCAAGCAGGTGGATGAGCTATCATTACATGTCAGATACAAAAAGTACTGAGCGCTCAAAACAAGTGTGCGTGTACGTACGTAAACAAATTGACCGGAGCGTTCCTCGGCAACGGCTCACGGAGTGTCTGTTGCATTCATTAAAGAGCATTTAGAACATCCCTTCCATGAGGTTACCTCCGCCTCCTACCTGGGCTAGGTAGACGAGGGCCTCTGGATGCCTTTTTTTCTCCCTGCCTTTTTCTTCAAACGGGACCGCCTTAATGAAGTCATTTACACTAATTATACGGCAAACTTTTGAAGCTAGACAGCTAAAATGAGTCAGCTAGATGTGAGTGCGTCTAGACGAGCCAGATCTGGACACTCGATAGTGATAAGGGATTTTTGTATTCTGCGCTGATGCTGGTGTAATCTTTTGTCCGCATTTAGCGCAGTCATTAGTGAACTGCGTCTTGTATTCTGAAAGCGCTGCGCTCATGCAGCAGTAATATTTGGTGTTAACCCACCCGGCCACTCAATCAGACACAAAGAACTCTCACTCTTCCGCCAAGACACTTTTTTGTTGGTCAAGAACGAGGCTGCTACGATTCCAGCGGGGCTGACAGGTTTGGTCCAAGCGCGGATAAGATTAAAAACTCTCTCAGTCTCCGAGGCTCACAGTAATGATGGAGATCTTAAACATATGTGAATCGACTGGAGTAGCAGGCCTGCATTTGACTTCATGGGCCATGCGTGTCGCGTTGCGGACAAGGAGTTGTTTTCCGTCATTTTCCTCCAAATACAGCTTCCACGCCTGACCTCACGCACTGAATGACAAAAAAGTATCCGTAAAATGTTTGATTGCTCGTTCTTTTCATCCACACATTTCATTTCATCCCCCTCTGGTTGGGGGAGGAGACCCAAGATGGGCAGCTGTGTAAGACCCGGAAGGAGCAAAAAAAGGGACCCAGCAAAAAAAGTCGGGCTGTTTGAGAGAAAAAAAGAAGGATTTTTTGGTAATCCCCGCAGCCCTTTGAAATTTATTTTATATAAAAAGGTCTTGGGTGGTGTGGGCAGTCGGGGTCATTCTCTTCTTTGTGGGCAAGTAACAAGAGACACGTTGGCTCAAGCAAAATGGCCGAAAGCAATGGTTATTCTCCTCCTACGACCTTGTTCGGCAAGTCTGATTGTTGAAGATGCTGCGGTTAGTAAAGAGTCTTGATAACCCTCCTGCCTCCTCTTCTTCCACAAGATCATTTAAGCTCTCTTCACGTGGCAAAAGTTTGATGGAGATTTAGCTACTGTTCAATCAAGACGTCATTGACGACGTGATCTGATCTCGTGGGAGTGCAATTATTCATCTCTAAACAGGCAAGCATGAGCAAAAATGACTCGAATTTTTTTTGAGGGGAGGAGGGCAGTCCTTCAGTTGACTTGCCTTTTTTACTCAAGCTTTGACAGCCAAATGGAGAGGCTGCAGCGGCAGCAACAACTTGTACTTGTGTTTTTGCTTACGCATCATGATAAAGCATAGCACAATGGCTGGGTAAAAGGAGACTTTTTCTGCATGGACACGCGCGTGCTTATCAAGCGGTGTCTACAATTATTGAAGGCTGGAGTCAACATTCCGAGTACGGGTTTCCTCATCAGGGTCAGCAACTTTCGTGTGTGCCATTTTTTCCTGGATAAGAACTATTCTTAAGCCACGGTTGGAAACCAAGGACATTTGAGCTGCCAAAGCTGCTGTGCAAGTAGAACACACTCGCTTAAGCCGCGAGGTTGTTCGAATTATGCAGCTGGTACTAATGCTATATACATACGGGGTGAAAATTGTTGATGTTGATTCAACTGCGGCCCCTTCCAACTCCTAAAAAAAGCTTGAGGAACTGTATCCTATGCTCGTCGCCCCCTAAAAAAAAGTTGTTTGCCTTTTCTCCATCGGGTATCGTTTACGTATGCGATCAAAATGCATGCTACAGAGAACACTCGAAATAAAAAAAACGACTGAGGCCCCCCTCGATGGGCCCTTCTTCCTCTCTTAAGCAAATAGAGACTCTCCTCGCCTAATAATGCCCTTTTTCTTCTCCACATTCCGTTTCTACAGGACGAAGAGGAGCAACAGCGATGAATTCTTCAGTTGCTTCCTCGTCGGAAGCCCGTAAAGAAGGTGGAGACAGTGGCGTCGAGATGTCGTCGGCTTCTTCTTCGGCCAGAGATGACAAGGGGTCGCAGCCTCCGTCCGTGGTTGTGGTTGAGGACGACGAAGGCATCGGCTCTGAAGAGGCCTCTCCTACCTCGTCCACCATCAGTGGGGATTCCGATCAAGAGAACGCAAAGGTAGAAGAAGCTCCTCGGTCGCAACCTTTCATCGTACATGTACTGTAACATCGCGTGTCCGGTCAATGCATAAATACTAGCGCAGCCACGAGCAACGAGACATGTGATTAGTCAACCTGCTTACCGCGGGCATCCACCTCAGGGTGGAAGGTCTGAAGAGGACCCTAAGCACAGTTGACTCCACCTAAAGAGAAGCGAGCTTCCGCGGGGTCAAGGGCAACCATTTGATCCACTTTTCACGTTTTTAAAAAGCCCCTTTTTGGAGTTTGCATCCATCATTTATTGAGACCGGGCCAAGTCATGCAACATCACCACAGTCATCAACAATCCGTGAACATATTACGAGACCCCAGGTCTTCACGTGAGTGCATCTTCCACAGAATTGCACCGATATAACTAAGAAAAATCCAATAAATGAATGGTAAGGGTATGTGATGCACTTGGAAAACGTACACATTATACAGTAGTCTTACGGTGAAAAAAGAATGACCTGGCACGACGTAGCTCAACCTGACTCATTTGTCTCGTCTAGGTGGACAGTCCGGCACCTGCATCGTCCCATAAGATGTTCCGGCCCTCTCCCAAGCCTTCTGTCACCACCTCTTCCCGGCACAGCATGGATAACAACAGCAGGCATCTATCAAGACTCCTTAGGACGCTCGGCCTCAATAGAATAAATCCCAGCTCTGATGAAGATGGGGCTAGCAGCCCTAACAGCCTTTTACTCCAGCCTCCTCTTTCAACAGGAAGGGTCTTTGGCAGGGATCTCACAGAACATCTTAAAGAGACCGGAAATGAGAGTAAGCACGAAAATGAACGCGAAAGATTTTGCATTGTGGGTCACGCAACCTCCATTCCTTTCCTCTAGTTCCGAAGGTGGTACGCATTTGTGCTGAGTGCATCGAGAGGTTTGGCATGGTCGACGGCATCTACAGACTGTCGGGGATTTCCTCCAATATTAGGGCGCTAAAGTGAGGAAAAGAGTCATTGAACGTGGTGAACCTCAGAGTGCTACAAACATGTACAGAACGTAGTACACGCGTAGGTGTCATGCTATTTATTGACTGACAATGCGAGTGGCGTAAGCTAACATCGCGTTGCAATGCCGAACTTTTGGAACTGCAATGTAGGATGTGAGAAAGAGATCTCTGAACAACATAGCAAACAGCCGATATTACATATGTATGCACAACCGAATGAGAGTAGGTCTAGGTCTGTACAGTGTTGCAGGCCGCCCGAGAGGATGACTCGGCTTCTTAAAAGCTTTTGAGACAACACATGCAGTGTCAGATACGATATAGTACACTCATTGTGCGACTGATGAAAATCGACCTTGTTTAAACACAAAGTGCGCGAAAAAGAAAGTGCTCTATGAGATGAATATGCATTCTTCCATGTTTTTGCTTAGAAACTCGTTCGAGGAGAGCAGCGAGGAGGCGAGTGAACTGATCCTAGATCCTCTTGATCCCGGCGTTCGTCAAGATATCCACAGCATCTCCTCACTGCTCAAACTGTATTGCCGGGAGCTCCCCAATCCGCTTTGCACCTTCACTCTCTACCCGAGGTTCCTGGCGGCCGCGGCCGTGGCCGAGGAGTATCGACCGGCCGCCATGCGTCAGGTTGTCCGGAAGTTGCCAGACGAGCACTTTAGGTGAGAGCGACACAGATTTTATGTCTGAATCTCGTGAAAATGTCGATATTTTTCGACGCATTTATTAGATGACGAATTTAGCTACAACTGGTACGCAAGTACACAGCAGTTCACTTTTGGAACTGACTTTGCACACCCAAATGCTTGGGCTGTCTGGTTATTGGTGAGGGACGCTGGTCTTTGCCATTCCACTCGTGACAGTAAGAAAGAGAGAGAACGAAAGAAAAAAGATGACAATTCACAAGCCTTAGGGGGCTCAGACACTGTGTCGACCTGCTTGTCCACCATCGAGACCACGGAGAAGTGCTGCAGGGTCTTTGACAGTCATTTTTTGTCATTTTTAATTACGCCCATCCATTGAAAGTGTCCTCTCTGCTATAGCATTCTGTTGGAGTTAGTTTAATGAGAAATGGAAAAAAGATATGAGAAGACAAACAGAGAAGAAACGTCTTTGCCCATTAGTTTCATAGTGATCTGAACTAACCATGACTCGGGAGTTGACGGCACCATTCTTACATCTGTCGAGAAAGTTTCCTTTGAAGTCCTTAGTCAGACTTTATCACATGCTTTCTTGGGTCCTGAACGAAACGACTTAGGAAATGTTAGACTTAAAAGATAAATGACTTCACATGATCTTCGTCTGTTCTTTTTCCTGATGTAATGTTTCTGATTTTGCTAAGAACGCTGGCTTTCTTGATGCGTCACCTTTGTCACGTTTCCCAACGTGGTGACGAAACCGGGATGACGGCCAAGAATCTCGCCATCGTGTGGGCGCCGAATCTGCTTCGTTCCTTGGAGGAGAGCCTGACCGGGTTGGCCGCTGGCGGGGCCAACGCCGCGGCGGCCGCCAGCGCCGCAAACGCCGCCGCCGCTTCTCCAGTTGAGCGCCGCAACAGCCGCTTCAACCGGCGCCGCCATGTTTCTGCCGCAGCCAGCAACTTCTTCTCTGGCAGCGGCGGAAGCGGTGGGAACGATCATCTACAAGTAAGTCAGCTCCAGCGCACAGTATGAGCATGGGCAGCATTGACTCACTTGAGTTTCCTCTCTCCAGGACGTCGCGGCCCAGGCTGTCTGCACCGAGGCGCTCATCCGCTACTGCGACGTGTTGTTCGCCGAGGAGGCCGATCTGCCTGCCGCCGCCACCGTGCCCTTCGAGTTGGGCATTTCTGGTGACGGAGATAAGGAGGTTGACATCGACAGCGCCATTGCCAGAGCAGCGAAAAAATCGCAAGAAGCTGGGGACTGCCAGAGCATTGGAGACAAAAGACGGCGACCCAACTCCATTGCCATTTCAACCCCTTCTTCCACACCATTTGTCACGGCCACAGGTTTCTCCTCCCTCACGCCCACCAAAACTGCATCGTCGATCGTCGAGGAGGAAGAGGAAGAAGCTGATGACAATGTCGAGGAAGCCAATAAGTCAACGAAGCAACATTCCCTCCCGCCCAAGTTTCACACAGTCATCAACCTAGAGCGCAGTCAGTCAAACGTCACCACTGGCACGAAAGACCCGACCCACCTGGGTCAGTATCGCCAGTCGAGAGTTCACTCTTCGCCGTCCTCTCTGGCCCAGCTGCAGCAGTTCAAGGCGTTCATCCAGCACAAGCTCAGGCGCGGAGGAGTCGGCGGCGATGACTGCGAGCAAGGGGGAGTAGGCCAAGCTCGAGACAAGGTCGAAGTAGCCAAGGTCGAAGAGAAAAACCCGGTGCCAAAAAGGAGGAGGAGAGCTGGAAGGCCACAAAGGAGGCTGTTGCACGTAAGAAAACTGGATGTCACTTTTCTAGCTTTCCAGGGAAAGGTCGGAGGATACGAGTGCAGCTATGAAAACACTGATAGTCGTACCAACGACCGTTTCATACCCAATGCATGCATGCACGGCACTACCTGGCTTTTTTCTCAAGAAGTCAGCGTCTGTAACCGATTGGTAAGACTGACATAATGTGTCAGAAACTCTGGGACAACGCGTCATGCGAGTCAACATTTGACGTACCAGAGCGAGGTAGGAATTTGGTATGACCACGACAAGCAGGTGTATCGTATACTTTAGGTGTGACATGAATGAAGCACTGTTACCCTAATCGTGATTGCGGCAAAGACAATTCAAATACGTGCATTCTCTGTACTAAGGTTTTTAAAGACTTACCAGCAAAGGTCCAAAATGTCAGGGGTCTGTGCTTGTCAGAAGTTTTGTAGTCAGCTTCTGGTGAAGCTCACACCCGTTTTTCCGTTGAAGCTGTACAGTACATTCTGAAGAGTAGGAGAAGTACAGTGGTCGTACCTTTCGTTTGCTGTATTTGCATAATGTCACTAGGTAAGGGAGAGGTTTAATTTCAATTGAGACCCAGTCTGTAGACATTCCTACCTTGGTAGTCATATACTTTCATTTGCCCAACGAATGCAAGACTTCCTTCCATCTCTGTATATTAGAGCAGGCAATTCTAATGAAGACCTCTCCGGGGCGTCGAGTTTCAACCTACTTGTAAGCTGGTGCTGTGTTGTGTGAGAAAAGTGCCAACGGACTTCAACAGCATTTGCATTAAAGGCGCGGATGATAAGGGCTGCATCCTCGAAAGCCTTGCTTGCAGTGGAAGAGGTGCAGCCTAAGAATGGACAAAAACGAATACACCTGTTTCTTTTTTCCTATAATTTGTTCAATGGGTATCAAGAAGAAATATTGTAGGCTAGGTCAAAAGATGACAGTTCTAGAATATTGCTGAATCCATCTTAGGTTTGTTACCTAATGCAAATTGGTAAAGATAAGACTGTGCGATATCCCAAATTAATTGAAATCGCCATATGTGATCAACACATGAAGACCAAATATCGCGATATATCGAGACCAAGTTTCGCTATATACGATACGACATGCTAAGTTAGAGTACAGCAGTACCTTAATCATTCAATTTTTCACACTTTTATTTTACCATTCCCAGGGTTTTGTGCAGGTAGACCATGCCAGACTCATTCAGACACATTTTCTGCCTCCAAGGATGTCCTGAAGGGCACAACCACGTTGCCCCTGCAACTGAACAATCTTTTGGAAGCGGCGCTTGGTGCTGGGATGGCCAGATACCACCCAGCTAACATGGAAAGACCAATTACGACCTCCAGGGATGGGCCTTAAGTTGGTGAGCTGGCCTGTGCAGCTCATTGGCTGGCGAAAAGTGTTGTACACAATACCGCGATTTTCGATATTTTGGAAATCACGATATTCGCTATCGATACGATGTATCGCACAGTCTTAGCTAAAAATGATGTCAAATGGTTTTTGGGGACAAAAGGTTTTTAAGTCCCTGCTGTCATGCCACCTTGTATTTACAGCAGTACTGCAGGGTTAAAGAACAGCTCCAGTAGTCCTTACAGCAGTCCGACCAGGGACCAACATTACTTCTTTTTTCTTCATTCCATTTCACTAGAATGGTTTGAAAGGGAGGCTTGGACCAAATATAACATGGAGAAAGAGATTTTAACAAAATTGACGTCGCTTGACAAACATGTGCAGTCCTTGGAGAACTTTTTGCATTTTGAGATGCACGAAGATCCCTCAAGGGGATAATCCTTTCCACCTTCCCCACGCCCAATAAGGTACCCCAAGGAAGACCCCTTATCTTTTTTCTTAAAAGAAGGAAACTTGTGCCGAGCATTGCAGAGGTTTAGACCCTCCAATGGTTAACAATGGCACACCTAACATCAATTAAGTTTAGTGAGATGCCTGAAGTAAAAGATTCTCTATGCAGCTATAAGGGACCCCCGAGCATACTGAGTTGCAAGCTGAGGTTCAACACAAGAAGCCCATTGTTAGTAAAGAGGACTGCTCATTGGATCCCTGGAGACCATAGGGAGTCCATACCCAGTATACACCTTGAATCCACTGTAGTTCTGTGCATAGGTACTCTACAAATGTTTACCTACCTGGTGCCAAAAAAGTCGTCGTGGATATTATCTATTACCTCCCAGAAAAAGCTAGCGGCTGTGTACTGGTCGAGATTAGACTCGGGGTTACTAAATGTGCGTTGATCTTCATATAATTTTGAAACTAAATATAACTTGAGCTCTCTGTGATGAACAAGGCCTTATCGATGGCCTTTTTCTGTAACACAAGCTTGGGCAGTGCTCCAGCTCGAGCAGTGCTCCAGCTTGAGCAGTGCTCCAGCTTGTGTTGCCAATCTTCAGAATGCTGTCATTCAGCAGGTGACTGGTAAAATTAATACGTGTACACATGCTTATAGCCTTTGAAGGGGTACAGAGGGCAGATGTTAACTTTGCTCACGGTCTTTGAGGTAAAAAAACTGTTTGGTTTCATTTTGATGAATTCAAATATGACTTTTGTGACAGACACCTTGTCACATTACATAATCTGCAAAAATGCGTGTGACAACATTTCACACTACAAATGCACGGTATTCTGCAAGTTAAAGCTGTGACTGGACTCGATCTACCGGTAGAGAATTTGTCACCATGTCATGCAGCATATAGAAATGTTTTTAAAATGACCCCCCAAAGGATACGATGACTTCGTACGCATCCGGTACATCTACATTCCTCCACTAAAAGTAATCTACGCCATGTCTGCCTGCAGAAGGTGGGTACGTTGTTGCCAAATACGAAGAGTCGGCATCAGCTCATGGCATCGCCTGATGATGCCGAAGTCACCTTGAAAAATTGTCTCCCTATGGGGCAGAGTTTGAGAGGATCTGACACCTTCCAGGCCCTGATATAACCTCAGATCACATCATCATTAGTTACACGATGGTGTTGAAAGCAGCCAAAAAGTGTGTAAATAATGCAATGTGCAGCAAGGGACGAAGGCTGGTTGGTAATCTGGCAAATACTGTTATTATCTCTCAGCGTGTGGTTGCTCTGCTCCATCGTAATGGTAGTAGCTCAGTGCTCATGTGTCTGCCACAAGGAGGCGCTCAGGAGGGGGCGTTTGAGGTTGCCGGAGCGACCATATGCTAATCAGGAGGCAGATTCTTGCGCCCATTCATACATAACAATGGAGTCGTTCGTGCCTACGTACGTACGTTCGTACGTACATACATACATACATACGTAACCGCACAGGTGGGATGCGTAGTTACGACTAGCGAGCGCAAAGCGTGTGCACGAGCTGCCTGCTTTACCCCTCCACCCACAACACTGGTGTGGATGCGATTTGCGAGTACGCGTACGGGCAGGCGCTCAGGATCGTGTCAAAAAAGGCGCTTCTTTTGTCTCCCATTGTTGGTCACTAGACTTAGAGCAAAACTTTTTTACCCGTGAATCAAAGTTTACAAATTTCTGCTCCACAGAGTGTGAGTGCGTTGCCGGTGAGTCTGAGGGAGGAAGAAGAGGGTCAGGCAAGTGGACAACCCCTGGAAAGCGAACTCATCAGGCGGCGGAAGAGGCTGCTGTTGAGATCAACCAAAAGTTCCGAGTGCCTGGGAGGCTTAAGATGTACCAGAACTAACAACTCAACCGTCATTGAAGACCTGTCTTCAGCCAGGAGGATCTTTTCTCGTGAAGATGATGACGCCGACGAGAAGAAGAGAGGCGTTAGTGAGTGCTCGGAGGAGGCTGAGGCCTCAGGCACTGACGTTATCGGAGAAGTAGAAGACTTGCAACTCAGGTGAGACGCATACATGTATGTGCAGTCAGGTTCAAAAGTATCGGCGTGCCACAGAAGATTGTACACAAACCATCATAAATGGATGCAGCATCACACCATAGATGGGCATCTACTATTTTCCTCAAAAATTACTGACAGGCATAATCACTAATTTTTTGCCATGCAACGTACAAAAATGCTGTTGCAAAAGTATAATCACCGCACAAGAATTCAAACGTTAATACTTTATAGCGCAGCCTTTGACCTTTTTTAGACCGTGGAAAAATGTTTTCTTGTAAGAAACGGCTATTTTGTCCAGAAATTTCGATCAATTGTTTTGTCGACTTTTTTGTCCTCATTTGCAATTTATGTCGGTGTGAGAAGGCGATCTAACCCATCCTGCAAGGATACGATCTACAGCTGTGTGAGATGGTGATCTAGCCCATCCAGAATAACCTGGTGGCTACAAAGTTTCATGCAGAACAGCACTAATTCATGCAGGAAAAAAGCCATTTCTTACAAGAAAATGACATATTCAAAAAAATTAAAGTGACCTTTTTTGTCCTGCTTGTTTGTCTGCTTCCTGATGGCCTGAAAATGACTTTTTAAGCCTCCCTACTTCGCAGTTCGGCTTAAAAAGTCAGTTTCAGGCTATTCGGAATCAGATAAATAAAGCAGGACAATGAAAGGCTACTTGAATAAATAATCTTTTCGGTGTGCCTCTAAGAGCTCGCCAACGCTATTTCGGCTTTCTTATAATAATAAGAAAATTCATTACCCTTAAAAAGTTTGTGTTGATGCATGAACTACGTACTGTTGAAAAAAATCTTGGCATATGCGCATCTGAAGTGTGACACTGCGTCTATGACAACTTATTCGAAATTTTCTTGGACATGCCAATAATTTTGGCCTCAACTGCGAAGTATATGGCAAAAGTAGTGTTCCCAACATGCCTGCCTTTGGCAAGTGAATGTAAGGAAATGATGAGGACTTGATGAAGTTGGACCTTCCCAAAAGAAACATCACCTGCAATCACCTGCAGTTATTTTGAGAAGCTTTAAAATGTAAACTTGGATGCTGCTTGGCATGGAGGCCAGGAAGTGTGCTAGAACACCATCGAGGTCTATCTGGAAGCCTCTGCTGCTTGTTAGGGACAGAATTTTGAATTTACCATTCCAGGATTAGCCAAAAGGACTGATTTTACTGGAAAAAGAGCCATTATGGCTTGATTTTCAGCAGCCTCGACCCACACTGGGGAGGCAAGCCCCCAGATCCCTACTGAGGGGCTTTGCTCCCGCAAGCCCCTGGTGCCGACTGCCCCCAAAATGATCAGGAGCTTTCCTCAAACTTGGAGTGACAGTGTCATCTGCAACTTTCTTTGTAGTTAATACAGCTACGGCGTGGTATTTAGGGATTTCAAGGAGGGTAAAGTCTGTTGTAAAGTCCACATAACTTCTTATCAAGTACTACAGTAAAAACTCATTGTAGGAACACCGGCTTTGAGGAATGAAATTCTTGAGTCGCAATTCAAAGCACCTTTCAGTATGGAAAGTTTCCACTTTCCAAATCTTTTCCTCCTCTGCACATTCACGATTATAAAGCATGTCCAATAGAGGTCAAAAACGAGCAAGTGAGCATTGAACCTCATCTGAGAATTTCATTGAAAATCTTTCTGCGGTCTGCTCCGAGTGCTCCAGCTAACGTGGAACTTTTGTTTGCTACAGAAATTTTGAGAATCGATTGCCAACTCCATGGGCTACGCTGTAAAATACTCTATGTGCACAGTGCGAGTCAGACTTCTGACTCGTCTTACACATGCAATGCGTTTCTAGACAGGGGTTAGGTTAAACACTGAGAAAAAGGGAAAGAAAAACACTGTCATTGTCGAAGGTAAGATGAGGATTCTCTGTTTGGTATGCCTCAGGAGTCTTAAAATATTAAAAAAGTTCAATCATTGAAAAACGCCATCAACTGAATTTTTAGAAGTGCCCTGGTGCTTTATTGACGCATTTTGGGCCAGGTCCTGCAACTGCCCCTTGTAACCAGAGTCCACTGTAAAGTGAACACCCCGCATCATAGCCTGCTTTGCTTCTCACTGCAGGACGACGTGCAGCAGATTACGTACGTACAATGCAACTGCGCTAAGTTGGTACGTGTATCTGTTTCACGGCCCCGTGAAAGTGACGGATGGAAAACAATGAGGCAGGCCCAGAGAACAAGGCCTACTCACACATTTTCAGGCCTACGCTATGTGATAGCATAAATCTACCCGCGTGGAGACAGCAGCCAACTGGCACTTATATACACATTAGGCTAGGTCGAAAATTGGAATTCACCGTGGGTGCCCAAAATTTTAGCCACATACCATTTGAAGACTTTGTAGTCAAATGAAAGTGAAAAAAAGGCATTTTAGCTATGTCCAAATGCATTTAAAGTTGCATAAGACTGTAAAATAAGTTGAATTTTTTTTCCTTCAGGACTTGCTGTAAAATTTTTTTCTGACCAACTGGAGAATGTCAGCATTTTGGTGAGTGATTTTCACCCAATTTGGCAGCTTCTGACAGCCACCAGAG
>JAAUXU010041743.1_pt1 | contig 16900 bp, 20 predicted proteins | sample 7278151 | NCBI WGS metagenome assembly JAAUXU01 (sample SAMN14350113, study PRJNA611818) | marine sediment metagenome | isolation source: surface marine sediment (1.8m) | place: French Polynesia: Moorea | collected 2018-08 | reverse complement strand
TTAAAGTTTCGTGGTAATTTAATTTTGCCTCGCCGCATACGTGGGCCTGGGGGGGGCACGGGGGGCCGGGAATCCCCCCCGGACGCCCAAAAAAAAATCGAGAAAAAAAGGAGAAAATTTGCAGTTCTTTTTTTAACAAAATCAGGATTAGGGCGGCCAAAAGAAAAATTTCCCCCCTCGTTCCCTCCCCCCCCTTCAGGTCAAACCCTTTTCCCCCTCAGAGAGCCCAAAAAACCACTCGCCCCCCCAAGAAAAATTTCCCAAATCCCCCCCATGACGGCCGACCCGCGCCCACGTATGGCTCGACGTCAAACCCAGACCAGCAGGCTTCGGTGCTTTGTGGGCTAGTGTGAGCCTATACCTAGCCCTACAAGAAGACAAATACAAAAAGACACTAATTTATAAAAAGACACTTTTTTACTTTCAATCTTACACATGTTCTTTAAAATTGCTCACACAGAACTGGTGATATCACCTGCTTCCACAACTCCGCTGCCCTCGCCTAGAAGTTCGACCCCGCTGCCCTCGGTTCCTCCGTCATCTTTGCCCTCACCTACGGCATCAACCACGCAACTGACAGTAACATCTTCGCCCTCGCCGGCTTCCACAACTCCGCTGCCCTCGCCCAGAAGTTCGACCGCGCTGCCCTCGGTTCCACCGTCATCTTTGCCCTCTCCGACGGCGTCAACGACGCTACTGACAGTGACAACTTCGCCCTCACCGCAGAGTCCAACCCGGCGGCCTTCCAGCCCACCATCATCTTTGCCCTCTCCGACACTGCGGAGTTCAACTCGGCTGCCTTCCGTTCAACCTTCATCTTCACCTTCGCTGAGGACATCAACTGCGCTGCCACCACCGCAAAGTTCAACCGTACGGCCAACTCCGTCTACACCCTCTCCTTCGACGTCAACAACTCCACTTCCACTACCTACTGTGACTACATCAACCTCGGGATTGCCGGCTAAGACAACAACAGCCAGCAAAGCGTCTGATATAGACATTTTGGGGTCAGCAGAAGCAAGTTCTACCTCGGAAATAGCCGATTACAAGCTCCATTTTATTTTTATCGGTCTTTTTGGAGTTCTTGGCTTTTTCCTAAAGTTTTGGGACATTGCAGCAACTTTTGGTTGCTCAAAGAAGTCTTCCTTGCACGACGGTACACCGATTGAAAGTTCATCTGAGCTTTTGGAACACAATTATGTCGGAGCGGAACTGCAAAACCACCGAAGCAGATCCCCAAGCCGAGGATCCACAAGAACAACCTTCAGAACATCTACTCTCCTCACCGTCAACGTCGCTTCCAGAGCCTCCTGCAGGAGTAGAGACTTCGAAGCTGGGTTCGGATACGGAAGAGAAGAGGACGGTTTCAGAACCATGCCTTCGAGAAGTCAAGCGTCACTTGAGGGCGAGCAAAATTCCTATTCTCTTGGGAGGCACTGGCGCGCGGCCAAAGTATTCGAGGTTGACGAACGAGGTTGTCAAAGAAGCCGAAAGTCAGAAGGTCGAGAAACCACGACTCACCCAAAAAGAAGAAGAGGGCATCTACACTGGACATCATCTGACTCATCAAGTGAGCGTGGATCTTCCTGTGGAAATCCCTTTGAGCAACAGTCCCGAGGACAAAGAGACATCTTCAACGACGGAAGAATTCGCCATAGGGAGCGCCGAAGACATCACAACCAGGAGGCAGAGCCAGAGGAATACGAGCTGCCTTGCAGAGGCAGGAGGTGACACTCAACGTCAAGAAACTAGGTAGGAATACCAGTTTACTCATTTGCTATTTTCCTGAGTATTTCTAACCTTACTTTTACCTAGGCGGGACCGCAAGCTCCTCCAGTGCCTCACACTCTTTTGGATGGTGCTTGTGGGCATCGGCATCATCATCATGATCTGCACCAACAATTCTTTCTCTGGAGATCGGCTTCACCAGACTACACAAAGTTCAAGCAACACTGAAAATTCGCCTAATGTTACGTGTGATGACAAGCGCGTATGTTACCAGACTCTTGTACCCTCTCCGAACCCGTCATGCGAAATTTACGATTGCAGCATCTGCTTTTGGTATAATACGTCGTGCTCTCACTACCCCATTCCGGCAAGTCCAGATGGCTGCCCAAAAGTTGTCTGTGTTAATCCTCCAGAGCCTCCTTCCCCAAGTGAAGGACATCCAAAGTGGGTGATCATTGTCATTTCTGTTTTGAGTATTATTGTTTTTGTCATCATCGGCTACACCATACGCCTCGGCTGTCAAATTCGGCAAACAAATCGTGCTCTTCGGAGAAGAGACCCGTTTTTCTCATGTCCTGAACAGTTCGCAGCAGCAAGACAAGAATCTGAACAACTGCAGAGAGACATGGAGCAGCTGCACGAAGATCTTCGTGCAATGGGAATTGCAAATGACAATTTTGAAGACGAAGATCACATTGAAACCCTGGACGAAGCAATAGAAAATCAAGACAGAGAAGCAGCCCAGATTGAAGCGAACAGAATTGCCGGGTTGGAAGCAGCAGCTAGAGCTGAACGTATGCGCCGGCAAAGAAGCCCTCGACTACGTTTCTATGATTCTGCAATTCAAAGAAGAGATCACCTACTTTCGTCCGTGCGTGATGCAAGGAATCGACTTCCGAACATAAACGCAAGAGTACAGTCTATTTTAGCTAGGCAAAGAGAAAGATTAGGGCACTAGAAGGCAAGGTGTACCTTCATTGGCCGGCTAAAGTGTTTCCTCCCCTGCTTCATGCCCTTGCCCACCTCTCGTACACGAAAGGTCCCAACTGCACGTCAAAAGGAACAACAAAGCCGGAACTCAAAAGGTTAAATAAGTTTTTAAAAAACTAATCGTTTATTTACTTTCATACTCTTTCATAGCCCCAAGGAAATGTTTCTTTAGAATTTGTAGAAAAATCTACATACCGTTGACATTCAATATTTTGTTTCAGACAAGTATCCTGACGACAAATTTTTGTTTGCATGTGTTGAGAGCGTTTACGTACTTGTGGAATTTTTATGGAAGCAAGGTCAGGGACTACCTTGGGAGAAAAGGAGTTTTCGACAATATTTTTTGCTTTAGAAGATGTGAGAGAAATTCCTCTTATTCGAAATAAAGATTTTTTGCAATTATTTTCTTCCTCTGTGTATGACAATTTAAAGTTTTTTCGGCCATGGCAAATAAACTGGGAAATTTTAGTATTTCGGCCAAGTTCATTTTTAAATTGGCCAAAAGATGGACCAATATCAAGAGGGGGAGCAGCGGTATAGGAAGCGGAAAATAGCAAGCTGTCACAGTCACAGTAGTAAATATGCATACCTGATGCATGCAATGCTTCGATACTTTGATGCAATCGTATTCTTGTACGTGCTGTAATGAAGGAATAAATTACGGAATTGGCAAATGGTGAATACGATTCTTGCCCCTGAGTGTTAATTTGGCAGAAATCCTCACAAATATCATTAACACTAACAATTTTTTTCTGATTTGCAAGCCGATTAATTTCTTCGTTTGTTTTTAGAAAATGTACTTCTTGAACGTCTCGTTTTTGGGCAAATTTTCCTAAAGCTGCATTCAACATTAGCTTAAAATGGTCTCGGAGACGATAGTTGTCTTCAAAGTCTTCCTCTCGAAGCTCAAGCGATGTTCCACTAAATTGCATCTTTTTATTAATTTCATATATTTCATTCTGTGTGCGTTTGCCTGAAAACTAAATGTGAGATATTTACGATTAGCAAACTCTCCTTAGGTCACACATAGGCTCTCCCTCCCCTATTATTTTGTTCGTCATCTGCCTCCTACCCCGAAAAAAGTATCTTCTCTCCTACACGTACGCGTGTGGTCACATTGACTCTCTCTCCCCTATTGTCCCTCTCCTGCAGCCACTCGCCCGCCCGCCCGCCGCCCGCCGAAGGGAAAAAGTATCTCCTCCCCTATATCCCTATACGTACGTGTGTGGTCACATTGGTCACATTGACTCTCTGTCCCCTATTCTCCCTCTCCTACAGCCACTCGCCCGCCCGCGGAAGGGAAAAAGTATCTCCTCCCCTATACCCCTATGCATACGCGTGTGGTCACATGGACTCTCTCTCCTCTATTGTTCTCATTCTCTCTCCTGCAGCCACTCGCCCGCCCGCCGGAAGGGAAAAAGTATCTCTTCCCCTATGCGTGCGGGTGTGGTCACATGGGCTCTCCCTCCCCTATTGCTTGCATCCCGTCTCAACAGCCACGAATCAAAAATCTTCAAAAAAATCCAGAAAAAAGAGAACCTGCAGAGCAAATTTTTTGTCGCCGCCCGCTGGAAGAGCAAAAAGTATCCCCTCCCCCATACGTGGGCCTGTCACTGACTTGGCAGGGGGAACCAATTTTTTTTGTCGTGGCGGGATAGAGGGGACAACAAGGCCCCCCTTACGCCGACGTATGCGTCTTAACCGCTATTTGAGCGGGTATTAAAAGTGCTACAGCCGCTTCTGTCAGGTACTGTCATGTAGTTGAGGGAGATAAATATAAAGTAATGATTTTTAGGTTATATATATCTTACCTTCAGCTTAAAGTAAGCAAGAACTTGTATGTATTGTTTTAAAATAGGAGCTACTCTCGAGTACTGATAAATTTCAAAAACATCGAGACAGATGTAGCCTAGAGATACAGCATATGATAGCTCTTCCGAAGTATATGTTCCAATCCATGAACGTTCCCTATGACAGGTTGAAGCTTAATTTATCAGGGTTTAAAATAAATTATTTAAAAAAATTCTTACCAGTCACTATGGCGGCATATTTTCTGCTTTGCCTCTGCACAAAGGCCACAGCAGGGAATGGAGTTTTGTTGCTGTTCGTTTCTGTACATGAGAAATGGGTGTAGCATTTTCGAAGGGCAAAGGACTCGAACAAGTGCAAGCCCACAAAATAACTTTTCTCCAAAATATAAGTTGTTTGTTTCTTTACAAAAGTTGAATTTGACACCAGTGAATATCTAGAAAATACATATAAAAATATGAATCATGAGCTTCAGAGCAAAAAAATTCTTACCTCGTATTTTCCTATGGGAAAAACACCCAAAGCGCTGAAAGGATGTGCACTTATCATATCAAGATAATGAAAAGCTTCGTCAGCAAAAACTTTCATACTGTTATCCCATAAGCATCTATAAATTTCATTAAATCCGCCACGCACTGAAAAGAGGAGAAAACACGCTTGATTGGTAAATACTGTGCTGGTCCATTTTTCATACCTGCTGCACGCGGGTCCAGTCGGTAAAGAGGAGGAAACCGGTATATGTGTTTCATGAAGTATTTCACTTTTGGGTCTTCACGTTTTTTCTTTTTCCATTCGCAGTGCCACACTTCTTTTATCTTGATATCTGGATGGTTTTCAAGCATTTTTTGTTTTTTTTCTTCATATTCTTTCAGAGCAGTTTTCTTTTTTATACCAAACATATTTTTCTGGCTGAGTGAATGGTTAAATGTGCAGTTTTCTGGACAATGTCCGTGCACAAGACAACCATTCCAGTAATAACAAAGTTTTTCTTCGGGCACATACAAATCTGGGAAACTTTCGCGGAAGTGTTCTTGGCCGTCCGGAGACCAGGCATGCACATATTTTTTTTTTGGATCTTCCCATATTTTGTAAAAGCAGAATTCTAGTTCACCAGCTGAGCTAGCCATATAAACAGGAGATTTGAGAATTCTGACATTTTTTAATTCATTAGAAAATAAACACAACAATTTATAGGAGTAAGCAGCTTTTGTAAATAACGGTAGATTAAAAGGGTGAACGTACGTCTCTTCTCTTTTTGGTAGCAAAAACCCAAGGATATGTGTTTGACAAACAAAAGACTCCTTTAAAAAAGAAAGCGCAGCTTTGGCTACAACATTATTTTTAAAAGTGACATACTTAAGAAAATTAGCATGAAAATCATATGGTGCCTTTAAGTTGTACGCAAAACATTCTTTTTCTTGAACAAGTTTATCGCAGTCACCAAAGGCAAAAAAATCATCAATTTTTGGTGGAGGACCCACATAACAAAAATATTTGGGATCATTAAGCCATCTTAATGGGAAAAAAACCTTTTCTTCACCAAAAAGGTCTGCTAATTCCGAAAAACTGTCGTTAACATAGTTTTCAAAATTTATGAATCTAATGTCTAAGGCCGGAATTTCTACTGTAAGTATTTTAGGCGAACCTACAACTTTTGGGGTTATGCCATTTTTATATAAAGTTTTGACAATTTCTTCAAAAATCCTTCGAGTATCATCAAATATAACAAATGTGTAATTTGCACAAGAATTTTTCACTAAAAAATAGAAAAACTCCTCTATGACAGTTGTTTGCTCCTTAAAAAGAGAATTGTGGACCCTTCGCTTTTTTTTTTTACCAAATCGAGTTGCACTTTCGGTGCTTATTGGGCTATTTTTTAGTGAGGGGGGTAAGTAATCAAAAATAAGTGAATCTTTCAAAATAATCGGCGTGGTCTGGTGGGAAAAAATGAGCTGGTCAAAATGTCCCCTTTTTTCTATTTCTATATATGCAGAACAAACAAGCGGTACTTTTTTTGTTTCTTTGCATATATCACAATGTCGAGAAAGCTCAAAACATTCTTTACAGTTTGTCACGTCCCAGCCAGAAAATTCCGTTTGAAAAAAGCCTACATTAGTAAATTTTTTGTCAAAGGTTGGTAGCCGAATATGACACAAATGTTTGTTTTTTGGTTCAATGGCACCACAATAATAACATTGATGGGACCCACAAACATGTGAGTCTAAAATTTTTTCTTTTGGAACAAATTTGCTTTGAAAGATATATGTGCCACATTTTTGGCACGTTATTCCCCAACGGCAAACTCTTTGTTTATGATGCTGATTGCAGTGTTTTGTAGGAATTCTCATAAAACAACTAGGACATTCTGAACTTACATGTGGATACAAATTTGAGTCACAGAAATATTTTTTTGTCCGGGAGGTAAAATAGGTTTTTGGGGTTAAAAATGGCCGACGACACGCAAAACAAGAAAGAGTTCTTTTGCATTTATGTTGTGTTCCACGACCGCGAAAAAATTTGTTGCAGAAAAAACAATATACTCCAAATGCTTTGTAAAAAGAACAAATATTTTCTATAATACTTAAGTTCAAAAGTTCATTATTGTCTCCAACATGTGCTGTAAAGTATAGCTGCCGCCGAGTTTCATCGAATATTTCTGGATAAGAGGACAAAAGCGTGCCAGTTTGTGAATGAAATATGTGTAGTTGGCAATTAAAGTCGTATGAACCGGAAGAGTCCATAAAATAAACTTTTTTCTGGTCAAAAAATGGGAAAATTTCGGACAGTTCTCCAGATTCACATTCGGGAGGGACGCAAGCAGCAAATGGGACTAATTGTGAGTAAAGGTAAGTATCAGCTTCGGCATGAAATTTCTCATTTGAATGAACAACATGTCGGATCATTCTCCAAGTGACTCGATCAGTACCCTCTTCGAAAAGGGCTAGGAAATATGCCATTACAATAGCTACTAAGGTCCGCTTGATTTGAAATCTTTTAGGGATAAAAATTTCCCAGGCTCTTCTTGTCACTTTTGTACTCTTCGATGTCTCCTTATTTTTTTTTGCCTCAGCGTTCTTTTGCAAATGCCTTTTTTGGGGAGGTGGCCTTTCCAGTGCCTCAGCGTTCTTTGGGACATGCCTTTTTTTGGGAGGTGGTCTTTCCAGTGCCGATGAAGTCTCGTCTTGATTTTGCGGTGCCAACTGACTTTTTCGTGCCGATGAAGTCTCGTCTTGATTTTGCGGTGCCAACTGACTTTTTCGTTTGTGTGCGCGTCGAAAAGTTTCGTGGCGGAAATAAGTAGAGTCTGAAAAAAATAAGACAATAGTTTGTTGTTGCATTTTATTTCCAATTTAGTGATAAATATGCCGACGAAATCGAGGATTGTTTTGTTCTAAATTGTGAGTATGGTGTAAGGAAAGAACTTTTATTTGTATTTTGAAACTATGATCAAGCTTTAGAGTCTGATTTGACTTTAAAAAGTTATAAAGCATACCCAACATCCAGCGAGCAATTTTGTTTGACGGCGTGTTCAATGAATAGTTGCCTGAATTCAGGCCAGATTGAATACTGTTTGAAATAATTGTGACATAAATTTGATAGTGATGACGAGCAACATAGACACTTTTTAAACGATTAAGAACCTCAATTAGACCAGGTTCAAGTGCTTCTTCCATGTCGGCTAAAAAGGGAGCTACTCTACGCTTTTGTTCAACCCACATACTATAGAGATGATCAGAAAGCATGTAGCGTGTCCGTCTGGCATGTCTTACAGACTTAACTTTTAGGCGAAATTCTGCATTTTCATAAACAGTAGTACCTTGGCGATACGGGTCCCCTGATCGAGCGGGGGGTTGCTCTTCATTTTCTTCTGGTATTTGACGCTCTTCATCTTCATCTTGGGGTACTGGAGGTGGGCCTGCTGGAGACGGCGGATTTGAAAGCTCAGAATCTGATTCGTCGTCTTCTTGCAGAACAGCACGAAGCTGGTTTCGAATATCATTTCGAGAAGGTCTTGGAAGACCTGCCATTTTGTTTGAGCGTCTGATGCCGAATGCGACGATGGGAGTAAGGAGAAAGCCTCTGCCGCCTGCCCCCGCCCTCTGCTGGACGCTGAGTCAAAAATCAATAATATTGATTTTCTGCAGCTGCTCACTCTACATATCCTTTCTTCTGTTCCTTTTCGACAGCGTACATAAAAAACACACACTAATTATCTCTATACCGTGTACGAAGCATTTTGGAAAAATGGCAAACTCTAAAAACAATCGCAGAAAAAGGAAACGTACATCAAAGAACAAAAATGGAAAACAAAAAAGAAACCTCTCAATAAGTTCTTCTAAAATATCAAAGCGTGGTGGCAATACGGGACAACAAAAGGAAGAAAAAGAGGATGATGACATAACAGCTCAATTAACACCATTCCAGAAAAAAATTCTGCGGCTCTGGAGAACACCAAGTTTTAGTGGCTCTTTTAGCGGAATGCTGACATTTCAGTCGGCTCTGGAATTGGAAAAGAATATAAAACTAGGAAAAACTGAACTATACCACATTTTGAGATGTGATCCGGACTATATTTTAGAAATGAAACATTTGCGCAAAAAATTTGCCCGAAGAGAAATGAAAGTCCACGGTGTAGCAACTATGTGGCAGAGTGACATTGCCATCATGTATGATATGAGTGACTTCACGTGTTTCCTATTGTGTGTAGATGTGTTTTCGAGGAAAATATTCTGTGAACCTCTAAAAAACAAAACAGCTATTGCAGTTCAACAAGGTTTTAAAAAAATATTTAAAAAGGCTGAGCTCATACCAAACCAACTCGAAACGGATAGGGGAAAAGAGTTCTTAGGCAACAAACTCTTTTTCAAAAAGCAAGGGATATTTTTTAAAACAAAAATTGGTCGCCACAAAGCTGCATTTGCAGAAAGATCCATTCAGTTGGTAAAGCAAAAACTTTACCGTTTATTGCGAACTTTAAGATCACAAGAGTGGCCTAAATATTTACAAACAGTGGTAGATGCCATAAACAATTTGCCGCATAAGGCAATAGGAAATCTCCGCCCCGCAGACATTAAAACACGCGAAGATACAGAAAAAATAGATGAAGCTGTTGGTGTTCCTGAAGATGTACCTTTTGAAGATCAAAAAAAGGCTCAAAAAAATTATGAAGCTAATAGCCGAAAGTTACAAAAAGGTGATCACGTTCACGCTGACTTTGGACCACAATCATTTGATCGGGGTTTTGACACACGTAACTATCAACTCTATAAAATACTTCGTGTAGACGCCGGAAAGACTCCTGTTTTATATAAATTAGTGGATTTACATGACGATGAAATTCCTGGATATTTTTATAAAGAGCAGTTAACAAAAGCCAACCCTCCCGGAAATGGAACTTTTCGCATTGAAAAAGTTTTAAAATCAAAGATAGAAAATGGCGTCGAAAAGTCCTACGTAAAATATTTACATTACCCAAATAAGTTTAACCAGTGGATTCCCAACACAAACTTTGTTGACTAATTTGTTTTTGCACTGCCCGGTTTTAAATTTTTAATTTTTATGCTGGCTTAATGAATCACACTTTGACGAAACCTTTCAAAATAGAGCCCTCCAACTGGGCTTGCCGTAAGATGCAGTGCCCTTTCCCTTGGCACCCATCTCCAGCTTGCTTCAGCGATCGAGCTGCGTAGAACGTCACCCTCTATCCTGTGCCCCCCTCGTACGACCATCTCGCCGCAAGCTGGAGTGTCATTATAGGCCACAAATGTTTTTGTCTGCTGATCCTCCCCATCGGAAAAAAATTACACAGTGAAATTACTATACACTTATTGTGGTACGTACATATTTGCAATAAAAAAGAGCAAAGAAATAGTGCATGGTTCGTGTTATTCCTTGTACAGAGCGTTTGCAACAATTGCGGCACATTGTGCTGCTACAGCTCTACGATGGAGGGAGCGAAGCGTGAGCGCCGCCTCCTCACGGCCGTCGAGATCTGGAGCTTGGTTCTCTTGGTCACGATCATGGTGGGGTCTGTGCAAGAGACGGGCCGCCTTGTCACCACTGCCATGGCGCTGAACTCTCCCGTCGATGCCCTCGTCGTTGCTGCTATCTTTGCGATCGTACGTCTCTTCCGTCACCGCGGACCTCATGGTTTCATTTATGGGAGCCTTCTCTACTTTTGGATGATTCAAGTTATGCTCTCCACCTTTGCTGGTCAGACGGAAGCATTTGTTGTAAGTCAATTTGATCCAAAAATATGGTTTAAAATTAAAAATCTTCCAAATCATCTAGTGCACTTCATCTCCAAGCTTTGCGAATCCGGTTGCAAGTGCTTGTCCCATCTACGACCTGTCGAGGTCACCACCCCGGATTGTTGGAAGGCAGCGCAGTATGCCGTGCCGTGTGATGAGGTTTGTGTTAGTTTTTTTCTTTGTTTCTTTTAATAACATTCTTTGTATAGTTGTTCTGTTCCAATCCTGGACACGACGGCCGTTGGCTATGTTGAAGAGAATCAGGAGGAAGAGGAGGAGCACCTGCAGCGTGAGGAGCCCGACCAGCAGCAGCGTGAGGAACCGGACGAGCGCGAGGAAGAACCGACGGATCCCGGTGGAGAGGCCGCTCTTGCTGGAGTTGTTGTTTGCATTCTGCTTGCGGTAGTCATTCTTGGCTTCATGATATATCTGGTGGGTACCAGCTATTTTTGTTTTTGAATTGGTATTTTGTATTGTCATTTTTTTCCAGGTCTATCGGTATACTGTGGTCGTACGTGGCGATCGTTCTTCTGCTGGAGCTAGTGATGCTGGCCCGACTGAAAACAACGCTTCTTCCACTGATTCTGCCACCGATGTTAATGGTGGGGATACTGATCATGCTGACGCGGCCAACCCTCGAACGTCTCCTCGTGCTGGTGCTGCTGGCGCTCGATTGGCAGCAATAGTTCGCCGTCTCCGTCTCCGACGTACTGCAGAGAGTGGAACAGCCAGTGGAGGAACAGATCTTGAGCGTGGTAGAGATCTTGGCACCCGTGTGGTTTTTGAGAGAGGCCATGAGGTTGTTAACATTGAGGACAGCGATGACAACTTTGAATTCGACGAGGAGCTTGGCATTAGGTCGCCCGCAGACCATGCGCGGTAGGTTAATTTAAAAACTCAGATACACACACACAGAATCCCAATTAAATATAATAAAAATCTTTTCAGTGAAATATGCCGCGCCCGTTCCGGACTTCGAGCAGCCAGAAGATCAATGGATCCTACGACGTAAGACTTTGCAAAAAAAATATGCAACATGCAAATAATTAAAGGTTTTTAGGTACACTCTTTTTACCCTTGACGGCGATGAAGCAACTGACACTGCAAATTCGGAAGTCAACCAAGATGAGGTGCAGCAGCAACAGAACTTGAAGGCCATTCAAGATCGCATGAGGAAGAAAAAACCCAAGGGCATGACACTCCTCCAACAGTTGGCTGGACACGGTAATTCCAGCGCCGCAAGTCCTGGTCCCATTTCAGCAAATCTGGCTGTTCCTTCGTCTTCAACTCCGCCTGCTCCAACTACGCCTCGTCCAATAATTGTCTCCTCGTCATCTGGTGCAACTGCTGCTCCTACTGCTCCTACTGCTCCATTAGCCTCCGCAGCTTCTTTTGCACCTGGACCTACTACATCGACTACCACAACTACTAGCACTACAACGACGACGAGGAAGAAGACTACCACAACTACCACAAACACAGCAGTCTTGTCAGCTACTACTGGTACAACTGCAACAACAGCTTCAGCAACAACAGCTCCTCCAGCTCCTACATCATCTACTGCTGCTGCTGCTGCTGCTGCTGCTGCTACTACTACTACTACTACTACTACTACTACTACTACTACTACTACTACTACTACGAGCAAGACCACAACAACTACTACAACTACTTATTCGCCAATGACTTTTCCGTCGTCTACTGCGTCTTCAGTGTCATTGGAAGCTTCTACGGCAACTGCTGTACCTGTTTCTGTTTCTACCTTGGTGTCGCCGTCTCGTTCAGCTTCCTCTCTTCTTGCTACACAAAGCAGTGTCAATGCTCAATCGGTGCCTGCTCTAACTACACTGGTAACAGCCTCAACAGTAGCTGTTTCGGACAGAGTTTTCACAACAGCGGGAAGTGAGAATACACCTGTTAGCTCAGGTACAAGGTTAGCCACAGGTTCTATTAGTCAGAAATCGTACGTAGAGAGAGTGTTGCGGCGAAAGTCAAAAAGCTTCAGTGTGAACACATGTTCGAAAGAGTCTGTTGAAGAGATGCAAAATCTTGCTCCGAGAGTTATAAACCAGATGAAAATTCAAGAAATGAGAGATCTTGCAGCACAGGACCTGTTGGCAAAGGAGAGGGAAGCTGAACGTCTAGCAGATCAGATCCGTGAGAAACGCAAAAAGGCTGAGTTAGCACGAATTGCGGAGGAGAACAATGCGAGCGTTACAAGCGACAAAAAGACGGAAGAGGAGTCACAAAGGACTGAAAAAAGTAGCCGCGGAGCAAAAAGAAAAGTGAGTCCGCAAAGTGGCACTGGACAAGGACGAGGCACCGCAAAGGAAAAGCTTAAACGCTTGGCCGACCGAAGCCTTGCTACTGCTGCTGCTGGTACTCTTGCTGTTGCTTCTGTTGCTGCGAACAAATTAACGCCAAAATCCCATACTACTGGACGCAAATCTTTTTCGCCATCTGGCCTTGGCAGTGTGCAAATCGGTCCGTTCTTAGATAGTGGCTCTGACACAGACAGAGATGACAGAGAAGGAGATAAAGAGTCGCGCATGCGGAAAAAAAAAGAATTTGAATGTTGCGAGGGAGACAACAATCCGCAGAATGAAAAGAAGTAGGGCAATCAAAAGGCTTTTTATTGTTTTTTTTTGCTTTTTACTATTGTTTATTCAGGAAAAAAAAATACGGGCCTTGTTTTACCGTCTTTTTGCGGAAAAATAAATGTGCGAGCCACAGCATTGTGAGGTAAATCAGACAATGGAGATGCATCTAAAAGGACATATTTGAGATCTTTTTTGTGAGAAACCTGGTATATAAAATCAAAACACTCTCGCAAAAAATTTGGCTTTGAAGGAAAAATCTGTCGGCTTAAAATAGACAACTGCATCTGATCAATTTTGTCATGAAAAATAACTTTTTCTGAGCAATTTCTTATCAAAGTTAGGCGATGTTTAGCTGGAAGAAACATACTTTGGGTTACTATAATTACTGAGATGTTGCTATGGTGAGAAGCTTGGGTAATAAGTTCAAGAACATTGTTGCTAGCAAACGCTTTCATCATAAGATCATCGAGGACAACAAGTTTATGAGTTACTTTTTCGGCTGCCAAATGTTGCTCTTCGATGTTGGGGAGACCTTCAAATATTTCAATATAGTTGCATACAGTTTGAAGTGCTTTTATAAAGTCTTGATGCAGATGCATGGATCCTTCGGGGAAGGCATAAACAATTCGATCAAATTTTGCGGAATACACAGTTTCTCTATACTTAATTAAATTGAAAGCAAATTGGGATTTGCCACTTAAGGTGGGACCTGCGATAACGAGACGACTAGGACAACCAATTTTAGCAAAATTTGGTGATACCATAAAGTCTTGAACTTTTTTGTTGACATGAAAAACAAGATTTTCTTCGGTGTCTTCTTTACTTCGTTTTTGGTTTGCCATTCTCTTCACGTAACTCTTCTACAAACTCATGCACTACGCGTTCATTTGCGACGTCTTCTTTAGAGAAAATTTCATTCAATAGGTCGACAAGACACAAATCATCATTAAACAGGCGGTGAACGATAAAATAAATGCAGAAATCACCACATGTCACACTACCCTTTTTTTGTACTCTTGTAGTGTTGAAGTCACATTCTACTTTTAGGTAAAACCTTGCTTTTTTTGTAAATATGTCTTTTACGAAGTTTTCTGTTGTCCCCAAACTATCAAAAACTTCAAAGGTTGTTTGGTCTCTTCGATGTAGCACAAACCAGTGGAGTCCAGTGCCGGTTGATGTACTAACAAGAATGTACTATGCACGGTTGCTGGTTGTATAAAAATGCCCACTTTCTAGCACATAGCACTGGCAAAACAACACAATACACGTCGTCTCTAACGACGCAAAAGATTTTTTTGTCAACCCTGAAAAACCTATCCCTCGTCTCCATACGTGGGCGAGGGGTCAGGCATCAGAGAAAGGATCTGAGAAAATTTTTTTGGAGGGGTGGTGGTGGTTTTTTTGGCCCTCTGGGGGGAGGGGAGGGAAATTTTTCCTTGGGCCGCCTTCGGCGGAAAAAAAATCCCAATTTTGTTTTTAAAAAATCCCGCATTTTTTCTCCTCTTTTCTCGATTTAAAAATGTTCGGCCGCCTGTGGCGACCGGGGGGGGGGAGGAACAGTAATAAATAAAAATTATGTGAGAGGGGAGAGGTCTTTTTTGGGTGTCCGGGAGGAGCTAGGGATTTCCCCCCGTCCCTCCACTTTGCCGACCTAAGCTTCTCTCTCAATCTTCCTTAATCTCGAGGTCTTGACATCCCACTTCGACTAACCAGCAACCATTTTCAAAAAGTATATAATACTCTGTGTTGACAATAACAAAGTCATCTTCGTGGAGGAGCGGTACATTGTCGATAGTCGAAATACCTCGAAAGTATGGCTGAAGATGACTTATTTTTGCTAGCTGACTAATAATTTCTGAGCCAAGCATTATAAGCCTATTTTTTTTCTGCTGGAACACCAAGGTAGTACCACTTTTTTTTCTTCACGTTGTGTGTGTTTGTCTTTTTTTCTCTCTTCTCATTTTTTGCCAGTTCAAACGTTGCGCTAGGAGGGTAGGTAATACTGGGGAGGGCAGTCAGTATTGGTGGATCAACGACTTTTTTTTGACTGGTTAACATGACAGAGGAAAGAGTTTTGTTTATCCCTTTGTTGTTGTCATTTGCACTGTTCCTTTTTTGCACTATTCCCTTTCCGTCTTGGTAAGATGCGACCGCAGGTTCGTCTTTTTGTCCTGATAATTTTTCAAACCTTTGTTCAATGTCCAGCAACCGTTGGTATTCATTGTAGTCGAGCAACACTTTCCGTACAGACATCTTTGATAACTAAGAAAATATGGGATGAAAGAGAATTCTGTACAATGAAGCAAACTTTAGGAGAAATTCAAGTATCTTGCTTCTTGAGTCGTGGCGTAACCTAGCAAAAGAGTATTTTAAATCTGCTAATACAATTCTCCTTTTGCTTTTAACAATGACTGCAAAGTCCGATCTCCTAATAGGGATGTGACCAACGGATATACAGAAAAGTAGCCGAAGAGTGACGCTAAGTTCTTCTTTTGATGCTTTTCTTAATGTGTCCCTGTTTTTCCATCCACGTTTTTCTTCAAACAGAGTAAACAAAAAGTTGTGATTTTTCTCCATCAATTTCCTCAAACGAGGATGAGATTGGGACATCTTGTTATGCTACACGACGAAGTAAAATCAAGGCAATTACATTTGCTCCGGATGGTCTTTCGCCAGTTTCCGCATTTTTAAGCGTTACACGAAGAAATTGCTGTGCGTTGTTGACGGGAAAATATGTTTGCTGTTTCATGCCAATAATTGTTTTAGCTCCAGCCGTTCTATTTCCAAAAATACATAAGTTCAAAATAGTCTGGCCCGCTGATGGACTAGTACCACTGACAAATTTTCCCATGACATAATTGCTTGAAATAGCGAGATGTTGGGTTGGCGCTGGAGTGGTGTACGTAAATCCAATTGTTGAAACACACATCTCCCACCGCCCGTCTAGCACATCCTCGATCAGACTAAGAGGATAAACTAAGTCACTTCCTACCTCACCTCTTAAGAGCACACTTGTAGTCTTCATAACGCCTGGTTCCTACCACTGCACACAGGGAAAGCAGGGGAAAGTCCAGGCAGCAATGATATCGATTTTATTTTCCTAGAGCTTCAGGTGAGCCCATGAGGGGAAAGAGGAAAGAAAGTGGCAAAGGAAGGCGAAGAGAAGGATGAGGGGGAGGGGAGGAAAGTCGATGGAGTAATGGAGAGGACTTTGAGGTGGAGGACCCATGATACCAAAGGAAGTGGAAGAGAGAGCCAAATAGGGCGAGTCAATGGCGAGACCATGAGGGGCGGAGACAGCATGGGACCAGACCAGGGAATTGGACGAGAGAGGTCCCATGATGGGTGTGTTGCTCAAAGGGGAAGAAAGGAGGCTCCAGGAGGAGAGGAAGTTGTAAAGGAGCCCATGTAGACATGGGGTGGAAGAGGTGGAAAACCAATATTGGACGTAAGGGAGAAAGGCCCATGATGTGGGTGCGAAAGGCGAGGGTATCGAGTGAACGAAGGAAAGCCCATGAGGAG
>JAAUXU010078692.1_pt1 | contig 16903 bp, 14 predicted proteins | sample 7278151 | NCBI WGS metagenome assembly JAAUXU01 (sample SAMN14350113, study PRJNA611818) | marine sediment metagenome | isolation source: surface marine sediment (1.8m) | place: French Polynesia: Moorea | collected 2018-08 | reverse complement strand
GTACTCTAGTCAAGTACCTTTCGGATAGTACTTAAGCCAAAGAACGCCTCACCCCGGTCACTCGTGCACCGACTCTCGAAGTGGCAGCAACTCCAACAACTTCACCTCCGTCTTCACCCACCTCAGATGACCTGCCAGGCCTCACCGGGAGGACAGACAATGCCCGACAGCTGGAGAAAACGTTTCAACGCTCTCCAGGAGCCTGTGGAAGATGACCAAGGCGGTGACCACCCAGCGATGGAACCCTTCTATGATCAGAATTTGGTTAACTCTGCTCAGAGCAAGGTGACGGGGCAGGCACACTGAATGGCATGAGTAATTGCAATTTTGAGCTCAATCTAAAGGTTCACCAGATCGTCCAGTCCGGCTTCGCTGTATGTTATTTCTAGATTTAAGTTCTCTCTCTCACCCTCATTTTCTCTCCAGAATTACACCCGGTATCACGTATTCTATCAAAATCTGGTGTTCTCTCTTACACTCTCTAGTTTGGAGCTTAATATTAAGGCGTGCTCACTCTACACGCTCAACTCAAGTCCAGTGGCACGTGACCTAGTTCTGCGAAAGTGTACTTAGCTCGAGATAGAGCGTTTTGTCCTGGTCACTCTTCGTAAGTTCTGATCCGTAAGGACAGTATTCATCAGCCCCAACCTTTTCTTTGATGCCAATGAAAAAAGGATCCCTCTCCTTTCCATTCCGGGAGTCACTCCTGATTGTGTGCACCTATTACACGATGCAGTATCAGTATTGGGAGTTTATCATTTTCTTGCAATTTCCTGTGATATCTTGCTGATTGGGAACATATCATGATAACTTCTTTGCGGGTCTTGGAGTTCTGTGCAGCTGTCAGGCCGTTCACAAACAAAACTGAGGGCACCACTTGCACTACGTTAAAAATACATTCAGACAGCTTAATTTTCTGCAAACTTTTTATGCTCTGCTGAGGAAGATCAAAAGTGACAATGACGGACGGATGGACAGACACAGAGAGACAGACGGACACATGCACAGAGCTTTATAATTTTTCCTTCCTCAACAAAGTGGGGAGCGTGTGAGCGCCAGTGATGACTTCAAAGTCATCTCTGTCCAAAGGTTATGTCGTACTTCCTCCCTTTTTACTCGTGATACCACTTCTTTGCGCTCAGCCTTTATAAGCTTAGCTTTTGGAACAGCCGAAGTACTGCCGATGAGGAATTTCTTGGCTTCAAACTGCCTCTCGCTTTACTTTGGAGCATTGCTTCACCAGGACGATAGGTTGCGTGCAATAACTTTGAAGATCTGAACGTATGACCAGTGTATGCCATCAAATATGCGTGATACTCGGGATTCTGTTTAGTGGTTTGGTCGCGAATTGAGCACGTACAAAGCACAAAACGATCCGTTTTTATGATAGATTGCTGGAGGAAAGGGCACAACTGGGCAACAACGTTTTGCAGGACAATTGAAAACGAGGGAATGTCTGCAAAGATAAATCCTACCATCTGTGATCCTAGTCTTAAAGTAAGGATGTGATTTATGTCAGGTACTTCTAGAGAAATTCCATTTTTGAGGAACCAACAAATGTTTGGTGAATTTTATGAGAAAACAAGAAAGTTTTAAGAAATGCATGCATATGAATGGATGGATAAACATGCATTTCCAGAAAGGCTTTTGCCGGTCAGATATCTGAGGAAGCACGAGAAAGCCCAGATTTGTCACGCGCCCTGATTATCCGCCGGGTTAGGAAGAAGCTGGAGACAGAAAACATGCAAACTCTGTGGGTTCAATTTGGCTCAATCGAGTCAGCGACTCAACTCACTTTTGTCTGGCTTTGGGCTCAATATCCGTACCTTCTGCTTCGAGTGCATTTGCATTAGTCAGTTTTGAAGCTAAAGATTTTGTGCTGAAATTTTTTCCTTTCCCGAATTGAAAACTTCTTAAGCAAGCAAGATATTTCTTTTGGCAGGAATGCGAGAAATTTCTTTTCTTGGTCCCAACTGTCTTATGGAGCGATGGTTTGTGTTGGGGCAAGTTCGGCAATCGACGTGAGTGTTTTACTGGCAGCTTACTGCTTTGATCTCTAGTTAATAATTTTATGCATGCGTACATGCACGTTGAAGTATCTTTCTAGGTCGGTTAAAAGAAGTATCCTGCGTCTCGGTTGGACAGCATCTATTGGCTGAGACCCACGCAGCACTTTTTTGTTCACAGTGCAGTCAAACTTCTATGTATTCTCTGCTACACTACATTACTTTGATCCCACATTGTGGAAAAATGAGGAATCCCAGAGCAAAAGTGCAAATCAGTTTGGTTTTGGAGAAGCTTTCCATAGAGGGGTAAAACATTGTTGTAGCTCAGTCCAATCAAAAGTTATGGCTGAAAAAATAAGTAGCACGACACTTGCAACACACAGTATGTTATAACACTTTGAGTCCAAAGTACAAACAGTGAAACCTTTGAGAAAATGGGACTTTAAACAGTTAAAACAGTCTCTAATGCCTATTCCCCATCCCCACCCCACCCCTCAAAAAAAGAAATTGACATTTTTGAACTAGCCCAATGAATATCGCATTATGTACAACATGAAAAGGCAATATGACGTAACCTAATATGTCTGTGTGGATGTGTGGACTTATGCTTGGCTTAACATCAGTGACGAGAACTTTATGGGAGCCAAAAGCAGGGTAAGGAGCTTGCTTTTCAGTCTTGAAGACCCTTTTTACGCAGTTCTTGGGTACTTTCATTGAACATTATGGCCACTCGAATATTAGGGTCGCGTGAGATTGAAGACCGTTGTCGCCCATGGCGATGAGCAAGACGACCGAATTTTTGAGACGAGCTGCAGTTAAGACTACAATGACGGTAGTTATGATCAGAGTAATGGGAGATTAAGTACAAAATTTTATAAGAAGAAGTGATGACATTGACAAGGTTATATCTGACAGAAAGAAATACCACAACAAGCGCTGCTTCGACTTTAGCCATGGCTGAGACACCAAAGAACTACGGAGAGGTCACCAAACCCCTCAGAAGTCTAAATCCTCCACAGGGCTGGGAAGGGGAAGCTGCAATTTTAATTTTACCCTTACAGTGCTCAGTTTATATGTGTTCTAGTCACCTTTAACGTCAAAGCAGTGTTTGATTTGTCTGATGCACAAGAAGAAGAAAAGTGAGTGGGTGAGCAATTCTGTGCGAGGCGTTTGAAGAGTGTACTGCATACCCCACATGTGCTAACGTTTGAACAGTCGATTAAAAGAGAGCGTGCACCATTTATGCCCTCGGGTACGCGTACCAAGCTCATGTACAGACATGGGGGTGGGGGTCCAAATGACTTTTTTCGGGGGGGTGGCTAGGGAAAATTGTCTATAATTTTGTTGCCACAAAAGATATGGAAGTGAAATTTTCTAGGCATCTTCCCCTGGCACTAAGCTACTTTCACAAAAATTTACTCTCACTTAAGATATGTATCTTTAAAAGCTACACGAATGTACCTGATGATATGTGTACCTCATAACATTTGTTGCATTTTCCTTCCTGATCACAAATCTGTGCAGCATCCACTGCATGACTTACGAACTTCACTTGGCAAAAAGAAGGGATTTTTCAAGATAGGAGGACACTAACAATCTGGAAGGAATCCTTATAAGACTACAATAATTTTATCATGACCTTTGACATAATGAACAAATCACTCCTTTGAGAGAAGTGGCAAGATCCTCGGAAATTTGCTCGGTAGAGATTCCCTATGTACATGAAGCTGCATGGATACGTTCTGAGTGCCAAACAGTTAAATCAATTATGGAGGACTTGGACATGATCTGATGATACCCATTTTGATCAAAACTCCGAGATACGTACCAGAATTTTAAATAAAGACATGGCAGTGATGAGACTTCTGCTTCATCTACAATTTGCTCCTTGAAATTCTGAGTAACGTGCATGTGTACTCATGTGAGCTAGAAATGGGGGCTGTTGGTGACTTAATGAAAGTAAAAACACTCGATGAACTACTTTTCAAAATTTGCCTGCTGTCAGATGAAGAAGTATTCAAAGCTTCCTTTGAAGTGCTCCAGTGCACCGAAAGATATGAATGTCTCACTGTGTTCTGTGGAAGAACTGTTACATATTGAACGATTAAATGGAAGGAGTTTCCTTGAGGCAAGACAATGGCTTCTCAAAATTAGGAGATATTCGTTTCGACTTGGCACCAAAGCTGCTCGAGGAATTAAACTGCTACTTTCCTGAATGGTTCATTGACATCTTTTCCATATTGAACACTGAAGAATTGGCTGGTGACATGGACACAGATACTTTTGAACGAGCAGAAGAGAAGGAATTGGCAGAAGCTTTTCCACTTGGAAAGCAATATTTTGCCAGACCCAGGGCAACTGCTGTTCACAGTCACTAAAAAGAACAGCAGCAAATGAAGATGGCAAATGCCAGGGATTTGCGACACAAATTTGTTATTTAGAGCAAATCTTATTTTGGACATCTTTCCCTTAAATGTTTTAAAAAAATCAGTACATAGACCCCCCCCCGCATTGCACATAAAACCGTCATTTTGACCCCCCTCCCCTTCACACGTCTGTGAATGTACAGAAACGTGACGGAAGAGATATGACACAGAAGTCAAATGATACCACAACCCGCGAACGCACAGAGAAGGCGATCGTCGGGTCGGTACGTTCACCCCACTTGCCCAGATTCAGAGGTGACGAAGTCGCCTTGTATGCATTCACATGCGTAGACATGATAAACCGCATCCTCACTCTTGGGTTGCTGCACGCAACTCACTTGATCTCACAACACAGGGTGTCTAACGACTGAGAAGGCGACGCCGTTGTTCACGGACATCAAGGCTAAGACCGTGTGTGTGAGTGACGCAAGAAATTGAAGGGCACCGCTATATGTGCAAAGGTCATGTCTCCCAAACAATTATGACTTAGCTATGCAATAGTTCTGATCAAGTATTGGACTCCCTGTGTTTAGTCTGAGTAAGACGATTCCCCGGGATTGCTAATCCCTGAGAGAAAGATGCTAAAAGGATGATCCCGATTGAGTGAGCAGTTTGTTCGTACTGGTGAAAGAAGATAGTAGACATGCTGCCCTAGTACTGGTGCAACAACAAAAGTCTTTTTGGTACCAGCAGTACACTTTGAGCAATCAAAAAGGACTCGTCGACCATGGATGAAGACTCCAGGATGAGAAAGGTCTCGAGCGCCAGCAGCAGTGGCGTGAGCTCGCCGGGGACGTCTTCGAAGGACTTCAAGCCAACGCTGTCAACCCCAGAAGAGTCTGGTTCGGCCCTCGAGAGCTTGGAGTCTCCAGGCCAAAGGCGCGCGCGCGTGAGGTCTCTCTACATCGTACACGCGGGCATGTTCATCTTCATGCTGGGGTACTCGATCATCCTCACGGGGGTCTTCCCCTACATGAAGCAGGTGAACTAGATTGTAGCTTAAGACACACGCAGAGCAGCTGTGGTTCTCTTCCTTGTAGCTGTTGCCTACATTGGTGGCTGAGAATCCGGGAGACGACGGACCATTATTGACTCGCTTCGGCTGGGTTGTAGCTTCCAATCCTTTGGGCCAGATGATCTTTTCGCCATTGTTTGGGTACCTCGCCAACCGCTTTGGCTCCATCCGCTTGGTGTGCATGGTCACTTCCCTCACCTACGTGGCTGGAAATGCCCTTTACTCTATCCTGTCAGTCTTCCCGGAAAGCGCACGCTACGGACTTTTAGTCCTTGCCAGGTTCACGATCGGAGTGTCTTCAGGTGAGTATTTCTGATGTTGTCGCAGAAGGTAGAGGAATGCTGTTGTGTTCCCTACTGCGCTTGCATACACACCCGGTTACCCGGTTATACCCCAAGCACGCACCAATGCGTACGTTCGCACTACGCACATGTACTTCATATTCTGTGTTCAGATGGGATTGACAACGAATTGGAAACTTCTCATGTGACAGAATAGAATTGACATTTCCGTTTCTCCATTAAAAACAAAGAACTCCGGAATGCCGTTTCAAACGTTTCATTCACCTTGCCTTCAGCCAACGCGGCGCCCATGCGCGCGTACGTATCCTCAGCCACGTATCAGCACGAGAGAACCTTTCACATGGCCATCCTGTCAGCCGCCCAAAGTCTCGGCCTCATTGTGGGTCCGGCTTTCCAGGTATAGTAGGCCTACAGCCTTGCATATACATAGATACGTGTGTAACCTTTCCAGTCGTAATTTGAACAGTTACCCATGGACAATGTATATGTACAAGCACATGTGTAATTGTATGTACAGTCCTGGCTGTAAGTGATTGCGTCGGGCATGATGGCACCTCCTACACTGTACTGAATCGTGTTGAGGTGGAATTTTGATGTGGAACGTGTGGATGTGATACTGGGATACAATGTTGAGTACACAGGTCAGTGTCGAGGCTGCCCATTTTGGTGCTAGAATGCTCAAAAGGGAGACAACTAGAGGGAGGGGGGGCATGCCAAACAGAAGAGAAATTTGGCTTTTTCAGGGGGTAAATATGGATGAAATTGGCTGAAATTTTTACAGAAAAATCCTGACCCCCTGGCCCACCATTTCCACTGGGATTCACTTCCCAGGCCCTCCGGAGCCATGAGCAAGCATGCAAAAGCCCTGTGTATGGGTTGAGAGGTTGCTGTGTTCAGTGAAGCAACAAAAAGAGAATGACGGGAGGACATTTTGACAGGTAAACAAAACTCATCAACAGATTGTGCCCAGCAGTAGTGAGAGAAGGTGGTCCTGATGAGACTCGGCAGTAGTGAATGTGGCAGTCCAAATCAAGATTTCCCAACTGTTGTCAATGAGTTGTTTACCTGTCAAAGTGTCACCCTGTCGCTCTCTTTTTGTTGCTTCACCGAATGTAGCAACCTCTCAACCCAGACAAGGGTTTTTTGAGTGCCTGTGCATGGCACCAGAGGACCCAAGGAATGAATTGATGTGGAAATGATGGGCCAGGGGGCTGGGATTGTCCCATGAAAATTTCATCCAATTTCATCTGCCCCCCGAAAAAGCCAAATTTCTCCTCTGTTTGGCATGGCTCCCCTTCTAGTTGTCTCCCTTTTGAGCATTCTAGTGCCATAACGGGCATCCTTGACATTGAACCTGTGTGCTCAACATTGTGTCCCAGTATCACACCTACATGTTCCACATCAAAGTTCCACCTCAACACATTTCAGTACACCATAGAAGGTCCCATCATGTTCCATGCAATTACTTATGACCAGGACTGTACTTTGACTGAATGGGGGTTCTGGCTGGGGTCTCTTTGAAGTAAGCTCAACAGTAACACAGGGAGTATCTGTGATTGTGCTGGTTCAGGGCAAAAAAGCAAATCAGCACTATGCAAGTACCTTGAAAAAATTTTCATCACTGCATTTCCTGTTTTAGATGTTTGAAAACCCAAGAAGTCGGTTTTAAAGTTGGAAAAGTCAGAACCGTTGAAGTTTTAAAATGTGACCATGAATAGAGCACTCAAGTCGTGACCAATGCAACACTTGCTCAACGTGACTCCTTAATAGGCTGCTCTAACGCCGATCCAGTGCTCCGAAAAAGTTTCCGACGAAGACACCTGGTTTGCCATAGACATGTACACAGCCTCTGGGTAAGGAAAGAGACCTGGTTTGTAATTGTAGTTAATGACGTTTCCAAAAGAGCCTTCATTCCGTAATGTGTAATGATCGAATAGAGTTCGGAACTTGAGATTAAAACCTACCAATAAGATAAACACCCCCTTCACTGAGTTTTGATCTCATTTGTAAGCAGAGAAAAGAGATGCTCCATTGTAGAACCTAAAATGTCACTTACGGCGTCAAAAATGACAAAAGTGGTGCAAAAGTTGAAAAAATAGAAAAAGGGGTGCAGGAGGTTGTGAAGTTTTCACGCAATTATCGCCCCAAAATGTAAAAATCCTGCCGAAAATTCCGAAGTCTAGTAATTGTAATCCATTGCCTTTCAGATAACGTAAGCCAAAGTGTGATCCACTACAGGTTTATCAAGTAATCCCTTATGTAATTAATTAATTAACGTGTGACCGCAAAGTCCTGCAATGCAACGTTGAATCAAAAGTGCTGGGATCTGCCCACAATTTTGTAGTGAAACACCTTTCACACTCAATCTAAGCTCGGTCAAATTCGACCCTGATTCACAAGGGGGTGACCCTGTAAAAGACGAAGTACATTTGATAATTTTGTCAGCGTCATCCGGCACTGATCAAATGTCACCTTGCACCTTATTATGCACCTTGACAATATCTGACCTAAGTCTGCAAACAAGGACATTGCAGAGCACTGAGTGGCCAAGATGCACCAGTTGCAGTATTCTCAACGGAATGAACTCTCATTTCGTCTGCTTTTGTACCATGAAAACTTCTGATTCTGCAACTGTTCAAAGTGTCCTGACCCAAGTAGCTTCTTCTTGACCATGATCTCCATTTGCAGGCAAGTTAGGCATAAAAAGAAAGTTTAACAGTGAAACTGTCATAGACCGACGTTGTTTGCTGAAGAATCTGAGCTCAATTTGGTCAGAGTTCCACAAGTGGTACATTCTGGGATCTCACATACTACGTAGTATGAATTTTCTTCAACTACAGAGCATGCTTTTCCTCCCCATGAGCATCAAGTTTAAGCTTTACTGTGTGATTCTAGATGGGTGAGCTCCGTTATGGGCCTGGTGATGTTCCTCCTCTTCTCCCCGCTCATTTTCCACGAGTTCGACGTGGCAAAGGAGGAGCGGAAGAAAGCCCTGGAGAAAATGAAAGCCAACATGTCCGTGTTGCCTTCGCCAGACAATGTCGTTATTGTTGCCTGCATCGCCTGCTTCTTCACTTACTACCTCAACTTTGTGCTCATCGAGACGTACGTGCCTTTCTTACTATCATTCGTGCAATCTACAGTGCCTCTCAAAAGTAAGAACACCCCTTGCAGACTTTTACAGTTTGCCCGGGCCAGCATTACAGAAGTGTTGTAGATTAGTCCTTGTTCAGCGTGTGTGTGGCCAAAACAGAGAGGTGGAGTGAACAGCAGTAGAAATGTGTATGAGAGAGCAAAAAGCAATGGTCACAAAACTGAGCGGTTCTTCAGAAAGTGGATAGAGAAGCAGTTGGAGGTATGAAATTTGCAAATTTGCAAATTAGGGGCCCGCCAAAACCACCCCCTGGTCAGGTGGGCAAATGCCGCAGAGTGGACAAATGTCGCAATTTCAAATCGAAAGTTACTACACATGGAATTCTCATTATGCAACCATGGCTTTTTGCTCTCTTTTACACATTTCTACTCCTGTGCACTCCGCCTTTCTTTTTGGGCCACACACATGCTGAACAAGGACTAATCCGCAGCACTTCTGTAATGCTGGTCCCACCAATGTTGCAACTTTAAAGGTTGCTGTCAGTTGCACACTTTTTCTTGAAGACCAAACTAAAAAAAGTAAGTACTTTTACTAATCTGTCTGCCCGTCTGTGTGTGCAACGCAGTGTAGTGAAAGAGAAACTAACTGACCTCCGCAGTGTTGCCAAGTTGCTGCGTAAAGTTGCCAGCATTCCTCTCCTCCCCAGCGTCATAGAGTCTGGCAACACTTAAAGCATATTCCAACCCCGTTCTCCCCGCAGATAGCTGCTGTGCAGAGAGATTCCCAGTAGGGGCAAATCTATTGGGAGTCTCACTCCACAGTTGGTATCTATGACACCACTGGAGAGAAGAGGAGAGAGAGGATGGAGATTTACTCCCTGCTGTCTTTACGTAGGACATGGAACTTTGGACCTTGATTTCAGACTCAAAAACAGCCTTAAAATGCACCTTCAACTCCCCTATTCCGTGGCTTCGTGGACTAAGATAGATAGGTAGAAGATGTTTTTATGACTCTCTTGGGACTAGACGAAATTGTCGGTAAATCCAGTGTCGGTATATCTGAAGAGTTGGTATATCTGGAGAATGACAAGTGACACCGCAGACTTCTTGGGTGGTGTGCGGTTTATGTTGGAAGTACAGCTTCTTTGACGCATTTTAGTGAATATTGAATCTTCACTTAAATGCGGAGAAACATAAGGCTAGGCAAAATTCATGCCTGGTGTCAAATTGTCTGGGAAAAAGACAGAAGTAATGTTCCTTTTCCACCCCCAACATGCAAAATTCTGAAACGGGGATAGATGTCGGCATATCCAAAGCATCGTTTTTTGGTAAAGAATCCGAACCTGAAAAAGTTGTCGGTATAAGCCGAATGGCTTCAAAGCTGGTGTCGACATAAGCAGGAACCACCCTAATAAGATGTCGGAAAAACTTTAAGGGGTAAACTCACTATTGTGAGGCACTGTGCCACTTTTATGCGTGCGTGTGGGCAAGTGGGGCAATTCATGCATGGGACACTTCATTGCCTATTTGGGATTTTGCAGCACAAAGGCCTTGACGACCTGAAGACAGGGACGGGGATGGGGATGGCGGCCCGAGGGTCGTCAAGGCCTTGCCCACAAGGACTTTTGTAACTTGACACCAGTTCTTGAGGTCACTACTTTTTTAGCAGTCGTTTTCTTAAACTCAAGAACAGGCGTCAATGTCTGGACTGCGTACTCAAGTACAAGTCCATACGTGCACTACAACTCTGGTAGGTTGGGCTCCCCGCTGACCATGGACCAGTTCGGATGGACCGAGTCTGAGGCGGTGATGTACTTGGGCATCTCCATGGCTTGTGGTGGATTACTTTCCCTTGGAACCTTTGTCTCCATTGGGAGACTAGCTCAAAGGTGAAAAGTTACAAGTTCGAGAACAAAAATGGTCCTGCACATGCGGAACATTCTGTAGATTCGATGAGAGAAAGCTTCTGATCTTCTGTGGCATCATCCCGCTCATCATCGGCCGTTTCCTCTTTCTGCCCTGGCCGAACTCAGACTCCCCCGAGGTAGCCGTGCCTGACGATGACAACGGCACCGCTTCCGCAGGTATTGTGGTTGTACCTCAAGGTTGCCCACATCACACTGTTTGGGTGTTGACTGAGTTTTAAATCTTCTCTATTTGTGAAGACAACTTTTTGTCCTTGCTTCCCCACGCAACCATCGGCGCCCGCAACATCGACTGCGAGGACTCGACCGGGGGCGCTCCCCTCTGCAGTCACGACTGGTGCGACGAACAGCCGGGTAATGTGATGTACATACGGCAGTTCAGTAGAACTCGCTCATGAGGATCACTAGATATAAGCATCAGACGCTTATAAGAAGCATTTTCTAAAAGCCAAACAAATCCAACGTTTCTCATATTGCTTGATCGGCATGCCCGTAAAGATGAGGAAATAAGCTTTGTGTTCTCGTTCTGCTTTAAATTGCTGGACGTAAGACTTATCCGCCAGACCTCATATGGGGTTTTGTTGAAAAACACAAAAAGTGTAATGTCAATGACCAACAAAAATAAAGAAAATGTCACCCAAGATGGGGATGACTGCAGCCAGGGGCAATGGGGCATCCTTTAAAGTGTGTCGACGGCTAATGCCGCACAGATAGTGCGCGTATGCACATTTCTGGAGAGGAAAATATGTCACACTAAGGGAACAAGCAGCAGTTTTTATGGTTGTTTTAAATGTTACGCAGACATTCTCGAAGTCCTATAAACAATTCGATATTTTTGTCCAGTCATAAAGTTATCCTCATAAGCACGTTTTACTGCGCCTTGATACTCGTATTGTACTCCGGCAAATTGAAACCGCTCTCTCATCCAGCAGTAACTGCGACGAATTAGGAAAATGAGAAAGTAGCAACCAGTAGTGACTTTTGATACTGCGCAACGCTTACTACAGCATTGATGGGGAACTGTTATTGCTATAGCAAAACCATTGATGCGAAACTGTTATAACTATACGACTATTGTTACCATAACACTTCGATGGCAGAAACACATGATACTTTTTCTATTTGCGCGGCCGATGGAAAAGCGTGCTTTTCATGCAAAGCATATAACTGTGTTTGCCCTCAGGTTTAAGCTATGCACAATTTTTCATCGGATTTTTCATTAACTTCTTGGGCTATCCGTTCTGCGTCAGCATCTCCCAGGCCATTTTCAGCAAAGCCATCGGCCCAAGGCCACAGGTAATAACAACTTTACAGCTGCACGCAAGAAATTTTGGTTAATTGTTGTTCCACTTATTTAAAAAAAGGGCCTGTGGATGGGCGCACTGACTGCAGCTGGCTCGCTTGCTCGAGTGCTTGGCCCCATCATGGTCTCCTACGTGTACAATGCGTTTGGCCTTTACCTGACATTTGGCATCATTATCGCCTCCATGTTTGTGGCCCTGGCCATAACCCTGGTGATGTATAAGAGAATGGTACCGTTCAAGTTGCCAGAAGGTTTTGACGATGTTAAGGAGGACAAAGGAAGTCCTGAGTTAGAGGCGAAGACGACAGCCTCATGAGGTAGCAATTCCTCATAGTTAATATATATGAACGCAGTGTCGTTGAAGTGAATTCACATTCGCTCGTCGTTGCTCAGCCCATAGGTATCGCAAGCTCTTGTACCTTTGTACATGCACTGTGCATGCGTCGACTTGTACGAGACTTGATGCAACAAATTCGTTTCATTAATATTTCAGAGAATAGTTTAGGTACATACCTACATATTATACAGTATAACATATTTTTTGACTTCTTCCACATTTTGACCTTTGTCGCATTGTAGCGCTTGACAGAATAAACTTTCTCTAAAGATTTTGCAGATCCCAATTGATGTGAAGCATCGTCAGAAGCATTAGACGGTACAGTTTAGAACATAAAATCAAGTAGGGCATCACATGTGGGGCTAGACTACCACTAAGGCAATCTACGGAACGTACATCACACGCGTACCGATAAGAGAGGAAGTGGACGAGAATGCAGAATAGCTAAATTATGACCATATTTTAGTACAAGCATATTTTCCATTCACTCTTACTTTCCAACGTCATCCCCCTCCTTCTCAATGCACTTGTCCATTCTGGCGAAGATCCTGTGGATGAAGCTTTCTCACAAACCCTTGTACAGCATTGATCAGGCTCTGGTCGTCACCGTTGCGGTTTTCAGCTAGCCATTTTTGATAGGGGGGGGGGGAATATATGCAGTTGCATGGTGCCCGGTGAGGGAAATATGGTAAGCAAACAGCGTCTCCCGTCTTGCCACGGAGAGCAAAGGACTTGACAACCACACCCGCGGTTCTGTCGTGCATGCTAGTGGTGTCGGTGCTGTCTTATCATAGGTGTGCGGATGTGTTTATCCTGATTTGAAGTAGTCACGGCCATGTCTCTTAGCTTCCACCTTTGAAATATCCCACTGTTTGACAAAGTTATAAGTCCATTCTGCATTATCGTCGAGTCCCTCGTCCATTTCACATTCCAAGTCTGGAGACATGTACATATGTACGCATGGGGCATACACACTGCACGTACGTAGACTGTTGGTGCCTTGTACAATACGCCACACACAATATCAACGTACATAACATATAGATGAATCGGGGTACATTATTAACAGTAATTTCAGGGTATGTACGGGCGGGTAGGGTTCCATTGCATCATTACTTCATTATGTACCGGGTGACCGGAATTTAGCTTCCCTCCTACTAGACCAAAGAAAATTTATCCGGCCCCTGTTACATACTCTACATAGATAAGATTAATATCATCCAGGCGAAATACCAACGTTATATTTTAGTTGTGTTCACAATGACACAATCATGCCGAACCGGTGATCTGGTGTCTAGATCTGGTTACTAGAAACGTTTAAATAATAAGTTAGCAAGTCAATCATTTCGCAGGAAATTTGCAAAGAACAGATGAGAAGCTAAATTCCGCTTTACATGGCACTGTATGAGGAGTGTTCGCATGCTCTGGCGCATGCGCTTAGCTGACTCGCATTCCAAAGTTAAAACGACACCGAATGACGGACCGTATTAGCACTGGTTTTCCAGAAAGCCTCCATCATCACCGTATGTGGGAGGGTCCGAGAATAAGACTGACATTCCAATTTTGTCTTGAGTGAAGGGGAACTGTGACAGCAGCTGCTGAATGATACCAAGAAACGTCAAGGATGAATTTCTAACTATGCGATGATGCTTTTCCTCCACTTTCGGTGTCTTGGTCGATGTCCTCATGAAAAGGCGCTGCTTTTTTTTTCTTTGTCCGTGGCCACGATGGTTTCAGGGAGTCAGACGAAACCACGCTCAGCTCATATCTGCACGAAACTAAAGTGTCCCTTCATGAACGTTCGTCAATGCGAGAGACACAGCTTTTAACTGAATCATTCGGCCGCATCGAGCTTGTGTTTTCAGGTCATTGTTACGCGTAGTCCAGCGAAGGATACGTTCTACAGGGTTTGCGGTATTTACAGAGAAACACATTTGATGGGGTGTTTCAACAGCTCTGGTGTATGACAAAATTATGCAAACGAAAAACCAACAGCGAACGCTACTACTACCGGTGCTATGGAGACGTACATACAGCAGGTGGCATTCGAAGGCTTTTCCGTCCATTGCCAAGTCGATGATTACAGCAGCAACGCTTTTCTCCGCCCGGATATAACAGTGTTTATACGTATGTTCCTTTCCTTCCTTCTCACTTCTGTCTTCTTATCTTGGAGGGGGTCTTCCACACTGAGGGCACAGCTCCTGATAGCACGCCATGCTCCCCATCTCAATCAGCCGGCAGTTGAGGCAACTCGTCTCCCGGCCGAGATCCTGAGAAAGGAGGTTGCCCTTACACTCAACCAGACAGTGGAGGTCAGGAAGACGTGGCCAAGACCAAAGATGGCGTCTGAGCAGACATCTTAAATCACCCATAGACGCCGAGAAGTGCGTCCATGAGTGTATATGGGAGACGCTCTCGCTCTGGCACCTAGATCCCCTTAGGTGTGAGTGCACATTTATGCACCTCTGTCGAATCTTTCTCGTCCGTGCATATGTGTGTGACTTAAGCACTTTTGATTCTTTCAACTTTTTGGGGGGAGGCAAAAATGTCACCTTGAGTGGAAAGAAGACGAGATGAGATTTAAATTGCCGCTTTTGAGACGATGAGAAGGAAAGTGGAAAAGCGTGCCAGACCTCTTGGAATGTTTTGAGAGAATGCTGGGGGCGAAGGCGAGGCTATCGAGTGTCTTTGGTCATGGTCACGTTTGCAGACATTTGGTTATCATTGAAACAGACAGGGAAAACTTCTCCTGTGAGGAAGCCACGTATGCATGTGCTGGGTAAGAAATCTTCCTGTCTAAGAATGACTTTTACCCTGAAATGTCTGTTCTGAATTGCTGCGGTGTAGTGTGCTTGTTCTCCTTCCAAATAATCGTCTTGGAGGTTCCTTTTCTTCAGCAACGCCCTGAGACCGAACCCAAGGGTCACGAGGCAAAGAAGAGAAACCTAGAGAAAAAGCTTTGCATGACGCGCAATTCTTAAAAATGATCTTTCACAAGAATACTACTTCGTGGGCTGCCTACACATCATATCACTTTACCGTGCACATAGGTTTGTACTGTGAGAATCTCACCACAACGAGCACTCCAACTGTGGTTGCACCTCCCGGGATTCCCTCTTCTTGGGCGTCACCAAATGTGTTGACAAACCCGTTATTGTTACTGTCGGATTTGTCACTGCTGCTGGCGATGACGGAGGACACGGTGGTAGTGGTAGTCGAGTAGTAGTAGTTTCCATAAGTAGAGGCCTCGTAGCCGTAAGGCCTATACGCGTCGCTAAAGTCAGCTGGAACAGGGATGAAACGTTGATTCTATGTGCTGGGGGACGTGAGTATAGTCCTCCCCTTGAGGAAGTTCATCAGAATGACATCACCTCCTATGCTGTACTGAACGTTTTGAGGTTGAATTTTGATGTAGAACATGTAGATGTGACACACGACCACAGTGTTGGCAGTGTTGGCCTTTTCACGGAGTTACAGTTGATAAACTTGGCTGAAAATTTTCTGAGGGAATTCGCCCCCTCCCCCTATTTCCAGGGGAATTCACTCCCTTGGCCCTCCGGCAGCATGCACTAACCTCACAAAAACCGTATGTTTGGGAGAGAAGTTGCCACATTCTGTGAAGTTGCCAAAGTCGAGCATCGGGGGAATACTTTGACATTAACCCGCCCGAAAAACAAACTGCATTGAAATAGACGATCTGGATGGCGATGCCAACCTGGACAGCAACTTTGCTCGCAACTGCAACGTCTGAGCTAACTGATTCATCAAGCTATAAGAGCTCATTGACGGCATCTCTTGAGAGAGTCGCAACGAGAGTGGACAAGGCTTGACCTCGACAACTGCTATGAGAGTGGATGGTCTTGACAGTCCGGAGGAGCTACGAGTATGAAGGATTCTCAACAGCCAGATTTCACTAAGCATTAATCTACGCAATAAGAACAGCAATGAATAGTGGATGTGGCTATTGATGTCTTTCTTCTTGCACTCACTCTAGATGCTGCACAACGGCAGCATTTGTGCAAAGCCGGTCAGTTTTGGACATCGTCTTGGAGCGTGGGTTCGCCATGTCACTGTGCTGTTTGATCATTGTCGTGATTATGGCCGTGTGATGGCTTTTACATTGAAGTGTCATGCTGTCGCTCTCTTTTTGTAAATTCACAGAACGTAGCAACCTCTCCTTGCCCCCAAAGGTATGGGTTTCGCGCAGTTAGTGCGTGGTGCTGGAAGCCATGGTGCCCAGGGAGTGAATCCCCCTGGAAATTGGAAGGGGGACTGAAGGCAGGATTCCCCCAGAAAATTCTCAGCCAATTTCATCAACTTAAATTCCGTCGTAAAGCCAAATTTTGAGCCTCTTTGGTGTGCCCCTCTCCAGTTGACTTCCATTTGAGCAACACAGCACCAAAATAGGCATCGAACTCAACACTGTGCCGAAGTATCAGATCTACATGTTCCACATCAAATGTTCCACATCAAATTCAAACTTAAAACGTTCCAGT
>JAAUXU010122012.1_pt1 | contig 16909 bp, 13 predicted proteins | sample 7278151 | NCBI WGS metagenome assembly JAAUXU01 (sample SAMN14350113, study PRJNA611818) | marine sediment metagenome | isolation source: surface marine sediment (1.8m) | place: French Polynesia: Moorea | collected 2018-08 | reverse complement strand
TATAATTTATCACCCCCCCCCCGGCCCCGCGGGGCTGGTTTTTTTTATATATATTTTACTTTTGTTCCGGTGTTTTGGTTCGGGGGCGGGGGGGGGGGGGGGGGCCCCCCACGACGGATCGTAGGACTCCTCCGGCATCATCCGCATGACCTCAGATGTCGCATGGTGCCTGCCTGTTAAGTACTGCCTCTAAACCGACTGCCCGCTGTCACCAGTGGGCCTTGGAAGGCCTTGCCAGGCCCAGCCGGGCCAAAAGAACCCGTCCCACGTGTGTTTAGGACATCTTTAGCACCGTCCGGCCTCTTTCTCACGTCGGCCGAGGGCGTCTGATGTACCAGCAAGGCTAATTGGCACAAGGTGCGCCAGAACAGAGCAGCGTCTTTCTAAAGGAGAACAAGTGTCTACATAAGAATGACCGAGCGAGAGCTCTTATGCTGTACCACATATTTTTATGGCTCCTTTAAACCTGGCCTTTATTGCATGTCTTTCCTTTTAGAACGATGCTTTCTGAGGTGGTCGCAGTAAAAAAGAGTGGACACGAGACAGAAGCTCTACGAGACCAAGTTGACCAGGGTGTGTCTGGTTCGGCCTGGTGTCAAAGTCGTCCACTCGACTTGTTGCTCCGGCCCGGCCCGTAGCCCCCGCTCCAGCCGCCGTTGCACCGCGCCGTCCGGGTGCGGCTCCAGCCACCCCGGGGGGTGTGGCGGGGTGATCTTGTCTGGAGGAGCCCGGACAAGGAGGGAGACGCCATTGTGTCCGTTTACAGGAATATGCTTGGGGGTTCAAGGCTGCGAGAAGAGAAAGGGGGAAGAAAGTAAGCGAGCAGGGACTGCATAGTGCAGGAGGAAGGGTAATAAAGTTTTTGCCAAGACAAATGCCCCAGGGCAGTAAAAAGACACACACCATCTACTATGTGGTGTGCTCACCACATTCTGTAAGTAAAGCAGAATGTTGGTAACATTAGCGGGATAAGGAGGTTTGGAATGAAAAGGACTTTGGGGCAGAATTGCACGAGAAATAAGACTGACTGCGGGACCGTCTCAGGGAGCTCTCAAACGTTAATTTTCTAGGCTTAAATAAGATAGAAGCGAATACGGAATTAATTTCCTCTTCTTCCTGGCCTTAAACCCTACTACGAGGGAAAAGTTTTCGCCGTCATCAAAACTTGGGCAACCAACAAACGTGAAAGGAAAGAAAACTTGACGCTCTCTTCTCATTTCATCATTTTAGCGATGAGAGTGAGCGGAAAACGTCTGCGGACCAAGAGCAGGTGCTGGGTGTGATTCGAATCAGGGTTCCGATCTGATTGGAGGCTTTGCTTAGGATTCAGGGTCATCGTTTTAGGGATTCACGAATCCTGAAGTCACGGATTAGATCCTCCGGAGGATCACGTAAAGACCGGGCAATTTGAATTTCCTGCTGGAGTCAGCACAGGAGGTGGGCGGGCAGGAGCCATTTGGGGCAGATTTGGCAGAGACGCATCGCTCATGGCCTTTTGCGAGATGGACCGAACACGTCCATGCCCAAGCTGGACTTCATTTAGGTCTCGCTTGGCAACTTTCCTTTTCAGCGATTTCAGTGGCGATCTGACCCAGATTCACATCACAACAACACTCATGACTCCGATCCAGCTGCACAACTGAGAGATTCGATCCACCCCTAGCCCAGGCTGCTCAAGAATTGCCACAGGACGGACGTGAATTAGAGCATCATTGTCTCCACCTGTCTGCTGTGCCTGAAAAATTTGGCCTCACATTTGGCGGTAATTGCACAAACTTGGTTGTTCGCAGTGTATGAGTGACTTTTGCGCGGCGCCTGAGTAAACTTGAGTATGGATGACACAACAAATGCTGTTTGTAGTACATCACACGAAACGAAAACCACTCTAACAAATTGAGGTCGGAGAAAGCGTCGGGCAACTTGAGGTGAATGCTATTCTCACTGACTCTCACAGTATAAGCGAAGCGTTTAAATCTTGTTTTCACCCTCACGTCAGTCCATCAAGTGGTCACCTTCCTTGGGTCCAGAGGACGCATAAAGGCTCCCCCCCCCCTCTGACTGTAACTAACTCAATTTCAAGGCCAAAAGAGCGAAAAAAAGGCCACGTCGGAAGAGAGAGAGAAAACTTGTGCCATGTTCTTCACTTATTTTCACCCATGGCCTTTGCTCCCGACAGTGAGAATAGCATTAAGGCCATTACCGACATAAATTTTTGAATGCTCTCTCTCTGCTCTTGCGAGCGTGAGTGCTCCCCTGTGTGCGCGGGCCAGAGAGTTTGTATATGAGTACGTGCCTACGTCCGTCCGTATGTACGTACCAGCGTCAGTCAACAGTAAATTAGCCAGTTTCATGCGTCTATAGGGAGAAAGAAAAAAGTTTCTTTAATTATTCATCATCAGGCTGGGCCTGGCGGCAGCAAAAAAGAAGGCCTCGGAGAGGAAAGGGAAGGCTAGCAAGTAGTGGCTGTCGGCCTTGTTTTGCTGGGACGTCCGCTGGAAATTTTTGCGGGTGCAAACGTGCATTCGAGTGTGGAAGTGCAAGGGGAGACGTCTCGACCGAAATTACACTCGAAAGCCTCTGCAGCCAGAAGAGCGAATGGGGAAACGTGCAGTTAAGCCCGAAATTATTCGCACCCCCCTTCTAAATTGTGGATTTGTGCGCAGAACTGGGGAAATATGACCTCGGGACTGTTATCAGTGACGAAGGCACACTTATTAATCTCATACATCTGCTTCTGTATCTCAGCTTTGGGGGAAAAAAGATTCAAGAATTACCTCAGGCACTTCTCGGGAACAGATTTCAGATGTAATACTTTTGTTTTCTGACACGTCGTTCCAACACCTTTCTTTATATCTGGAGGTGGATTGAATGTGTGCGCCTCATGGCACCAAAGGTACACACCCGATGCGCGTAAATATATAATTTACATACAATTATGCATAATGAGTGTGCAACTATACAGTTGCATACATATTGGAGTATAGCCGCGGTGGCAGTCATGCGAGATGATAAGATTACCGTACGTGCCAGGGTATAACAGGCGGGTTCACCCGAGTCCGGGTGGGTACCCGGTCACAACCTAAAACTGCATCGATCCCTTTGAAGGAACTTTGAGCCAGCGGGGACTCCCTCACTCCGATCGTTGCTGATAACCTCCACACATTTGCTGATGTGATCGTCCAATTCTACATGCCACGCTGCCACTCGTGTGAGCTCGCTGTCAGTTGAGTTTGTACCCGAATGACGTGAACAAGACTTCCTCGAGTTTCGAGCTGAAAACCCTCGAGCGGAGCCGGGCTCAAGTCAGGTCGAAGGTCGAAATCCCGACTTGACTCAAATTCCAATGCATCCCTACCTCCAAATTGTATGCAAACATTTTTGCGTGAACTTCCAGGGACTCAATATTATTAGAAAAGCCAAAACCCGCCAAAGTTCACAGGTTTTTGCTCCTACCCGGCCCGGGAACCCGACTCGTAAACTATGACAAAAGCCCAGTACGTACATTTCAGACACTGCAACCAATTGTACACTCTTAGGCTCTCTTCTTTGATTTTCTGTTACTTTACTCCTCCCTGACTGCGTTGTGTGTGCGTAGACACAGTACAAGACTACTACAGCAGTAGTAGTAGAGGAGCATTCTTAGTACAACGTGCAGTTGTTCAAGGAAATCGCTGCTAGATCTGCCAATTTTCTTGTCAAGCCAGGACTCATTATCAGTGATTATTTATGACAGCTCGGCCTCCCCTCCCTCGCAGGTACTCCCTAAACTGCACTGTGTCTCCGCTTCAAATACTGTGCAGCCAAGCAAAATCGTCCTTTTTTTTCCATTCTCTGCAGAAAAAACAAAATTGAAGAAAAATAAATCTTGAGTAGAGTCATCGCTCAAAAAGGAGGCAGCTGAGAATCGTGGTGCTTGGCACGCCCGGAAATCACGTCCTCCGCGGCGCATGTTGTTTGGCAGTCAGACCAAGCTGGGCCAAATGCCCGTGGGAGACCCTCTACCTCCACACGTCCTCCCTGACTATGAGTCCAACACGCCTGAATAGCTCCGAAGCCGCGCTCATGAATGGACATCTTTGAGGTGTTGTGCGCCACTCAAGAATGGGTGAGGGAGGAGGCCTGATTGACAAAAACCATGAGTGCACTTTTGTACACGTCGTCGCTGTGGTCGTCGTCGTGCAGCGCGTGAGTCAACAATGCACAGCATCTCACAACTTCTCTGGCGCTTCGCTCCGGCTGTCTTGTGTGCTCAGATAATTGCTTGCTTGTATCATTAAGCATTGGCAAATGAAGGCGGGCGGATATTGATGATGCATCCTTCCGTTCTCCCGACGTACAGGGTGGCTCTGCCCTCATTTGGTCGGTCTGCTACACCCGCAGGGTGGCTTTGTCCCCGCTGCTGACGTATCCTTCCGCTGCTGTACGTACAGGGTGACTCGGTCCTTTCAGTCGTGAGTTGGACTATTGAGATTTCGCATCACCGGCGTTCTTTGTCAGATGTTTTCTCTGACTGAGCAGCTGATTCTTGGCATCATTTGCACACTCTTCGTGGGTCGTGTGTACGTTTGTGTGTCAATTGGCATGCTGCATTGGCTCCTCCATTGGGCTCCTAATCTGGGCCTAAATCCATCTCCAGGCCCAAGGCCATGATTGAATGACTGTTAGTGGCACTGTGGCTTCTTGGTCATGAGAGCTCACAAGATAGGACTGAGGGAGGGGAAATGAGGGCTCTTTGCAGTCAGCAGCGGTGCTCTTTTTATTGCCAAGTGCCAGTTTCTGAGATGAAAATCACCCAACATAAATTTTAATTAACGCCCACTCTTCCTACGGTTCTCATTGGCACAGTTCGAGTTATGCCAAAGACAGACAGACAGACAGACAGAGGGCAGACAGACACACAGACACTGACCTTTCAAATAAAAAGAAGGAAACGTTGAGTGAAAGTAAGTTTTTCTCTAAGCCAAGTCAGGGACCTCTGACATTGCAAGAGAGGAGGGAGCGATTGCCGATTTGTTAATGAAAGTGCAGAGCTGCCAAGGAATGATGATCGAAGTCTCGCTGACTGCACTGTTCAGCTTGGGAAGTGGTTGCCCCACCTGTTACGCAGGGAGCTATTTGAGAACCCGGCCTGCACTTGTCCGTGATCAGTCCGTGTGTCAGAGGTCCCTGCCAAGGTTGACCACGCACCGCATAGCAAGGAAGGTGAATAATTCAAGCGTTGAGGCCATCAAAGCTTGAGATCCGTTGCAACTTGGTGCAGGTCACGCACGAGGACGTCGCGGTCGTACTAAGCAGTGAGATGATGACGTTTGCAGGTGCAACTCCGTGGCCGTCTTCTCCTGGGGTGGAGTGACTCACGGGGTCGTCTGAGCATTTGTTGATCATTTCCTCAACTTCTCTGATTTCTATCACCGGGCTATTTTTTCATTTCCTTGATCGCTCTCACCTTGGGATAAAGGGAAAGTCGAGGAGAGATGTGAGGCCCATGTGGGCCTCTCACATCGCTCTTTCATTTCCGCCAAGTTCTAAAAGTCTGACCGGAAGATAAAGGAGAAGGCCAGAAGAAGAAGGGGAAAAAGCAACACGTACCTACCCACGTAGGTCCCCTTTCTGTGCGAGGCAGCAAAAGCCTCAGCTGATGTTGTTACCGCACGCTTTGATCTCAGTCACATCAGGAGGCAGACGAGGAAGAACGACTCGCCAGCCACAAGTCATCTCCTGGACCGACTCGGAGGACGTGATGAAGCTGAATTATGCGTACGTGATTCGTCCCGCCTCCGGGCGGCCGGACACGCACGCGCAACCAGGTGTCTTCTTCCCCAGACAGACGCAGGCCCTGGCCAAAGGCGCTCAGGCTGGGGTTGGCGGGAAGGGAAGGGGGGGGGGCACCCTGTCTGCACCAGCTTCCCCACGGGTCGCATCCCATCTCCCGTTCTGGCTGAAGTCGGCAGGGGCACCCTGTACCAAGTTGCGCTCGCACCCGCCCCCCTAGTTCCCTTTTAAGCCCAACGAAATGAGAAATGACCCGCCTGGGTCCTCGCAAGGCTCCAAACAAAAGGAGTTCGTCCCCATGGTTTTGTGCTTTGTTCACTGAAAGGAGTTGTTAAGAAGTTGTGGAACTCGGAGCCTCCCCTCAAGAAGAAGACCATTATTGCTTGCCCGCTGTTCGGTGCGCAGAACTCACTCACCCCAATAATCAGGGCGGAGGAGGGCAGGGAGGAGGCACAAAAGGAAGGGGGAGGCAAATAATTAATTAGCCAGACAATTCCTTCCCGCGCCTTAGAATAAGTGTGCGTTCTTTCTCTGCTCTCTCGTCCCCGGTTCCGCGGCTGCCTCGAGGGAGACCAATCTTTATGGAGAACTTACCCAACCTGGTGGGTCTGGAGCAAGTGCTTTTCGTCAGCGCTGCTCCCATGGGAGTGCAAAAAATCTGCGGAGGCCAAGTCGATGACAGCTTACGGGATTTCTTGACCAGGAGACGACGAAGGAGAAGGTCAAAGAAGAAAAAAAAAAGCCCTCATACGAACAGCACCACAGTCGTATCGTACAACTTCGTGAGCTCCACTGATGCTTATGACGTGTTGACCCCTCACAACCCCCTTGCCTGCAGTCAGAGATGGCAGACACTTTGCAAACTCTCATTAAGTCTGCGCTGGAACAAAGAAGTCCCCCTCCTCCCCCCCTGTGCTGAAGCACGAGGGAGGAGGCGATGACTCAGAACTGCTTCTTCAGTGATAGCACCTACATGGGGGAGACGCTTTCCACTCTCTCTGCTCTCCTGGTGTCAGCCAAATCGAGGCAGCAATTTGTTTTAATGGACGTCTGTTTGCGAACTCCAATGAAAGGAGAGACAAGGGAGGGGGTAGAGAGAAAGGCAAATTAGACCCGAGCAAGATTGAACTCAGCGGAGGGGGGGGAAAAAGGGTTATGACGAGGGAGTCGTTGTGTTTACCTTGGTGTGACAAGACAGTGCGACGTCAACGAGCTGCTTTTCTTTCTTTTTGCTCACTCTCGACTGCTTCATCTAATGAAAACCTCGTCATTCATGAGCTACGTGGCTGCAGGGGGAGGCGAACAACTTTCTTACCGGGCTTCTCCATCTCCGTGAGGACCGAGGCGCCCACCGACGTCGCGACGGATGCGACGAGCAGGGGGATCATCAGCAACGTGCGGAACGCCACCAAGTCAAGGCGCTTTGTCATTTTCGGCGGACATCGGAGAAGATCACTTCTACCGAGGTCAGGAGGAGGCAGCATTTTCTACTCTTCCTTGCTTTTTTTTTCTTTTTCACCTTAGTTTCTTTCACGTCACACTCGCTCTCTGCTCTTCATTTCTTCAGGGTTGAGGCTGTTGGCAGGTGAGTGACTGCTCGAAGGTCTCGATCAACCACTGTGACGTCATCGACCCCTCAGGTGACTCGGTCAGACCACTCAAATCCACGTGTCTCATCGTTTCTCTTCGTTTCTCTGGGAAGCTGTGATTGATGAGCTTGCGAAATTTCCTGTCACTTATTCGGGATTTTCTTGCCTTGCAGTCTCGGGGGTCGTGACCGTGGCTTCGCTCACGCAGGACGAGTGGAGCACGCAAGACCAATTACCTGAAATCGATTAAGAAAGACAAGGAGTCAGCACAGCGTCAATACGGACGTGGTCACGCTTGGTCACACTCGTATTTGCAAAGTCCATCCATTGTGTCACGTTATTTCACCTGCATGCGAGGGATGACGGCACGCGAGAGGACGTTGGTCAAGAGACCTTGAACATGACATGACTTTTCATGCCAACGTTCGCACTGTGGGAGAGACAGACTGGTAATTGTCATGGCGGTCAAGTCCCCCTTATGTACAACGGTCCTTGGCGGGCTCATCAAGACCTCAGGAACTGTGGAGGCACCAGGCAGAGTTGTGATATGGGTACCAGATGTCCTTGTGCGTGGAGCCTTTGTCAAGGATCAACTCTGTCGTCCCCCTCTCCCCCTTGAACGTGAACCAAATCGACGCACAACATCTTGACACGTCAAGGACTTCGACCGCCGGACTCCAGAGTCGTATCCCATAGAGCGGACCAATATGACTTTCGCGCAGTGAAAAGAAATGGAGGAGCAACATAATTGACTGCTATAATAGTACTTGTAAGTACTGAGGAACGATTGTCCTTTTTTATCTCTGTGTACATTGTGGCTCGATTTCTGCGATAACGGACATAGTAATTAAACCTTGCTGTTACTCTCTAAGTATGGCTCAAAAAAAAAGTAAAAAAACAGTCCCTGTTCAACACCCCGGTGTTGTCGTTGGAGAGAGAAAAATCGACCAGCGCCAGAAATGATTATTTGCTCCTACTCGTAATTCAGCCCGAAACTCCAGCTCGGTTGTGTTGAACAACGACCTATGAAGCAAGAGTCCTCCGGATACACCGGCAATTTCCGAGGGTGTCGACATGTCCGGAGTCCACTGTCCATCCGTCCAGCGCCACCGCCGACAGGCTGGTCCACTGGCAGTCTGTACATAGGTACGTACAGCGCAGAGGCTTTGAGAGCATTTAGTGATTGGCCGCCTCCAGATCAGCCCTTGTCAGGCGTCCGAGTCCAATTTGTGACGGGAAAGGAGGTTGAAGACCCGGAGATAAAGAGACAAGACGGCCAAGTACGTACGTCTGTATGTAGTGGAAGGTACAAGGAAGAAAATGCTTTGCTTTGTGTCCCCCATCCCGCCTTCCACGTATGCCAGTGCAGCACGTATGTACCGCAGTACGCAGGGTCCAGCATGCACTTAGCGATATTTGACGTGGGTCAAGAGTCATCCCGCTGACCTTGTTTCCCCAGGTATACGAGGTCGTTGAGAGGATATGGAGCTTATTCTAAGAAGCTGAGTGAAATCATTTGGGGTGTGAATGCGTCGCTTGTGCGCGGAGTCGCGCGAACATTTGCATATTATAAACGTCACACGTCGAGAGAGTACGTGTGTCTGGCTTTCATCCTCTCCGTCGACAGCAGCAGCTGTAGCTCGGACGAAAGCATCCGGGCGTTCTCCAAGTCTCTTTGCGGCCTGACAAATCCACAGGAATTTGCTGGCGTCTGCGCCGTCGAAGCCTCAGCTGTTCTCGACGACGACGACGACGACCAAGTTGCCGGTCTACTAGCAGCAGAATTGCGCACCTCCTGCATGGCCCCCATGCTCCACTTCCCAATTTTCTACCTCTGTCAGCGCGCGGCTGAGTCAGACCTCATTTTTTTCCGCCAAGGATACGCCAATAGCGCTGTGAGGGGCTGAAGAAAAGACTTCACTTGTAGTTGCGTTACAAAGCATCGTCGTTTAGCAAGAGAATGGGGGAGGGGGGGGGAGCAGGAGAGAGCAGAGATTTGTCACCTGTCTTTCAATCGGCGTGCAGAAGCAAGCGCGGCATTACGGGACCGATAAAAGCCTGAGTGAGCGTCTTTTCGACTTCGTTAGGGGGGAGAAAAAGTGGGGGAAGTCGCTGCGGAATCCGCACGCTTTGATTGAACCAGGAGAATTGCATGCAAAGTCGCCAGCCCACACACACGAGCAGCTGATAAGTAGTGGCTGAGGCTGGGGAATTTCCTACATTATATTTCCTGACCTTGACAGGCAGGCCTTGCTTCAAGTATCGAGCTCAGGCATGACTACGTAATGGGCTCTCAGTCCACTTGCCTCAGGATCCACAAACAGAAGCAAATTTATTCACCGGAACAGCGTGTGGAGTGGAGGAAGTGCGTATGAGCAGAGATCGTTGAGAAATCTCCACCCCATGGACAAGTCTACTCAGTACTCGGACATGTCCGGAACGTCATGTCCACGTCCGCCATCCTGGCTGTTGACCCCCATGTTGTTCCACTGGAGCACGTTGGACCACGGCAAAGAAAGTTGGTTTTCCACCGCGTGGCTCGGTTACACAACACCTAACGACGCTCAATGTGCAGAATGCCAAGGCCGTGAGAGTCTTTTTCTTTTTTTTTCCTCGCTCACAAAGGCTGTATAAGTTACGGTTAATCTTTGCTCCGGTTTCGTTCTATTCGACTTTCCGGCTCTCCGGTTCCAAGTTGGAACCTTTCTGCTTTAAAATTGCGTGTGCCATCCTGGACGACGGGAGGAGAGCTGAAAAATGCGATAAGTTTGAGCGCTTCTTTCCAGGCTGCCATTACGGGGTGGTGGTGGAATGGAGGCAGGTCCAAAAATAGCCTTGCAAGTTATGCAATTTCGCATATTGCCACGTATCTGCATCTGCAGATTTAGCCACGTCGGCCGAGCCAGCGCAGTCTGCACACGTGAGGCCAAATCTGAGGCCGTCAGCTCACATATTGTAGAGTGTTGAATGTAACTTTCTACTTCTGTCTGCGAAGTTCTTGCACTGCCCCCCCCCCCTCTCCTCTACCTCTTTACTCAGATTCAATCAAGATTCGTGTGAAGCGAAGCGTCAACAAATTTTCTTCGGAGAGGAAGAGAAGAAGCCTCTGCCTACTCCGACATGATTGTCTGCCTCAGCCTGCTCGTCAAAGCCACCGGCGTCTGAACGGCGTGCGCAGAAGCCTTCAGGAGCTCGCACGCATGCGAATCTTGAGAAGGAGGAGGAGGGCCAAGGGATGAACAGAGAAAGAGAAACCTTCTCCTCTTTGCTCTCACCAGGCTTTTTTTCTCCACACGTCCTGGTGAATAACACACTAGTGGCCATGATTCAATTTCGTAGCTGGGTGACCCCATCTCTTGGAGAAGAGTTTCTTCTTTTTTCCCCAGGTTTGGTCTGACCGACCAAAAAGGCTTATGGCTTCTCTGGGGGAGTGAAAAGTCTCGTTTCGACGGCCTTCAAGAGAGATAACACTATTTTTAGGGGAGAGACACAAAATTTTTGAGCAGACCCGTCATAGTCGACTGCATCGTGCAGTGCGACCTGTAATTGAATTTCTCCCAGAAAAGGTCTGGTCTCACTTATACTTCACTGACGTCTCATGTCCATTTGCAGACAGCAGCACTTTCCACACGCCGACTTATGAAGCCTGGACTTTGACAGCCAACGAGCGTGTATACATGCACGGACGCCGATCCCCCTGCCAGGCTGACCCTCAGGTGGACGTGCGCAACCCCATTACTAACGGTTGTACCAGGCAGGCTGTATCTCTCCATCCAAGACGTCCGAAAGTGACGTCCAGACAAGGTCCCATAGGAAATTGGTCCATGACCTTCAAACAAGACATGGAAGAGGTCAGTCAATCTCCAGATGTTTTCTCTAGAAAGACTAGGGGGGGGGGTGGGATTCGATACTCAATAACTCTGGCGAGCAAGAAGGAGGCGGAAAACATACCCAGAGAAGTCTATTAGGGACTAAATCTATTCTCCTTGGAGTGCGGTGCAGTCGTGGTTGTCCTCAATCAGCGCGGTCTGGGAATCATCTCTGGAGAGATAGAAGGAAAGAGCTCTCCTACTTACTGAGACCGGAGGTCTGCAACAGACGAAAAAATCAAAGTTCTCCCTCTTTCGGCGGGATTGCATTGGGAGCAACTTGATTCATCGATAACATTTCCGTACACTAAGCAGTCATTCAAAGAGGCTCCTTCATACGAATCATTTTGACGGTCATCGTGACATGACAGAAGTACAGCTGATTCTCGATAAAACGATATTTCTGGCCAGTGAATAAGCTCTTTCTTCATGTGCTGCAGGCAGAGCTGTTCTTTATTACCATAAATCTCGATATGACGATAAATTCGTTAGTATCATTCCACGACTCATTCTTCAGTCGACTTCACAGTACTTCAATAGCACTCACAATTGCTGGGCCTCAAGAGATACTTAATTGCGGCTGAAGCTACAATTGATTAGCTTCAAACTGTACTTTAGCGCAAATAAACAAACGAAAAGTCGGACAATCGGTCAAAATCCTCAAGTCTCGATTTTTGGCACCAAATTTAATCCAGTCTTGCGTCATTCAGGGTCATAAGAGTGAAAAAATTAATGCTGCAGCTGCTTTTTCCTACAAATTCGGCCAGATTCAAGATGTCAGACAAGAAAACGCCAGTTGTACAGTAATTCTACTGTTCTTCCGAGTGTTATGAGTTAGAAGCTGTCGCTGCACTACGAAGGCCTTCACGTTAGTGATTTGGATTTTTCTTTGTCCAATAAGCTTGAGCAAAAAGTTCATAGCGTCATTAATGATGGTCTTTAACAGTCAACAATAGGGAGGTTCTTTTCTCTAAAATAATGAATCTACGTTGTGTGGAAGTCTTTTTTCTGGAATAAAATAGGGAAACTCTGGTAAAACTGCACAGTGCTAAGCATGAACATTGGACACACACGTAATTGGTCAAGATTGCATGTCAATTGGTCAATTTTGTCTGATCGCATAACGACGAATTATCTTAATTTGGACGCATTATCTTATTTTGCCTTATTTTTGTTGTAAGCCAGTACTTAGCTGGCTACAGTTTCATTTCAACTTCGTGGATGTCTGTGAAAGCAGCTCCATTGCGACGGCAACCTCACATTACCTACTTTTGAATTTTTTTTATCAAAGCAGTTCATACCAAAAATGATAAAGCGCTTTTTCAATTATTTTAAAAAAGTTTCTCGCTTTGGCTTTATCGTCATTTACTTAATGTAACTGAGGAGGAAATTTCATTCTAGAGAAGTGTATTTCAATTGCTATAACACGGGTACCAAATACATTCAAGTTAAATTACTGAATTATGCAAGCTGTATTGTTAAGTTAATTGTCCACTGCTCGTATGTGATGAGGAATTATAACTCAAAGCATCGAAATCCCCCGTCCTAAACCAAGGGGAACGCTTATATCTACCTGACTGAACGTATAAGCCAGACTGAGGCGACCAACCCAGACATCGGATGTGGGCATGAAAATTCAACGAAAAACACGCGATCTTTTCGCGATCTCTAAGTCGTTTTGCTCATTTTCTGCACATGAAGGCACCGCAGCTAAGGCCACATGCAAGGATTGTACAGTTCTTTACACTTGTTTGACATAACAACCTTATAATCATCTAGACTGCAGCTTCAGGTTCACCTGAGCACGACCTTTGATGCGTGCTTTTTCCGTCCTAAAAGCTTTCCAAGATGCTGAAGATTAGGGTGGCAGACAACATGACAAGATGGTTTTATGAGGTGCCGTACTCATCAGTGTACCGGATGTACTTTAAAAAAATTCGCTACTTCACAAGAAAAGGTACTTGCGGTAGAAGTCTATCCGTACTTTTCGAAATCATTCATTCATGGCGATTCCAAAAAAGTGCAAATGTGCAAACAAAAGTTGGACAGGATTTAGTGCAGCTTTTTGAGGAGTGAAATGCCATGCATGTCAACCTTAAAGCATTAGTTTTTTGTTCACTTCTTTCATACATTTTGTCATTTGTCAAATTTTTGGTGTCAATCTTTCGTAACTACATGGGATGATGAACAGATCATCGCTGAAGATGAGCTCGCATGACTCGTACAAGTACAATTTTTGTGTAGCACCAAAGCTGCAGGGGTTGGTTGGGCTGCTCAGACTCGCATTTCTATGGCTGATTCTGGCAGCTGCTCACGCATGAGTGTGAAGGAGGCCTCGTTCCAAGGTGACGTTGACATCCGCGGCCCAAACACCGTAACTCTTCCCAGCCTCGGTTTCTTCTTTCGTCAGTCATTCAATAAATTCTTTCGCCACCTTTCATAAATAGAGGAAAGTCACGACTTTCCGAGCAAGATTCAGGCTCTCCCAGATCTTTTGTGCCAGCTATGGGGGATTTCCCCCCCCCCCCTCCTCTCACTGTTCCTGGGTCGCCCTTTGTGCTGTAGTCTGTGTCGCCATTAATTCGATCCTGGAGACCATTTGCTTCAGTCGTCGTCTTCCGTTTTCCTTTCACACTTTTTCCCGTTCTGTCTGCTTCCTCTCGCTTTCCGTGCGCTTCTGCTCCAAAGCCACCCACCCGCCCACCGCCCACACCCTCTGTGACGACAGAATCAGCACAAAAGCAGGCGATAATCGACGTCGTTCCGTGACGGTGACAATCTTGCAAAAAAATGAGGATAAAGAGGGGGAAAGAGAGAAGATATGGGGCAGAGAAAGTGAAGAGAAACAGCTCTCTCAGTCCATCCACCGCACAGCACTGAGCTGCGCTGATATTCAGCTCCTCATCGGCACATTGGCCGATGCTGACAGCAAAACAACGAATGCCGGGGGGGACAAAAACAGGCTCGGGACCGGCGGCTCTGACAACAGGCCACTTGTCGCAGCCCTGGATCACGGAGTTGTTCAGGACCATGAGAGAGGAGCAGAGATTCCGCACTCGGCTCGCATGAACCTGAGTGCTGTTCCAATGCCACTTTACAACTGCCTCGCTTTTGCTGGTATCAAGCTCTCCTTTTATGCTGTGTGCCTATTTTAGTGGAACAGCAGAGTGCACCTGATTCCTCTGTTGCAACCTCCTTCCATTTCGTGGAAGGAGCGGTGATGGCGAACGTTGACTCGTTCGTTTATCACTTCTTGTCACGAGCAAAAGGTAGTTTCACTCAAAAACTGGTGTCTAAATAGTCCCGTAGCAAACAAAATTTGCTGTCCGTCGACATAAAACATTGCCTTATACAATGCTGCACACAATTTCTCCATGGGAAGCTTAATATTGGTTCAGTTCAGTGTTACCAAGCTTTTGTGGAAGAAAAATACCGCAATTGGTGAAAGGGAAGAAAGAAAGAACGCTAAAAAAGAAAAGGAGACGTTAAGATGGCTCTAAAACAGTTGTACTGACATATAAACAGTCATATTCGACCTCCCAAGCATCACTTTTAAGATTGTTCTCATACATGATGGCGGCTAGGCTGAAGTTGCGTAACAGTCCGTCCCTACCTTCACGCTGGTGTGTGTGTGTTTATGCTGGTCACGCTTATTTCATCCCACTTTGGCGATGAATGTCTCGTATTGCACACGAAATATAATGAAATTTGTCATGAATGCTGACTTCTAAAAATGCCACATTTAGAGTCTTTTATGACACATGTCACAGAAAGGCCACCACCAGCCACTCAAAGTTTTACCGCCGCTGCATCTCAGAAAGTGTTCCCCCTTTTTTTCTCGAAAAGTGGCATTAAAAGAGGCGCCGCCGTTTGGCAACACTGAGCTGTTCTGCTCCACGCGGTACAACAGGTACAAGTGAGACAGTGACTTCCCGCCAGTCGCGAAAATGTCGTCCAGCTGCTCAGCACCTAAGCACCCCTCGGCCGTGTACGCTTGCAACGTCTGCTTGATGACCTCTTTGGCTCGGTGGAGGCGGTCTATATGTCCCGGTGCGGCCACGTCTCCTTGGCCTCCCTCGGAGGTTGGAAGGAGCTCCTCCTGATACATTGACTGCAGTGGGCGGCTGTTATTGCCATGGGAAGAAGGTGGCTCCCGGCAAGCCCAGTCAAGTCAAAGTCGGCGGCGGCGCCGGCAGAGAGAGCTGCGTCCAGTCCCTCAGCGGGTTTAAAGTGTACTTTGACTCCTCTGTCGGCGACAGCCAGACTCTAGTGGGAAAAGTTGTAAGTGTCAAAAGTCGGCGGCAAAAGGTTTTTGGTCCTTCGCCGGGCGCCGAAAAACTGCTTTCAAATTGAAGGCCCAGCACCGGCGTCCTTGCCTGGCCAAGGTCGGCAAAGTCCTTTTTTTTTCCTCCCAAACCGGGATTTGCGCCAACACTGGCGCATGTGGCCCAGGACTGCGCGGATATGAAGCGAAAAATATGCCAACAAAGCAGACAAATTCCATGTCAACAGCGTGAATAATCAGTCCGTAAATGTGACGCAAAGGCGCATTGGGCAAACACCATTACCGTGTGAGCAATCTGTTTGTGGCCAGCGGCGCCTCGCAATTTGGCAGTGGCAAACAATGCATGCACACTGTGAATGTGCCTGGACGTAACTATCAACTTGGCTGACGATCACACGGTGACTGGCGCAAAAATGCGCTTTTAAGTGGTGGGCCCACAACTCACCTGCGCTTTAGGTCACGTTATTTATGGTACGCATTGATTGGGCGGGGATCACGTTATCGATAAATTGAAACCTCCTTCCGTGATACGAATTTCCATCGGTCGCGCGAACACTGCACATCTATCATACTTCTATGTCAATATCAAGTGGAAAGTCTGGATAGTTCCACATCCAACGCCGGGACGGAAAGTAACCCTTTGGGTGAGGCAGGCTCGTATGAGGCTCGTTCGGCGCATTTACATTTGTCTAATGGCTGCTTTTAAATCACTTTTCTGGGGAAATGGAATCTCATTATACAAAGAGATGAAGTAGGCGGGCAGAAAACGCACCTGTAGCAATTTAATATACAAGTAAGTAGGTTTCCGGCAGAGGGCTGACTCGCACTCCTCTTCAGCTCCACGGTCTTCATTTGTTAGAGTACATAGGCAGTGCTGGGTCTGCTCTGCGGCACAATTGTTGTATGCACAAAGTGTACATCAGAGCTCTTAAGGAGGGACAGAGTGAGTGAGAAGGTGACGCTCTCTTTTACGCTACCCCCTCGGTGCTGCCAACCTTCACTTGGCCGCCCAGTCTCAATAGACTGCCTCAAATGAAGAACTTTCCTCAGGCTAGGTGAAATTTTTACCTGCTCAATAATTCATCAGAGAAGAAGGGGTCTTTTTTCTCAGGAAGTGACGAAAACAACGACGAGAAGCCCCTTTGTGCGTGCCAGAAGTAGACTGTGCGCGCCCTATAGTGGAGTGAGACGACATCAAGGTCACTGTGTGTCCTTGAGACCTGTGCAGGAGCCACTCACAGGTGGCAAACCTGCTCACAAACAGCCAGTACTCGCTGGAAAGTATCAATGAGGGGATGGGGGGGGGGGGGGGGGGGGGGGCGTTGCCTTGTTAATTAAAACCCCCAAAGCGCGCCGTTTCCCCCAAAAGTACGGCTTAAGATTTACCGCCCGCG